>OKSW01000116.1_pt1 | contig 35406 bp, 38 predicted proteins | sample 1606351 | NCBI WGS metagenome assembly OKSW01 (sample SAMEA3879565, study PRJEB24766) | human gut metagenome | biome: human-associated habitat; feature: feces | place: USA | collected 1985/1987 | reverse complement strand
CCTTGGCGCCGGTATTATCGGCAACCTTCAGATAAGACTCTTGCTGAATCATACTACGGCTACCTCCTTACTTCGCCTTTTCGACGATCTCGACCACGCGCCAGCGCTTGTCCTTGGACAGGGGGCGGGTCTCCATCACCTTGACAATATCACCTACGCCGCAGGCGTTCTCCTCGTCGTGGGCCTTCAGCTTATAGGTGCGGCCAACGATCTTCTTATACAGAGGATGAGCGACACGGTCCTCGATGGCGACCACGACGGTCTTGTCCATCTTGTCGGAAACGACCTTACCGACGCGGACCTTGCGGGAGGAAATTCTCTTCTCTTCCATGTTACTTCTCCTCCTTTTCACGGATAACGGTCTTGACGCGGGCAATATCACGCTTGGTTTCAGCGATCTTGAGAGGATTGTCCAGCTGATTGGTGGCGTGCTGCATACGCAGGAAGAACAGATCCTTCTTCAGGGAGGTCAGCTTCTCGTTGAGCTGCTCCACGCTCATTGCACGTACTTCAGTTGCCTTCATCTCATTCACCTACTTCCTGTGCTTCGAGATCCTCGCGCTTGACGATCTTGGTCTTGATGGGCAGCTTGTGGCTGGCCAGACGCAGGGCCTCGCGGGCGACCTCTTCGGGAACACCGGCAATCTCAAACATGACACGGCCGGGCTTAACAACTGCGACCCAGTACTCGGGAGAGCCCTTACCGGAGCCCATACGGGTCTCGGCCGGCTTCTCGGTGACGGGCTTATCGGGGAAAATCTTGATCCAGACCTGACCGCCGCGCTTGGTATAACGGGTCATGGCGATACGGGCTGCTTCGATCTGGTTGCTGGTGATCCACGCGGGCTCCACAGCGACGAGGCCATATTCACCGTAGGTGACCTTATTGCCTCTCATGGCCTTGCCGGTGAGGCGGCCACGGTGTACTCTGCGGTACTTAACTCTCTTGGGCAGAAGCATTACTGAGCGCCTCCTTCTTTCTTTTCTGCGGGCTTGCGGAAGCCGCCCTGAGGACGACCGCCGTCCCGGCGATCACGGTTGAAGCCACCGTTCTGGCCATCGCGGCGGAAACCACCGCGGCGGTCGCCGTCCCGGCGTCCGCGGCGCTCACGGCGCTCCTGATAGGGCTTGCTGGTATCCAGGGTGCGGGGGGTGGTCCGCAGGGCCTGGGACAGGATCTCGCCCTTGTAGATCCAGACCTTCACGCCGATGCGGCCGAAGGTGGTGGCAGCCTCAGCGAAGCCGTAGTCAATGTCGGCGCGCAGGGTCTGCAGGGGGATGGTACCCTCGTGATAATGCTCGGAGCCGGCGATCTCGCGTCCGCCCAGACGGCCGGAGCAATTGCACTTGATGCCCTTGGCGCCGGCGCGCATGGCGCGGCCCATGGCATTCTTCATGGCGCGGCGGTGAGAAATACGCTTCTCCAGCTGAGCGGCGATGTTCTCGGCCACCAGCTGCGCGTCCATATCGGGGTTGCGGACCTCGACGATGTTCAGCTTCACGGTCTTGCCGATGAGCTTCTCAACGTCCTTGCGGTACTGCTCGATCTGCTCGCCGCCCTTGCCGATGACCACACCGGGGCGGGCCACATGCAGGTAAACGGTGACGACCTCGTTGCTGCGCTCGATCTCGATCTTGGAGACGCCGGCAGCATACAGGAGCTTCTTCAGGTAGACGCGGATCTTGTGATCCTCGACCAGCAGGTCGCCCACCTTCTCATTGCTGGCATACCAACGGGAATCCCAGTCTTTGATGACGCCCACGCGGAAGCCGTGGGGATTAACTTTCTGTCCCATAAAACTGTCTCCTCCCTTTAGTTCTTCTCAGCGACGGCCAGCGTCACATGAGAGGTTCTCTTATTGATGCGATAGGCGCGGCCCTGAGCGCGGGGCATCATCCGCTTGAGGATGGGGCCGGGGGTGGCGAACACCTGGGTGACCACCAGCTTCTCGGGGTCCATGCTGAAGTTGTTCTCCGCATTGGCGCAGGCGCTCTTGAGGAGCTTCATCAGGGGCTCGGAGGCAGCCTTGGGGGTCTGCATCAGGATGGCCATGGCAGTCTGCACGTCCTTGCCGCGGATCAAATCGCAGACGATCTGGATCTTGCGGGGAGAGATGCGGACATATCTCAAATAAGCTTTAGCTTCCATTGTTCTGTGCATCCTCCTTACTTAGACTTGGCGTGACCGCGGAAGGTGCGGGTGGGAGCAAACTCACCCAGCTTGTGACCGACCATGTCCTCCTGGACATAGACAGGCACATGACGGCGGCCGTCGTGGACTGCGATGGTGTGGCCGACGAAGGCGGGGAAGATGGTGGAGCTGCGGCTCCAGGTCTTCAGCACGTTCTTCTCGCCGGTCTTGTTCATTTCTTCAACCCGCTTCAGCAGCTCAGGGGCAACATACGGGCCTTTTTTAATAGATCTGCTCATATTTCTTTGCCTCCCTTACTTCACATTACGACGCTTGACAATGAACTTGTCGGTGCGGTTCTTGGTCTTGCGGGTCTTGTAACCCAGGGCGGGCTTGCCCCAAGGGGTGACAGGACCGGGGCGGCCCACAGGGGACTTGCCCTCACCACCGCCGTGGGGGTGGTCGCAGGGGTTCATGACGGAACCACGAACGGTGGGACGCCAGCCCATGTGACGCTTGCGGCCGGCCTTACCAATCTGGACGTTCTCATGCTCCAGGTTGCCCACCTGACCGATGCAGGCGGTGCAGTTGGTGCGGATGATGCGGACCTCGCCGGAGGGCATACGGATCTGGGCGTTGTCGCCGTCCTTGGCCATCAGCTGGGCATAGGCACCGGCGGAGCGGACCAGCTGGGCGCCCTTGCCGGGGTGCATCTCCACGTTGTGGATCACGGTACCCACAGGGATGTTGGCGATGGGCAGGCAGTTGCCGGGCTTGATATCGGCAGCGGCGGAGGAGAGCACCTTGTCGCCTGCGGTCAGGCCCACAGGAGCGATGATGTAGCGCTTTTCGCCGTCTTCATACTGCACCAGCGCGATGTTGGCGCTGCGGTTGGGATCGTACTCCAGACGCAGGACAGTGGCTTCCATATCCGCCTTGTCGCGCTTGAAGTCGATGATGCGGTACTTCCGCTTCTCGCCGCCGCCGCGATGGCGGACGGTGATGTGACCGTAGCTGTTGCGACCAGCGTTCTTCTTCAGGACTTCCGTCAGGCTGGCTTCGGGCTTGGCGTGCTTGTCAATGCCGTCGAAGCCGGAAACAGTCATGTGACGGCGGGAAGGGGTGGTCGGCTTAAAGGTTTTGATAGACATTTCTTACACTCCTTCCTTTTCTTATACCATACCCTCGAAGAACTCGATGGTCTTGGAATCCTGGGTCAGCTGGACATAGGCTTTCTTCCAGCTCTTGCGGGCGCCGGGGCGGCCGGCACCGACGCGCTTGGTCTTGCCATCATAATTGATGGTGTTGACCTTGGCCACCTTCACGCCGAAGATCTGCTCCACGGCGTTCTTGATCTCGATCTTGCCGGCGGTGGGAGCCACTTCAAAGACGTACTTCTTATCAGCGGTGGCTTCCATGGAGCGCTCGGTGATGATGGGGCGGATGATGATGTCGTATACGTTAGCCATTACGCAAACACCTCCTGGATTACTGCAAGGGCTTCCTTGTCGAGGACCAGGTACTTGGCCTTCAGAATGTCATAGACATTGATGAGGCCGGCCATGGCGGTCTCGACGCCGGGGATATTGCGGGCGCTCTTGATAACGGTCTCGTCCTTGGCGGGGGTGACCACCAGAGACTTGCCGTCGGCCTTGACGGCGGACAGGAACGCACGGAAGTCCTTGGTCTTGATGGCGTCCATCTTGATGGAGTCGATGACGATGATCTCGCCGGCGGCCGCCTTGGCGGACAGAGCGGACTTCATCGCCAGTCTCTTGACCTTCTTGTTCAGGACGTAAGAATAGCTGCGGGGCTTGGGGGCGAACACGATGCCGCCGTGGGTCCACTGGGGGGCGCGGGTGCTGCCCTGACGGGCGTGACCGGTACCCTTCTGACGCCAGGGCTTTCTGCCGCCGCCGGAGACCTCTGCACGGGTCAGAGCGCTCTGAGTGCCCTGTCTGCAGTTGGCCAGGTGGTTCTTCACCACTTCGTGCACCACGGCCTGGTTGGGCTCGATGCCGAAGATGCTGTCGCACAGTTCAACAGTGCCGACTTCTGCGCCGGCCATGTTCAACACTTTGATAGTAGACATTTCAAGCACTCCTTTCCTTATTTAGTACGGGCGGAAGCCTTCTGGGGATTACGGCCGGAAGCCTTCTGCGGGTTGTGGCTGATGCCGGACTCGACATTCTTGACGCGGTGGACCTTGACGGTGGTCTTGATGAGGACCAGGCCGCCCTTGGGGCCGGGAACAGCGCCGCGAACAGCGATGAGGTTCAGCTCGGGGTCGACCTTGACCACATCCAGGTTCTGGATGGTGACCTGATCGCAGCCCATCTGGCCAGCACCGATCTTGCCCTTGAAGATGCGGGAGGGATCGGTGGTGGAGCCCATGGAGCCGGCATGACGATGGACGGGGCCGCCGCCGTGGCTCATGGGGGTGCGCTGGGCGCCCCAGCGCTTGATGACGCCCTGGTAGCCGTGGCCCTTGGTGGTGCCGGTCACGTCTACGAAGTCGCCCTTCTTGAAGGTGTCGGCCTTGATGATGTCGCCGGCGTTGAGCTCAGCGGCGTTCTCCAGGTCGAACTCGCGCAGGTACTTCTTGGGGGCCACGCCAGCCTTGTTCAGGTGGCCCACTTCGGGCTTGGTGAGCTTCCGCTCGGGAATGTCCTCATAGCCCAGCTGAACGGCGTTATAGCCGTCCTTTTCGGCAGTCTTCTTCTGAACGACCACGCAGGGACCCGCCTCGATAACGGTGACGGGGATCACCTTGCCGTTTTCGTCGAAGATCTGAGACATGCCAACTTTCTTGCCGATGATTGCTTTCATGTATGATCCTCCTTAAAGGTTATTGGTCGGCATAGATTCAGTCCGCATTGGGGTCGGACCGCTTGCTCTGCCGACGTAACCCCCATCCGCCTTACGCAAGTCAGCGGATGGCTGGGCAGCAAGCAAATTTGCTTTGCCGGGTTCCTCCCGGCTGGGGCGATTGAATGGGAGATGCGTTACAGCTTGATCTCGATCTCCACACCGGCGGGCAGATCCAGGGCCATCAGAGCCTCCACGGTCTTGGGGGTGGAGTTGGTGATGTCGATCAGACGCTTGTGGGTGCGGCGCTCAAACTGCTCGCGGCTGTCCTTATATTTGTGGGTAGCCCGCAGGATGGTGACGATCTCCTTCTTGGTGGGCAGAGGAATGGGGCCGGACACGGTGGCGCCGGTGCGCTTGGCGGTCTCCACGATCTTCTCTGCGCTCTGGTCGATGACCTGGTGGTCATAGGCCTTCAGACGAATGCGAATCATTTCTTTTGCCATTTGGTTTGCTCCTCCAATACTTCGTACGGTTTTTGATTGCGTGACCAACTGCCGTACGGCGAGAATTTTCTTATACGCCGTTCCGTGCGTATCATTCCGGCTCATAAGAAACACCGGCTGAATCCGGCCGGTGCCCTTCTGGCGCAGCGATCTACGCTGACGTGCAGAATCTTCTCAGCCGCCCGATGATCGGACATACTCCCCGGAAGTTACCGGCCATGGGCCGCAATCTCCCGGTTCATCGCAGTGTAAACGCCTCCGGGTGTATACCACCCGTCGCACGCGTACCGTTATATGATAATAGAAAAAGCCCCTTTTGTCAAGGGACTTTTTCTATTTTTTTCACGAAATTTCTGCGCGGTTTTTGTGGACCGTGCCCAAAGGGTCAGAGGGTGTCAATACGCCACGCCCCAGTAGATATCGGTGGTGCACTCCTTGCCGCAGACAGGGCATTTGCCCACGGTGCCGGACTGCTTGAGAGGCATGCAGCGGCTGGACACGCCGGCCTTTTCCTTCATGGCCAGCTCGCACTCCAGGCTGCCGCACCACTTGGTGCGGGCAAAGCCGCCGCGGCCCTGGGCCATATCCCGGACCTCCTCCCAGGTGGTCAGGTCGAAGGTGTTGTCCTCCAGGTTCTTCTCGGCCATGGCATACAGATTGTCGTGGACGTCCCGCAGCAGCTGCTGCACGGCGGACTCCAGGTCGGCCAGCGGCACGAAGGTCTTTTCGCCGGTGTCGCGGCGGGCGATGCAGCACTGCTGCTTCTCCATGTCCTTGGGGCCGATCTCCACCCGCAGGGGCACGCCCTTCATCTCGTACTGGGCGAACTTCCAGCCGGGGGACTGCTCACTGTCGTCCAGCTTCACCCGCAGGTCCAGGGCCTCCAGCCGGGATTTCAGCGCGTTGGCAGCATCCAGAACGCCGGGCTTGTGCTGGGCGATGGGCACCACCACCACCTGCACGGGGGCGACGGCCGGCGGCAGCACCAGGCCGTTGTTGTCGGAATGGGTCATGATGCAGGCGCCGATGAGGCGGGTGGTGGAGCCCCAGGAGGTCTGGAAGGGGTACTGGAGCTTGTTGTCCCGGCCGGTGAAGGTCACGTCGTAGGCACGGGAGAACTTGTCGCCGAAGTAGTGGCTGGTGCCGGACTGGAGGGCCTTGCGGTCCTTCATCATGGCCTCGATGGTATAGGTAGCCTCGGCGCCGGCGAACTTTTCCTTGTCGGTTTTGCGGCCCTTGACCACGGGCATGGCCAGGGCATCCCGGCAGAAGTCGGCATAGCAGTTGAGCTGCTGCTCGGTCTCGGCGATGGCCTCCGCCGCCGTCTCATGGATGGTATGGCCCTCCTGCCACCAGAACTCCCGGGACCGCAGGAAGGGGCGGGTGGTCTTTTCCCAGCGGATGACAGAGCACCACTGGTTATACAGCATGGGCAGCTCCCGGTAGCTCTGCAGCACGTTGTGCCAATGGTCGCAGAACATGGTCTCGGAGGTGGGACGGAAGGCCAGACGCTCCTCCAGCTTCTCGCTGCCGCCCATGGTGACCCAGGCCACCTCCGGGGCGAAGCCCTCTACCAGCTCGCCCTCCTTTTTCAGCAGGCTCTCGGGGATCAGAACGGGCATGGCCACGTTGACATGGCCGGTCTTTTTGAACATGCCGTCCATAATGCGCTGGATATTCTCCCAGATGGCGTAGCCATAGGGGCGCAGGATCATGAAGCCCTTGACGGACGCATAGTCCACCAGCTCCGCCTTCAGGCAGATGTCGGTATACCACTTGGCGAAGTCCACCTCCATGGGAGTGATGGCTTCCACATTTCTCTGGTCTTTTGCCATAATATCTCTCAGTCCTTTATTTTCAGCGTTTTCACGGAATTTCTCCCTAAAACATTATTGTATCTGCCCAAAAGGAAAATGTCAACAAAAAAGAGTACAGCCGCCGGATTTCCGGCGGCTGAGACTGTCAAAAAAGCCTCGCAGAGTTCGCGGCCCGCAGGCCGCGAATAAGGTTTGATCCATTTTTCGCGGCGGCGTGTACGTCGCGAAAAATACTTTGCGCGGAGAGAGTGTGTTTTCGCGCATTTTATGCGTGAAAACGCGCGGGTCGGAGCGAAAACTCTTTTGTCAAAAAAGGGCGCCGCCCTTTTTTGACAAGCTCAGCATATTCAGGCGATTCAGATCTTTTGCCGGTAAACCACCGCATCCTCCTTGCCGAAGGCCCGGGCTGCATGAGCCACTGTGATCGCCGCTTCCTCCGTATAGGGGAAGAACAGCAGCACGGGAACACGGAAGGTCAGCACGATGACCCTGGGAGTCACCACGGCCACGTCCCAATCCTCCCAGTCGAAATGGGTGGGCTTCCCCTTCCGGTTCTCCTCCCGGATGCCGCCGCCGTCAAACAGAATGCACCCATCGGGATCGTTCTGCTGCTGAAACTGCCGCCAGCCCCGCCGGTAATTCCGCTGCATAAGCGCGCACAGCACCAGCTCCAGCACCCCGCAGCCGAAGCACAGCCCCGTAAGCGCGCCGGACGCCCGGCCCAGCGCCAGGCTGGCCGTAAGCCACAGCAAAACGGCTCCCAGCGCCAGCAGGACGGCCCCCTGCCACAGAAGCCGCCGGGAAAACCACCGGAAGCTGCGGCATCGGGCGTCATGCTTTTTCAGTCTGCGCCGCTGGACCGCGATCCCCTGAGCCAGGTCAAAGAGCCCCTCCGTATCCGTCAGGTGATAGTGCAGCTGAAAAAAGGTCTCCGTAGTCATGCCTTTTTGGCCGCCTGGGCCAGGGCTTCCTCCAGCGCGTGGGCCATCTGGTCCGGACAGGACGTGGGCTTGGGTCCGCAGTGGATACCCTTCATGCGCCGGATGGCCTCCTGGGCGTCCATGCCCACCACCAGCCGGCTGATGCCCTGGAGGTTGCCGTTGCAGCCGCCCTCCACATTGACGCTCTTGATCACGCCGTTCTCCAGCTCCACAGTCATTTTCCGGGAGCAGACGCCCCGGGGCGTATAGGTATAAGTCATGGTATAAAAGCTCCTTTTGTGTATTCCGGAGGGTATTATACCCCACGACGGCGATTTTGGCAAGAGGGCATCCTTTATAGCAGCCTGTCCGGTTTTCGCCCTTTCCGAGAGAAATTCAGGCCTCCGGATAAACCAGGTCCTCCGGTGTCCAGCGGCGGATCACGTCCGCGTAAAAGGCGCAGCACGCCCGGGCCAGAGCTGCGTCCAGGTTGCGGTAATTACCGCACTCTGCGGCGCTTTTGCCGGGCATGGGGCCGTCATAGGCCGCACCGGCGGTGAACACCCGCTGCAAAAGGGCGATGGCCTCCGCATCCGTCAGACGGCGGCTGTCGAACAGGAAGTAAAAGCCCGTCTGACAGCCCATGGGGCCGAAATAGATCACGGCATCCCTTTCCGGGCTATTGCGCAGCAGGGTGGCGATCATGTGCTCCACGGAGTGCAGCTGGGCATTGGTCAGCAGGTCGCCGGTGTTGGGCTTTTTGAAGCGCAGATCGAAGGTGGAGACCTCCCCGTCCCGCCGGGACAGATACAGACCCGGCACCAGCACATTGTGGTTCACGGTAAAGCTGGCAATTCTTTCCATGTCACGCCTCCAGCCGGTCCACAAAGGCCATGACCACCCGGTTCAGATCCCGCATGGCGGTTGGGAAATTGAACACAAAGTCGTGGTGCTCGAACAGACAGTCGGACACGGACTTGACGGACATGAAGGGCACCCCGTTGCGCAGACACACCTGGGCGTCGGCGCAGCCCTCCATATCGCACAGCAGCGGGTGGAAGGTGTCGGCGATCCAATGGGCCCGGGGGGTGTCGGTGGCGAACCAGTCGCCGGTGGCTACCCAGCCGGTGCGGTATGGCACGCCCACCCGGTCCATGGCGGCCTTGGCCCGGTCCAGGTCGCTGGTAGGGAACTGCACCCGGTTCACTGTGGACACCAGTCCCACAGGGTCGCCCAGGGCGCTGGTATCCACATCGTGCTGCAAAAAGCCCTCCGCCAGAACGATGGAGCCAATGGGCATATCCTCAAAGCACCCGGCTACCCCGGCGTTGAGCACCAGATCCGGCTGATACAGGCTGATCAGCAGCTGGGTGGCCATAGCGGCGTTGACCTTGCTGACGCCGCCGGCGCAGGCGATGACGTCGGGCCGGATCCGGTAAAAAGGCACCCCGGCCACGGTTTGCAGCGGCTGGGCATTTTCCTGGGTCAGCAGGCTCTCGATCTCACCGGTCATGGCGTATACGAGTCCGATCTTCATAATTGGTTTCCTCCCAATAAATCATATTTTTCACCTATATTGTACGGATTCCCAGGGGGAGTTGTCAAGAGGATTGCAAAATTTCCAAAAATGAGGTATAATGAAGCCAAAAATGAACCAAATGCTCAGTTTTGAACAGTGTGATGATTATCTTTTTTCACGCTGCACAAAATGCCGGAAAAATCGTTGTGAAATTGTAACTGGTTTGTAACTATTTGTAATCTTCCGGAGGGGGGTGAACAGCATGCCGGTTTTCGGTGTGATCTGCGAATACGACCCCTTTCATCTGGGGCACCGGTGGATGCTGGAGCAGCTGCGGCAGCAGGGGCCGGTGGTGTGCGCCATGAGCGGCTGCTTCACCCAGCGGGGGGAGTTTGCCGCCGTGAACAAGTTCGCCCGGGCGGAAATGGCCGTCCGGAACGGGGCGGACCTGGTGCTGGAGCTGCCTACCCCCTGGGCGGTGTCCGGAGCCGAGCGATTTGCCCGGGGCGGCGTGGAGCTGCTGCAAAAAGCCGGGGTGGTGACTCACCTGGCCTTCGGCAGCGAGTGCGGCGATCTGGAGGCTCTGCGCCGGGTGGAAGCATGCCTGTCCGGGAGTGCATATCAGGATGCCGTCCGGCAGCGGCTGGAGGGGGGCGAAACCTTTGCCCGGTGCCGGCAGCTGGCGGTGGAGAAGCTGCTGGGGCCCCAGGATGCGGCGCTGCTGGCTCAGCCCAACAACATCCTGGCCATTGAATACCTGAAGGCCCTGCGCCGGGCGGATTTCCCCATGGAGCCGGTAACGTTGCCGCGCAGAGGCGGGCAGCACGACGGTCCCGTGATGGAGGGCATTGCCCCGGCCTCCCACATCCGCAGGCTCCTGCGGACGGGACAGACGGAGGAGGCCATAGCCCTTCTGCCGGAGGAATCGGCGGCGGTGCTGCGGCGGGAGCTGGCGGCAGGACGGGCTCCGGTGGATATGCGAGCCTGTCAGCGGGCCATTCTCTCCCGGCTGCGGCGGATGGGTGAGAAGGACTTTCTTCCCTACGATGGCGGCGGTGAGGGACTGTACCGCCGGTTTTACCGGGCGGTGCGGCAGACGGCGGACATAGACCGCCTGCTGGAAACTGCGAAAACCCGGCGTTATCCCCTGGCCCGGCTGCGGCGGATGCTGCTGGCAGCATATCTGGAGCTGCCGGAGCCGGAGCATATTCCCTATCTGCGGCTTTTGGCTGCCAGCCGCCGGGGCTGTGACCTGCTGCGGCAGATGCGCGGTGCGCCGGTGCTGACCAAGCCCGCCGATGTGTCCCGTCTGGGCCCCCAGGCCCAAGCCCTGTTTACCCGGGAGGCCGGGTGGACCGATTTGTATACTCTGGCGTATCCCGACCTGTCTCAGGGCATCTGCGGCACAGACTGGCGGGCCACCCCATGGATCATGTGAGGAAATACCTATGAAGAAGCTGTATGTTTTATTGCTGGCGGTCATGCTGCTGACGCTGGCGGCGTGTCTGACGGCATGCAGCGCCGTACCTATGTTGTCCCTGGCGGATGACAAGCTGCAACCCCCCGACTCTCCGGCGAAGGATACCGGGGAAAAAGCCGACCCTCTGCCCCAGGAGTGGAGCATCCGCCTGGAGCAGGTGAATAAGGAGAACTATGCCGAGGATGACCGGCTGCTGGCAAAGGGCAGCTATCAGGTGTTCCAGCTGGAGCCGGAGGACGGCGGCAATACCCTTACTGTCACCACCCAGACGGCGGACAGCATCAACCGGTATTTCGAGCAGTGGCGCAAGAGCCAGCTTCAGTTCCTGGCTGACGTTACAGAGATGGCCAGAACCTCCTATGCCGGTACCAACGGCGCGGACCCCCGCTGGGAGCAGACGGAGTATGTGTATTCCGACACAGTCACCACCGACTATTGGGTCGGTCCCCGGCTGCTGTGCGTCAGCATGTACTACAGCTCCTATTCCGGCGGCGCGCACCCCAACTCCTGGCGGCTGGCGGTGAGCTTTGACCTGAACAACGGGCAGGCCCTTCAAATGACGGACCTGACCGACGACGCGGACGGCATGCGGGCGGCTGTGGCCGAGAGCCTGCTGTACCAGGTAAAAAGGAGTGATGCCTGGACTCAGGTCGGTGAGAAGGGCTTCTTTGAGGATTACCAGGACACCCTCCAGACCTGGATGGACCAGTGCCTGATTTTCGAGGACAGCGGCATCACCGTAGCCTTCAGTCCCTATACCATCGCCCCCTACGCCGCCGGAGAGCAGTCGTTTCAGGTGCCGTACAGTCTGCTGAAGCCCTACTTCAATGAACGGGGCCTGCGGCTGTTGGGACTGGATCAGGCGGAAAACAATAACTGACCGTATAAAAGCGACCGGCCTTGCAGCCGGTCGCTTTTCGTCTATCCTCTCTTTTTCCTGCCCAGTCTGCGCATGGCACGTCGCTGAGCAGCCTCCTTCTCATCCTTCTCCGCCTGGTCCACCAGGTCCTGGTATTTCTCCGGGTGGCGGGCCCAGTCGATGCGATAGTACGTCAGCCCAATGATCAGCGCGGCGCCCACGATGATGATGCCGTAAAACAGGATTTTTTCGATGGTCATAGCAGCCCCTCCTTATTGTAGTAAAGTATACAGGAAATGCCCACGGATAGCAAGGATTTTTCGCCAGCATGGCAAAGAAAAATTCCGCACTTTTGGTTGTTTTTGCCGAAAAGGGGTTGTATAATAGTTTTGTTCCCGGTGAAATGGGAGCCAAACGGAAAAGTCAAATAGGAGGAACGAATATGTTCACGAATTTTAAGGAACTGGAAGCGTATGTCCTGTCTCATAAAAACAAAAAGCGCATCGTTCTGGCCAACGCCCACGACGAGCCCGCCCTCAGCGCCGTGGTCAACGCCCATCGCCGGGGCGTGGTGGATGGCACCCTGCTGGGCAAGAAGGACGAGATCCTGGCCCTGCTGCAGGAGATGAACGAGGATCCCGCCGAATATGAGATCGTGGACTTTGACGGCCCGGAGCTGGACGCCGCCAAGGCCGCCGTGGAGCTGGTGCGCCAGGGGAAGGCGGACATCCCCATGAAGGGCATTCTCCAGACCTCCAGCTTCGCCAAGGCCATTCTGAACCGGGAGACCGGTCTGATCCCCGCCAGCGGCCGCCGTCTGGTGAGCCAGTGCGGCATTTTCGAGTATGAAGGCCGCTTTATGATGATCACCGACGCCGCCATCAACATTGCCCCCGACGTGGATACCCAGATCGGCATTGTAGAGAACGCTCTGCCGGTGGCCAATGCCCTGGGCGTGGAGCTGCCCAAGGTGGCGGTTCTCTCCGCCGTGGAAAACGTCACGGAGAAGATGCCCTCCACCGTGTCCGCCGCCGAAATCGCCAAGCGCGGTATTCCCGGCTGCGTGGTGTCCGGTCCTCTGGCCCTGGACGGTGCCATTTCCATGGAGTCCGTGAAGCACAAGGGCATCCATGACCCTGTGGCAGGTCAGGCGGATATCCTGCTGGTGCCCTTTATCGAAATCGGCAACGTGCTGTATAAGTCCATCACCTACATTGCCGGCAAGACCATGGCCAGTACCATCTGCGGCGCGTCCTGCCCCGTGATCATCACCAGCCGCGCCGACACGCCGGACAGCAAGTATTACTCCATTCTTCTGGCGGTCCTGCGCTGCCTGAAGGCATAACTGCATGACAAAAGGCGGGACGCTGTGTCCCGCCTTCTTGCCGAAAGAAAAAGGACCCTGTGCCGCATGGCATAGGGTCCGTCTTGTTTGTCCGAGCTTAGATCGCGCGGGTAACTTTACCGGAACGCAGACACCGGGTACAAACGTACACATGGCGAGGCGTACCATTGATCATAGCCTTCACGCGCTTGACATTGGGCTTCCAGGGACGATTGGAGCGTCTGTGGGAGTGGGAAACCTTGATACCGAAGGTCACGCCCTTATCGCAGAACTCGCACTTTGCCATCCGTTGCACCTCCTTGCTGTGAGAAACTTGCCTGCCAACATCACAAGCAATAGATATCTTAGCAGATTGCAAGGCGAAATGCAAGCATTATTTGACAAAAAAACGAAAAAAATTCAGACAGCATCGTGGGTCTTGCGAAAAAGGGGTATATACGATATAATAACATATAAGTATAAGTATATGCAAGCGCGGACCGGCAAGGCCGGATGGAGGACCTGTATATGGAGAAAGTAAGACGCGACCCGGCCAGCCTCAGCCGGCTGGTGAAGGATTTTGACCTGGAGGTCGTATATAAGGGCCTGGATTATGACACACGGATGATCACCATTCCGGATGTGAACCGTCCGGCCCTGCAATTGGTGGGTTTTTACGACTATTTTGAGCCCAAACGCCTGCAAATTCTGGGCAAGGCGGAGTTTACATTCCTGAAGGCCATGCCCCTGGAGCAGCGGAGGAAGGTATTCGAGGACCTGCTGCGCTGCGAGATCCCGGCGCTGATCGTGGCCCGGAATATGGAGATCTTTCCCGAACTGATGGAGATTGCCCGCAAGCACGGGCGGACCCTGCTGCGGACGGAAAAGACCACCGTGGAGCTGACCAGTCACATCATCGACTATCTGAACCGGGCCCTGGCCCCCCAGATCACCCGCCACGGCGTGCTGATGAACATCTATGGCCAGGGCGTGCTGATGATCGGCGACTCCGGCATCGGAAAAAGCGAGACGGCTATTGAGCTGCTCAAGCGCGGTCACCGGCTGGTAGCCGACGACGCGGTGGAGATCCGCCGCATTTCCGACTCGCTGTACGGCTCGGCCCCGGAGATCATCCGCCACTACATTGAGATCCGGGGTATCGGCATCATCGACGTGCAGCAGCTGTTCGGCATGGGCGCGGTGCAGTTTGACTCCGACATTGAGATCGTGATCCATCTGGAGCCCTGGCAGGACGGTAAGTTCTATGACCGCCTGGGCCTGGAGGGCGATACCTACACCATCCTGGGGGTGCAGCTGCCCTATGTCACCATTCCCGTGCGGCCGGGGCGGAACCTGGCCGGTATCGTGGAGATCGCCGCCATGAAAAATCGCCAGATGCGGTACGGCTATAACTCCGCCCGGGACTTCATGACGCAATTTGACCAGAAAATGGATGAGCTGGCCCGGCAGGCCAAGGAGAAGCAATGAACTATATCGGCATCGACATCGGCGGCACCAACCTGAAGGCCGGGCTGACGGATGAAAACGGACGGCTGCTGGCCGTGAAAAGCATGAAGATCCGGGAGGTATCGGACCCGGACGTTCTGGCGGACACCCTGGTGACCCTGACGGAGGAGCTGGCAGCCCAGGGCGGCATTGCGGTGCAGGATATCGCCTCTGTGGGGGCGGGCATCCCCGGCGTGGTGGATATCCGCACCGGCTCCATCGTGTATACCTGCAACCTGCCTCTGCGGAACATTCCTCTGCGGAAGCTGTTCAAGCGGCGGCTGGGACTGCATCTGTATGTAGAAAATGACGCCAACTGTGCCGCTCTGGCGGAATACTACGCCGGAGCCGGGCAGGGCAGCAAACGCTTCGTTACCATCACCCTGGGTACCGGCATCGGCGCCGGGATCATCCACAACGGCAAGATTTTCCACGGCGGCAACGGTATGGCCGGCGAGGTGGGGCATACCTGCATCGACTATCAGGGTCTCCCCTGCCCCTGCGGCCGGCGGGGCTGCTGGGAGCAGTACGCCTCCGCCAGCGCTCTGAAGCGGTTCACCGCCCAGGCATTGCAGGACAATCCCGACAGCATCCTGGCCCAGGTCATCCGTGAGCACGACGGTCATGTGTCCGGCCAGTCGGCCTTTATGGCCGCCCGGCTGGGGGACCCGGTGGGCCGGCAGGTCTGCGACATGTATATAGGCTATCTGGCGGCGGGCATCGCCAATGTGGTGAATATCTTCCAGCCGGACACTCTGGCCATCGGCGGCGGCGTCAGCAACGAGGCCGATGAGCAGCTGCTGCACCCTCTGCAGCGGCTGGTAGAGCAGGAGACCATTCCCTGCAGCTCCGACAAGAAAACACGCATCGTCAAGGCTCAGCTGGGGAATCAGGCGGGCATCATCGGCGCTGCGCTGCTGGGCAAGAAGAAACGGATATGAGGGAGGACGCTATGCAGTGGTATGAACGATTGGATGAAAAGCTCCGGGATTACCTGCCGGACATGACGGTGGAGCATGACGTGCCCATGAGCCGCCACACCTCCTTCCGCATCGGCGGTCCGGCCCGGCGCATGGCCTTTCCGGAAAGCCGGGAGCAGCTGGTGATCCTGCTGGGGCTGGCGGAGGAATGCGGCGTGCAGCCGTTTCTGCTGGGCCGGGGCACCAACCTGCTGGTGTCGGACCGGGGGCTGGACACCCTGGTCATCAAAACGGCGGAGCGCATGACCGGCATCCGCCGTCTGGACGATGTGACCCTGGAGGCCGACGCCGGTGTGCTGCTGAGCCGTCTGGCGGTATATGCCCAGCAGGCGGGGCTGGCGGGGCTGGAATTTGCCCACGGCATCCCCGGCAGTCTGGGGGGCGCGGTGTGCATGAATGCCGGGGCCTATGGCGGAGAAATGCGCCAGGTAGTGACGGAGGTCACCGCCCTGTATCCCGACGGCATCCGCCGTCTGACCGGCCCCGAGGCCGCCTTCACCTATCGGCACAGCCGGTTTCTGGCCGACGGCGCCGTGGTGCTGGGTGCGGTGGTGCGCCTGACCCCGGACGATCCCGCCGCCATCCGGGCCCGGATGGACGATCTGATGGCCCGGCGCAAGGCTTCCCAGCCTCTGGAGTGGCCCAGCGCCGGCAGCACCTTCAAGCGGCCGGAGGGCTATTTCGCCGGGACCCTCATCGACCAGACCGGCCTCAAGGGCCTGACGGTGGGCGGCGCCCAGGTATCCGAAAAGCATGCGGGCTTCGTCATCAACACCGGCAATGCCACCTGCGCCGACGTGCAGGAGCTGATCCGCCGGGTGCAGGAGGCCGTATACCGGGCCCACGGCGTCCGCCTGGAGCCGGAGGTCCGGTTCGTGGGTGAATAAGCAATTTCCCGGGAAAAGAGGAAATAACATGGAAATTCTCATTATATCCGGCTTGTCCGGCGGCGGCAAAAGCCGGGCAGCCTCTTTTTTGGAGGACATCGGCTACTATACCGTGGACAATCTCCCGGCGGAGATGATGATGAAATTTGCCGGGTTCTGCGCCGCCTCCAGCGGCCGGTATGACCGGGTGGCGCTGGTATACGACGTGCGCTCCGGCGAGCCCACGGACATGCTCATCGACACCCTGGAGCAGCTGAAGGCCAGCGGTGTCAACTGCCGCATGCTGTTTCTGGAGGCGGATACCCCCACCATCATCAACCGCTATAAGGAGACCCGGCGCATGCATCCGCTGCAGGCCAAGGGTCTGAGCATTGAGGAGGCCGTGCGGCGGGAGCGGGTGCTGATGCAGCCGGTGCGGGACCACGCGGACTTTGTGCTGGACACCTCCTCCCTATCCACGGCCAAGCTCCTCAGTGAGCTGCTGAACCTGTTCGGCACCCCGTCGGACCGGGGCGGGCTCAACGTCAGCGTACTCTCCTTCGGCTTCAAGCACGGCATCCCCATTGAAGCGGACCTGGTGTTCGACGTGCGGTTCATGCCCAACCCCTATTATGTGGCGGAGCTGAAAAACAAGACAGGCCTGGATCAGGAGGTCCGGGACTTCGTATTCTCCTTCCAGCAGACCCATGAGTTCATGGAGCAGCTGGAGAAAATGATCGGCTTCCTGCTGCCGCTGTACAGCGAGGAGGGCAAGACCGCCCTGGTCATCGCCATCGGCTGCACCGGCGGCCACCATCGGTCCGTGGCCGTGGCCCATGAGCTGGCGGCCTACATCACCCGCGAGGGATATCAGGTCACGGAAAATCACCGGGATATCTCCCGGTAAGGAGGTGCGCTTATGGGCGGCTGCTATTCTGTGGCCCCGGAGCACGGGCCCCGCATTGCCGCCATTGGCGGCGGAACGGGTCTGTCCACGCTGCTGCGGGGGCTGAAGCTGTATACAAAGAACCTCACCGCCATTGTCACCATGGCGGACGACGGCGGCGGCTCCGGCCGGCTGCGGCAGGACCTGGGTATGCTGCCGCCGGGAGACATCCGCAGCTGTCTGGAGGCTCTGGCCAATGCCGAGCCTCTGATGGCCCAGCTGATGCACTATCGCTTTTGCGAGGGGACGCTGGCAGGACAGAGCTTCGGCAATCTGTTCCTGGCGGCCCTCAACGGCATTATGCCCAGCTTTGACCGGGCGGTGGAGAGCATGAGTCAGGTGCTGGCCATTACCGGCCGGGTGCTGCCGGTGACAACGGCAGACGTGCAGCTGGAGGCCACCTTTGAAAACGGAGCCAGCGTAGTGGGCGAGAGCCGGATCTTCCGCTGCAAGAAGGAGCAGGACTGCCGCATCCGCCGGGTGCGGCTGATCCCGGAGCATCCCCGGGCCCTGCCGGCGGCTGTGGAGGCCCTGGAGGAGGCGGAGGTCATCGTTCTGGCTCCCGGAAGCCTGTATACCAGCATCATCCCCAACCTGCTGGTGGACGGCATTGTGGACGCCATCCGCCGCTCCCGGGCACTGAAGGTCTATGTCTGCAACGTCATGACCCAGGACGGCGAAACCGAGGGCTACACGGTGTCCGACCACATCCGCGCCCTGTTCAAGCACTCCTGCCCGGGGCTGTTTGACCTGTGCCTGACCAATTCCTCCCCCATTCCCCCGGCGGTGGTGCAGCGCTATGCCCAAGAGGGAGCAGAGCCCATTTTCTGCGACCGGGAGTCCGTGGAGGCCCTGGGGGTGGAGATCGTCAGCCGCCCGGTGTCCACGGTGGAAAACGGCCTGGTGCGCCATAACCCCGGCCACCTGGCCTGGGAGCTGGTACAGCTGCACAACCAGCGGAATATCCGCGTGGTCACCGCCGGTCCCCACCGTGCCACCCACAACCAAGTGGAAAAATAAAAGGAGACTCAGCCATGCAGTCCTTTGCCTATAAAGTCAAAAGCGAACTGTGCCGCCAGCCGGTGTCGCGGCAGTGCTGCGCCCGGGCGGAGGCCTATGGGGTGCTGCTGTTCTGCAACACCTTCTCCTCTGCGGAGGTGCGCATTATTACGGAGAACCCGGAGTTTGCCGGCCGGCTGCCCCGACTGTTCCAGCGGGCATTTTCCCTGAAATTCGACAGCCTGCCCGATGGCACCCGGGACAAGCTCATCTTCCGCATTACCCGGCAGGAGAAGCTCCGCCGCATCGTTGATCTGCTGGGCTATGACCCCAGTCTGGTGCTGCATGTGAACTTCGGCCTGCTGGAGGATGAGTGCTGCCGCACCGCCTTTATGCGGGGGGCCTTTCTGGCCGGGGGCAGCGTCACGGACCCGGAGAAGCGATATCACCTGGAGCTGGCCACCTCCCACATGCAGGCCAGCCGTGAGGTGTCGGCCCTGCTGACGGAGATGGGCTTCGTGCCCCACAGCGTCCGCCGCAGCGGCAGCAGCGTCATCTATTTCAAGCAGTCCGAGCACATTGAGGATCTGCTGACCACCATCGGGGCCCCGGCGGCGGCCATGGACATCATGACCGCCAAGGTGGATAAGGAGATCCGCAACGGCGCCAACCGGGCCATGAACTGCGACATGGCCAACGTCAACAAAACCGTGGACGCCGCCCTGGAGCAGACCGCCGCCATCAGCCGCCTGGCGGAAAGCGGACGGCTGGCTCTGCTGCCGGAAAAGCTGCGCCAGGCGGCGCAGCTGCGGCTGGACAACCCCGAAATGTCATTGCAGCAATTAGCGGAGCGCAGCGACCCGCCGGTGAGCAAATCCTGCATGAATCATCGTATGCGCAGACTGATGGAGGAAGCGAGGGAATCCCATGAATAAAGCCGAACGTTGCCACGCCGCCATGGACTACCGGCGGCAGGGACTCAATTGCAGCCAGTGCCTGCTGGCCGCCTTCCGGGACCGGGCGGGCCTGACGGTGGACCAGGCCATGGCCCTGGGGGCCGGCATGGGCGGAGGCGTCCGCTGCGGCAGTATCTGCGGCGCAGTGTCCGCACCGGTGATGCTGCTGGGAACCGCCTGCCCCGATCCCACAGACCGGGCCGCCGTTACCGCCCGGGTAAAGGAGTATCAGCGGCGCTTTACGGAGCATTTTCACCGGATGGACTGCCGGGAGCTGCTGCGGTCCCGGGAGCTGGAGCCGTCGGAGCTGGCGCTGGAGCTGGCCGGCAGCGACCACTGCGGCCGCCTGATCGTAACGGCGGCGGAAATCCTCACCGACATGCTGGAGGAGGCGTAATATGGCCTTTGCCCATCTGCACGTCCACACGGAGTACAGCCTGCTGGACGGCGCCTGCCGCATCCGGGACCTGCCAAAGCTGGTGAAGGAGCTGGGCCAGACGGCGGTGGCCATCACGGACCATGGCGTTATGTACGGCGCCATCGACTTCTATCGGGCCTGCAAGGCCCAGGGCATCCACCCGATCATCGGGTGCGAGGTGTATGTGGCCCGGAGGACCCGGCTGGACAAAACCTATGAGCTGGACGCGGAGTCCCGGCACCTGGTGTTGCTGTGCGAAAACGAAACGGGATATCGGAATCTGTCGTACCTGGTGAGCCAGGCCTTTGTAGACGGGTTCTATATCAAGCCCCGCATTGATTTGGACCTGCTGCGCCGGCATTCGGAGGGCCTTATCGGCCTGTCCGCCTGCCTGGCCGGAGAAATTCCCCGCCGCCTGGTAAACGGCGACTATGACGGAGCCAAGGAATATGCCCTGACCATGCAGGATATCCTGGGCGAGGGCAACTTCTATCTGGAGCTTCAGGATCACGGCATCCCCGACCAGACCACGGTGAACCGGGGCCTGCTGCGCCTGCACCAGGACACGGGTATTCCCCTGGTCTGCACCAACGACGCCCACTATCTGCGCCGGGAGGACGCCGAGAGCCATGACGTGCTGCTGTGCATCCAGACCGGCAAGACCGTTGACGATGAAAATCGCATGCGCTATGAGCCGCAGAATTTCTATCTCCGCTCCACGGAGGAGATGGAAGCGCTGTTTGCCGGATATCCCGATGCCGTGGAGAACACCCAGCGTATTGCCGACCGCTGCCGATTCGACTTCACCTTCGGCAAGTATCACCTGCCGGAGTTCCGGCTGCCGCCGGGGTACGACTCTCCCACCTATCTGCGGGAGCTGTGTGAAAAGGGCTTCGCGGAGCGCTACGGCGCCCAGAAGCCGGAATACCACCGGCAGCTGGAATACGAGCTGGCCATGATCGAGAAAATGGGCTTTACGGACTATTTCCTCATCGTCCAGGATTTCGTGAACTATGCCAAGAGCGCGGGGATCCCCGTGGGGCCGGGCCGCGGCTCCGCCGCCGGCAGCATGGTGTCCTACTGCCTGCGTATCACGGACATCGACCCCATGCAGTACAGCCTCTATTTCGAGCGGTTCCTGAACCCGGAGCGGGTGTCCATGCCGGATATCGACATGGACTTCGGCGACACCCGCCGGGGCGAGGTGGTGGACTATGTCCGGCGCAAGTACGGCGACGACCATGTGGCCCAGATCGTCACCTTCGGCACCATGGCGGCCCGGGCCGCTATCCGGGATGTGGGCCGGGTGCTGAACATGACGTATGCCGAGACGGACACCGTGGCCAAGCTGGTGCCTACCGGGCCCCATATCACCCTGGAGGACGCTTTGAAGCTGTCCAAACAGCTGTCGGACCTGTACCAGGGAGACCCCAGAGTCCACAAGCTCATCGACACCGCCCGGGCCCTGGAGGGAATGCCCCGGCACGCCTCCACCCACGCCGCCGGTGTGGTCATCACCAAGCGGCCGGTGTATGAATACGTTCCCCTGGCCCGGAACGACGAATCCATCGTGTGCCAGTATACCATGGTGACGCTGGAGGAGCTGGGCCTGCTGAAAATGGACTTTCTGGGTCTGCGGAACCTGACGGTGCTGGACGATGCGGTGAAGATGGTCCAGAGGGACCACCCGGACTTCCGCCTGGCAGACATTCCCATGGACGACCGGGAAACCTTCGACATGCTGACCCAGGGTAAGACCGGGGGCGTATTTCAGATGGAATCCTCCGGCATGACCGGCGTTTGCCTGGGCCTGAAGCCCCAGAGCATCGAGGACATCACCGCCATCATCGCCCTGTACCGCCCGGGGCCCATGGATTCCATCCCCCGGTTTGTGGCCTGCAAGCACGATCCCTCCCTGGTGACCTATAAGCACCCCAAGCTGGAGCCGATCCTCTCCGGCACCTACGGCTGCATCGTGTACCAGGAGCAGGTCATCAAGATCTTCCAGGAGCTGGCGGGCTATTCCCTGGGCCAGGCGGACATGGTGCGCCGGGCCATGTCCAAAAAGAAGGCCAAGGACGTGGAGCGGGAGCGGGAGGCCTTTCTCCACGGCGACCCCTCCCGGAGCATCCGGGGCTGCGTTCCCAGCGGCATTCCGGAGGCCACGGCCCAGGATATCTTCAACGAGATTTACGACTTCGCCAACTACGCCTTCAACAAGGCCCACGCTGTCAGCTATGCGGTGGTGGCGTATCAGACGGCGTACTTCAAGTGCCACTTTACCCGGGAGTATATGGCTGCCCTGCTGACCTCGGTGCTGGACAACTCCGACAAGGTGGCCGAATACATCGCCGAGTGCAAGGACTGCGGCATCGCCCTGCTGCCGCCGGATGTGAACCGCTCCTATGACCGGTTCACCGTGGAGGAGGGCGGCATCCGCTTCGGCCTGGTGGCCGTGAAGAACATCGGCCGGGGCTTTATCCAGGCCGTGGTGCGCCAGCGGCAGCAGGACGGGCCCTTTGCCTCCTTCCAGGATTTCTGCCAGCGGATGTTCGACTGCACGGACATGAACAAGCGGGCTGTGGAGAACCTCATCCGCTGCGGTGCCTTCGACAGTCTGGGAGCCAGACGCTCCCAGCTGGTGGCGGTGTACGAGCGGGTACTGGACGGCATTGCCTCCTCCCGCCGGAAGAATGTGGAGGGGCAGATGGATCTGTTCGGCATGTCCACCCCCTCAGGAGCCGCCGTGTCCGCAGTTCCCCTGCCGGATATCCCGGAGTTTACCGCCGTGGAGCGGATGAATATGGAGAAGGACACCACGGGTCTGTACCTGTCCGGTCACCCCATGGAGGACTACCGTCCCCTGGCCAAGCGGGCCGGGGCCGTACCCATCCACGCCATCATGTCCGATTTCGAGGCCGAGGGCGGTCCCCGGCGGTTTGCCGACGGACAGAATGTCACCGTGGCCGGGGTCATCATCGCCAGCCGCACCCGCACCACGAAAAGCAACACCCTCATGGCCTATGTGACCATCGAGGACGAGCTGGCGTCCATGGAGCTGCTGTGCTTCAGCCGGGTCATTGACCAGTGCGGCAGCTATATGCAGGTGAACACCCCGGTGCTGGTAAAGGGACGCCTGTCCGTCCGGGACGAGAAGCCGCCCCAGATCATGTGCGACTCCCTGTACCCCCTGGAAAGCGGACTGCCGCCTGCGGCGGCGCAGCCCGCCCGCCGTCCGGCTCAGAAGGAGAGCACCATCTATCTCCGCTTCCCCAGCGCCGACAGCCCCGCCTTTCGCCACATCAAGCTGGTGATGACCATGTTTGAGGGAGGCACCCCGGTAAAGATCCGCCTGGCGGACACCGGCAAGCTGCTGGGCACCCACTGCCTGAATCACCCGGCCCTGCTGCAGGAGTGCCGGGAGTGGCTGGGCAGCGAAAACGTCGTAGTCAAGGAAAAATAAGCTCAGCCCCCGGCCGCACGGCCGGGGGCTGTGACATGTTTGCCCGTCAGTGGCAGGCGCAGTAGCTGCGGGTGCTGGCATAGTCCTTGGGCATTTCCAGGGTGCTGGGCGGGAAAAACTCCCCGATGGGGAAGGCCACGTTGCGGAACAGGCCGCAGGGGTCCTCCTGGTCGCCGCAGCTGCACTCCGACTGGGGGATGCAGTAGTCGTACACCGGGATCAGCAGCTGGGTGTCCCGCTCCAGCCGCACCAGGGTAAACTGGCCCAGGGTCACATAGAACCGGCGGCGTCCGCTGTCGTCGAACACCAGCTCCTCGCCGAAGCTGCGGGCGATGAACGCCGGAATTTCCGTCAGGCCGCACTCACAGCACCGGGGCTTGCAGCCGTCGTCCACCCGGGTGTCCAGAACGATGGGGTCCACGGCCTCCACCACGGCGGTGGGCAGGTTGGTACGCATGCGGCCGGGGATATCCAGCTCGTCAATGACCGTGTCGGAGGAAAAGATCTTGGCGCTGCCCTCGCTGCCGAACAGGATGCAGCGCTTGTCGAACACGCACAGGCCCTCGGCCCCGGCGCACCGGGGCGTTCCGGTACCCACCTGCAGGGTCACGCGGTAGAAAAACCGCATGTCAATGGAGTAAAATCCCCGGTTGAAGGTCACCGGCTCCACATCGGTGTAAACGTACAGCAGCTCCGCCGTGCCGCCCCGAACCATCTGGCATCCGGACAGCAGCTCCATAGCCGACGCCGTGGGATAGAACCGCAGGTCCTCCACGCAGTCCTTGTCGCGGCAGGAGTCGAAGATCTTCCGTGTATGGATACAAACGGACTCGCGAACACTGCTCAGATCGCAGACCGGGCCCGGCATTCCGTTTTCAGGCATGAAATAAACCTCCCATTAAGTAATGAAGGGGCTGGCTGCGCCCTTCATTCCAGTGTATGCCGCCTGCCGCCGGTGGTGCGGGAAAAAGGCCTGTACAAATCCGGGAATTTCCGGTATAATAAAGAAAAACGGTTGGAGAGGATGGGATACGCATGGCTGCCGGATTCATTCACGATAAGCTGGAGATCAAATTCCTGATTCTATATATTGCCGCCCGGGTATCGGAGCCCCTGCCGCCGGAGGGCATGCAGGAGCTGACCATGTGTGACGACGGCATCGACTACTTTGCCTATGCCGAGTGCCTGAACGACCTGGTACGGACGGAGCATCTGCGCCTGACGGAGGACGGCTGCTATGCCATCACTCCCAAGGGGCTGAAAAACAGCGAGATCTGCGAGTCCAGTCTCCCCTACTCCGTGCGGCTGCGGACGGATAAGAATGTGGCGGAATACAACCGCCTGCTGCTGCGGAAAAACCAGGTTCAGAGTCGGGTGGCCGCCCAGGAAAACGGCTCCTATCTGGTGGAGCTGCGGCTGCGGGACGATGTGGACAGCATCCTGCACCTGGAGCTCACCGCCGCCACCGAGGCCATGGCCCGGGATCTGGCGGACCGGTTCCGGAAGGACCCGGAGGGCATCTACACCCGGCTGCTGTCGGCCCTGTATCCCCCGGCTGAATAAAAATTCCCCCTGGAGGACACACGTCCTCCAGGGGGTTGGCTCATCCTGCGGCCATGGTCAGCAGCCGGGCAGCAATGGGCCCGGCTGCGTCCGCGCCGCCGCCGCCGTTTTCCACCAGCACCACAAAGGCCAGGGGCAGATCCTCGTCCGCCACAAAGCCCGCGAACCACGCATGGGGCGACTGACCCGGCGCAGCCTCGGCGGTGCCGGACTTGGCGCACACCGCCAGCGAGCCGAACATGCTCTGTCCATAGGTCTGCTGCACATTGTTGCGCATCATATCCCGCAGCACCCGGCAGGTGTCCGCGTCAAAGGGGGCCTTCAGAGACGGCGCGCCGTCTCCGGGCAGAGGAATGCCGTGCATGGTGGTCTCCTTATATACCAGCCGGGGTCCTGCGGACCTGCCGCCGGTGATGGAGCCCAAGAATCGCAGAAACGCACAGGGATTCACCAGATCGTCGTACTGGCCCACACCAGACCAGCCCAGATCTGCCCCCTGACCCACGGTAAACTGTCCAGCCGCCGCGCTGATGCCGCTGACGGTGAAGCTCTCCGTCAGTCCGGCCTTTTCCGCGTATCGAGCCAGGGTCTCGCCCCCCAGCTCCACCGCCATCTGAGCATAGGCGCAGTTGCAGGACCGGGCCAGGGCGTCGTACAGGTCCATATCCCCGTGGGCATAGGGACAGGTGATAACGCCGCCGTCCAGCTCCAGACGCCCGGTGCAGGTGAAGTGCCGGTCCAGAGCGCCGTCCAGATTCTCCAAAGCCGCAGCAGTGGTCACCAGCTTGAACACGGAGCCCGGGGCAAACGTGGACGACAGCACCCGGTTCAGATACACGCCGTCATACCGGCTGTCCCCGTCCCGGATCTCCGGCGGTTCCGCCGGGTCAAAGGTGGGGCTGGACACCATGCACAGCACGTCGCCGGTGCGGTAGTTGTACACCGCCACGGCCCCCTTCCGGCCGTTCAGGGCCTCCAGGGCCGCAGCGTTCAGCTCTGCGTCAATGGTCAGATATACCTTGTGTCCTCCGGCGGAGGTACCCGTCAGCGGGTCAAAGCCCACCAGGCGCCGCCGCATAGCCGCCTTGGCAGAGGTGGAAATGTTGTCGTCCCGGTCGCCCACCACATGGAGCGTCGCCCGGCGAATGACGCCGTCCTCTGCCCAGCTGCCGGAGGCCCCGTCATACAAAAGCACCCCGTTGCGGTCCAGCACCTGACCCAGGGCCAGCCGCCCATTCCGATAGGCATGGTCATTGGCGGAGAAGGCGGCCCACTGTCCGCCCCGCACCACATACCGCACGCAGAACAGCACCACGCCCGCACCCAGCACAGCGATCAGTGCCAGCACCAGCATGGACCGCAGCTTTACCTGTTTCAAGACCGCTCCTCCTTTCCGAATATCTCATCCACAGGGACCCCGGGGATCCCGTCGAAGAATCCCTCCTGCCGCTCCGGCGTTTTTTCACTCTTGGGCGGCGGAGAGATTTCTTTTTCCGGCGGACGGCGCACATCGATGGCCTTCAGATAGGCCAGCAGCCCCCAGCAGGACAGCATGCTGGACCCGCCCATGGACACAAAGGGAAATGTCACGCCGGTCAGCGGCAGGATGTCCACCGCGCCCAGCACGTTCAGAGAGGTCTGGAACACCAGCATAGACGCCGCTCCGCAGGCGGCGATGGCATAAAAGCTGGAGCGGGCGCTGTCGCCGGCCCGCAGGGCAAACGCCGCCAGGGCGATCACCGCCGTCACGCATACCAGCGCCAGCAGCAGCCCGAATTCCTCCGACACCACGCCGAATACCAGGTCCGTGTTGGCCGCCCCCACATATTTCAGCCACGCGTCCTCCGGCCCCGTGCCGAACAGGCCGCCGGACGCAGCAGCGGACATGGTGCGGCTCTGCTGATAGCCGGTGGTCTGGGTAAATTCCCAGGCATGCCGCCAGACGGTGAACCGCTGGGCCACATACGGCTTGAAGTGCAGCACCAGTCCCCCGGCAAAGCCCGCAGCCGCCGTCATCATCACGATGGAGGCCAGGTCCCCGGTCCGCAAAAAGGCAATGCACAGAAAGGCCACGAAAAACACCAGCGCTGTGCCAAAGTCACTCATCAGCGCCAGACATCCCACGCAATAGGCGGAAAACAGCACCGTGAAGATCAGGTTCCGCTTGGCAAAGAGCCGGTCCAGGGTGGCGGCCCCCGCCAGGATAAACGCCAGCTTCACCAGCTCCGACGGCTGGAAGGAAATGGGGCCCACCGATATCCAGTTCTTGGCTCCGAAAATGCGCTCCCCCATCACAACGTTGAAGGCCAGCAGTGCCGCCGCGGCCGCAGCCACCGGCCAGCGCAGCTTCACCGCCAGATGCAGCCGCCCCAGCAGCCACACCAGGGTGCCGTAAATGCCCATGCCCAGCGTCACCGCCGCCAGCTGCTTGTAAAGGGCCCCCGGGTCCCAGGCGGAGGTAATGGCGAAGCCCACCGTGGTCAGCAGCAGCGCCAGGGTCTCCAGATCAAACTGTCTCCGGTGCAGCTTCCGGCTGACGGCGTACAGCACCCACCCCAGGCCGCACAATCCGAAAAAGCCTGCGCTGATGGGATAGATATTCTCCGCTCCGAAGTTCGGGGCAAACTGTGCCCACAGCAGCAGCTGAATAAATGTCAGCAGCCACAGGCCGCCCACCGGTCCAGGCCGCCGGGGCTGGCCGGATGGCTGGGGCTTGTCCGACGGGAAAAAAAACAGCTCCACACCGCCCACGGCGATGGAGTCGCCGGGATGCAGATCGGCGGTCGTCAGCGTCCGCTGTCCGTTCAGCAGCACGCCGCTGCTGTGATTCAACGGGTTGACCCGCCATGTCCCGGCCTCGTCCCGGGACAAAATGGCGTGACTGCGGGACACAGAGGGGAAGTTTATGCGAATATCCGACCGTTTTGCGCGGCCAATCACGTTTTCCCAGTGATAAATTTCATACCGCGCACCATTGGACAGGGTCACAAAGCCCCAGCTCTCCCGGTCCTTTCCCCGGAACAGGGACAGGCAGCACCGCACCAGCAGCCAGACTGCCAGCCCGGAAACCAGCGCCCTTCCCAGCCACAGGATCACCGGCAGCGCCGGAGAGATGTATTGTTGTAAAAATGCCGTCATAGCTCGTCTCCACTTGGGTCCTTTTTCTATCGTTCCGATTCTATCATACCATTTTTGCCCGGAAAAGCAACCACCATCAGCAAAAAACAAGAGCACGCCGCCTTACAATTCTGTAAGATACGCGCCCAATAACCATTTCACTGATCGGGCCCCGCAGAGGAAAAACCCTCTGTGGGGCCCGGTTTACGTCTATTTTTCAGCGCGTGGGCCATGGTGAAATCATCATGTTCCAACTGCCGGCATACAGACAGAAGGTCCAGGTACGGCACATGGTCAGACGGATTCGGCGCAATATGCTGTTTTATGTTTTCCGATGAATGAATATGTTTGTAAGCTCGGAGGATTCAGTGGCAGCGATTGCCTTGAATTCAGAAAAGGAAACTCTGGTGCCGGTAAGAACTAAGGAAACTGTGTCTGCTATAGACCGTTGGGTTACAGAAGAAATCGGAGAGAACGAAGGATTCATTATAATTGGCGTATAAAAAAGAGCTATCTGACTTCTCTAACAGAAATCAGATAGCTCTTTATTCTTGGATAATCTAAAATGTTGTCATTTTGTTGTCACGGGGCAATTCCGTAACGCAAAAGTCCAGCATTTTCAAGGCTTTTCAGCCTTTCGGGGATCATTCCCACTCGCCAAGCGGAAACGCGCTCTAAACTTTTTTGTATAGACCGTTTGATTCCATTTGGCTTTATTTGATACCAATTATCCCAATCCTATGGGGTATCCGACTTTCTGCTATCAAAAAGCTATCAGGGAATGCTATCAATAGCGGAGATGATAGCTTGCATTATACCGCACAAGGCAAAGACAAATCCGCACTATTGACATTAAAGATAGAATAGTTACTCTGCTGCTGTTTTCAAATAGCTTTTTTCTACAATATATTTCTCATACATTGATACAACGTATGTACATACTTCTGAGAGTATATCACAACGCTTCAGAAGATCCTCTTGTGTGTAATTTCTGCCAATTTCTCTGGGAAGTTTATTGCCGTGTGCAATATTATTTCTCATGTCTACCAGTTCTTGTACGTAGCCACCCGTTTCATTGCGAGGCAGTACATTTCCTTTTAAGCCGAAGGAGTTTGCAATACTTTGAAGTTGCCTAATACGAATATTTCTCCCATCAGTGGGAAAAAGGTCAGGTTGAATATCTATTTGCGTGTTTGATAATAGTTTGTTAGCTATATCCCATCGCTTTTCCCACTTCTTTTCGTTTCCGACGCTATATAATGCGTCGAACTCTGGGGAGAGCAGCACTGCGTAAAGCTCGTACTTGCAGTCACCAATTTTTATTGAAGAATCATTCAAAGCATAAACAGTTGCGCAAATTGTCTTTCTAACGATTTCTTCGTAGATTCCATAGAGGTAGACAAAGAAGAGCCCTTTCGAAATTGTTGCGAATTCTATATTTGTCAAATCGCTCGGAATATTTGAAACCCACAGCTTTAATTCCACAAATTTTCTGGTTATTTCTGTTCTTATATCTTCAAACTCATTCATCGCTCAAACTTCTTGCGGCAAAATTCAATTCGACCTAATACTCTCGGCTTTGAGTTAGTTGCTCCAGAGATATATTTCAGCAACTCGGAATCAGTAATCCATTCTTCAATCCCAGATGTGTTAATCTTACCTTTGTTCAAATAGGCGTGTGCTGCCCCGACTGACACGGCTTCAAACAGATTTAGAGGTGTGTTCTTTCGACCCTTTGTTATACCGGTAGGTAATGCGCTGGAGATAGTATCAAATACATATCTGAATAGCTTTTCGTTCTTACTGTAGCTGAATTTCTTATCAGCCTTTTCCATGTAATTATTTAAAAAATCCTTTACACTGTGCGAAAAACTATCAATATCATAAAGATATGCAAAAAAGCGCAAAACCAACTCTTCCCGTGTGCCGTCAGTCTCTTGGCGCTCCGACAGGTGAACACATTTTATAAAGTTAGAATCGAGTGATAGTTCCTTTATGAAGTCGTTAAAACCGCCTCTGTACACACAACTTCTAATCTCCTGATCCGAAAGGCTAATGCCGCCCCTATTGAGTCTTTCAAACAAGTCAAAGCGGACACTTTTGTCACTTTTATCACTCAGTGTGGTTACTTTTAAACTGGTCAGTTTAAATTTTGTCTGTATGTCAACAGGAAGATCTGAATATAACTTTCCGTTAAATGAGGATAGCTTTTTTAAACCAGACAATTTTAAAGGAACTGTATTTTTTGCGTTGATCTTTGCTCTATCTGCATCAGAACCAGCAAAGCAAAGGATGGTGCTAACTCTTTGAACCCCATCAATCAGTTCCCAAGTGCCATCGGCATTTGTCGCAGTAAATATGGCAGGAACAGGAATGCCCAAATACAGGGACTCGATCAAACTAGATTGTCTTTCGACATCCCACCTAAATTGCCGTTGATACTCTGGAGCAATGTTGATAAGGTTGTCTTCAACCATGCTTATGAGTTCTTTTACCGAGAGATCATATGAGTTGAAATCAACCTTCATTTTTTGCTCCATAAGTTGAGAATTTAAATCATTACGCATTATAGTCTCTCACTCCTTTGCACTTCTATTCATCTCCGCAAGAAAGAGTCATACTAATCCTTGCCTTTGCTTGTGATGTAATTATCTGTCTCGTGGCTTAGATCAAAATATTTGAGCTGATACTCATTGAATAGATTTATTTCGGATTCTAATCGGTGAATTGTATACTCACAATAATGCGCTTCAGTTTCGACACCTATACTGTTGCGTCCGTATTTAGCGGCTGCAAGCATTGTTGTTCCGCTTCCACAAAATGGATCAAGTACTGTATCCCCAACAAATGAAAACATCCTTACTAATCTAGCTGCAAGTTCCAGTGGAAATGGGGCAGGATGCCCGTTTCTGGTAGAGGCACCTGGCATTTCCCATATTTGACTGAACCAGCGCTGAAAGTCTTCCTTATCTATCATGCTATCTTTACGTTGCTGTGCAGTTGGTTTTCGATAGCCACCAGGCTTGCGTTCCATTAAAATGTACTCTATGTCATTTTTAATGATTGCATTTGGCTCATATGGCTTTCCGAGAATTGAGCTGTTGGTATTCGCCTCAAAAACTGCATTAGAAATTTTGTGCCAAAGAATCGGATTAAGATTATCAAATCCAATCTTTCTACAAGATACAGCAATATCTGAGTGCAAAGGCATTACTACATGGCGACCATATTTTCTCCTCGAAAGGCAAACATCTCCAACTACACAAACGATTCTTCCGCCTGGTACAAGAACTCTATAGCACTCTTGCCATACCTTTGAGAGTTCATTTACGAACTCCTGATAGTCATCAATGATTCCAAGTTGGTTCTTGCCTTTTCTGTATTCTTTTAGATTAAAATATGGAGGAGACGTTAGCACAAGATGAACACTTTTATCCGGAATGTACTCCATCATTCGTGCATCACTGTGAAATAATTTGTGAGTTGTTACCATTATAGCCCCTGCCTTCCAAAATGAGCGATTGCTGTACTTAACATCGAGTAGGCAAAGGAGTTAAAAGACAAATTCTCTTTTGGAAAACCATAACTAATAGTTTCGTTAATAAATGAGGTGGTCGCAAAACAAGCGGCGCTATACTGTCGTTCGAGAAGTAATTTGTTGCAAAATATCTCATATCTTTGCTTGTACGACGCATCAATAAACTCGTCTAAAACGTTAAAATGCGGAGATCGCACACGAACTGGCTCGTTAGATTTAATGCAATCTTCTAATACCATAAAGTAACCCAGCCAGGGGGCGTTATGTGTACCAAAAACACCCTCTCTATATGCTGTCCATAAATCAAGAGCGCTACCCATAGCTTCTTCGGTTCGATTATTGAAATTGTTCCCAAAAGAGGGACCTACTTGACTTTTGAACTCAATTGCGATAATTAGCTCTTTATTGTCAACAACAAGCAAATCCCACTTCTTGTTAGGACGGAAGAAACCTGGAAGCTCCAAATCAGAATTTGTATAGATGCACTGGCTTGGTACTCCATTCAAAGTGAGCAAGTCAAACACAAGATCAACAAAACCATCAAGTTGTTTTCCGCCTGTGACTGCTCCCCGATTTCCTTGATCATGAACCCCATGAGCAGTTTGTCTTGAAATTTGCCCTGTACGTGTAGACCAAAAAAAATCCATTGCCCTCGCTATTCTTTGCTCTATATCGTTAGGCATTTTAAATACACTCATCATTCTTACTGCCTCCATTAGATTCAGACTCTGATAATTCCATTATATCACCTATATCGCATTGCAAAGCGGTACAAATCTTCACAAGAACATCGGTTGTAACATTTTCATTTTTACCGAGCTTTGCCATTGATGCATGGCTGATGCCTGCTGCTGCGCAAAGGTCCTTTTTCTTCATATCCTTATCAATTAGCAGCTTCCATAATTTCTTGTAACTTACAGCCATGTCCTTCACTCCAACAGTAAATTGAATTCATATCTTGGTGAGTATAATTCAGCTTTCGCTGAATTATCTATCAGTATATCATACTTTGGCTAAGGGAACAAGTACGTAATTACCAATATCTCTTGCTCATACACAATGTCCATAGGAGCATGGCGGCTCCTATGGACACTAGCAGATAAATCACTTACTTCTGGCTTTATACTCGTCCTTTCAATCCAGTCTTCTTGGCAAGCTCACTTGCCGCGTGTCGGCGCTCGTCTGAATACGGCGCAGTCAATCGGACAGCGAAGCGCCTGCGGTCGATTTCGAAGGTCAGCCCGCCCTGTTCATCGTCGTCGGTCTGCCTGCACAGGTCGGGGTACTCTGCCGCGTACTTCACTAACCGCTTTTTGAGCGCGGTATTATGCGTCTGAATTTCAACGGTTTTGCTGGCTTCGTCAAAATAGATGCAGGTCGTTTTCTGCCGCTTGGTCAGTCCGGTTTTCATATTGCCTCCGTTTCTGCCTGTTCTGCAAAAACAGGCGCGTTTTCAAGATTTTTTCGCAGTTCTACACCTGTAAAAACAGGCTGATTTTTGAACGGAGAGCGCCCAAATGATACGCTGCTCGATCTGGACGCTCCCATTCGGTAAAATCCGCTTTTCTCAGTTCAATACGGTATCAGCGGACATCTTCACGCGTTGCCACTTTTTCTCTGTGCGGACGGAAGAAATGCCAGAGATTATTGCGCTGGATTACGTCCTCATAGCGTTGAACTTTCCCGCGAAGCTCTGCGTTTTCGCGTTCCAGATCCGATGTGCGGAGCTTGCTGCGAACGGATTTGTATTCAGAAAGTTCCTGCTTCAAATCGGCGATCTCTGCCTTGAGCCTTGCAATCAACCTGTTTGCTGCATCCAAAGCCTTTTGCAGTTTGGATTCCTTTTTTTCGGCTGTAATGTACTTCTTTGCAAGCGTGGACAGGCGTTCAAAATCCTCACGCTCCACGGCAACCTTGCTTGAGAAGGGAACGGACTTCGCCTCAATCTTTTCGATGGCTGCTACATCAACCTGCTGATTCTGGATTTTCTCAATCTGCCTGCCGAGCGTCGCTGCCTGCTGTTCCTGCTGGCGGTTCTGCTCTGTGAGTTCTGCCAGCCGAGCCTGCTCCTGCTGCACTTTGAACTGCGTCACGGTCAGGTGTTCCTCCGAGCTGCCTCGTTCGCCGCGCTCCACATCGTCGTACCCGGCGTCGCGCATATACCGGAAGAAATCATCCTGCAAAACGCTGTAGGACTTTTTGAGAACGGGCTTGCCCTTTGCACTCAAGATCGGCTCGCCGTTCTCGTCCAGCGCAGGCTTGGAAGCCCATTTCTTGCTCATGCTGACCTGCTGGATTATCTCCTTGACCGTGCCGCGAAGCGACTCGTCCTTGCAGCGCTTCGACCACAGGATTTGCTTTTCTACGACGGGAAGATAGACCACATGAAGGTGGTAGTGGTACACGTCCCGCCCCAAAGCATCCGACATGGCGCGGTTGCGCTCGTCGGCGTGCATGACCGCCGATAGGATGTACTGCTCGCCGCCCACAATTTTGATTGCAGCTTTGTAGGCATCGGCGTAAAATTGTTTTGCAAAGTCATAGCCGCCGTGGTTGAAAAAGTAGGCGGAGTTGACGTCGAAGATCAGCTCTCCGAATTTCTCAGCATCCGCTTTCAGACCGCGCGTGGAAATCACGCCGTCGGAGCGCATCTGCTCGAACATCTCCTTATATCCGGCGGTTGGTGTTTTGAAATGGACATTGTATTGTGTCCGTTCAGGAACGATGTCCTGATTGACATACGACGATTTTTCGCGCTCATTATGCGCCTGTGTGTTGTCGATGTCTGTATCTTTCATTCTTGCGTTTCTTGCGCTGGTACGGTGAATACCGTCGCCTCTTGCCATAGGCAGTTTACCTCCTGATTTCAGATTGTGCAGGACGGGGGAGCTTTCGGAGAGGCACTTCTGCGGAAGTGTAATAACCCACTATGATACTTTCATCCTGCGGCTGCAAAGTATCGTGGGCTCTCCGAGGGGGTATGCGGCTTCTGCGGAAGCCTCTGCCGGTTTTGCGGCTTGCAGTGTGGATACAAACCGCAAAAACCGGCGTGGTCAGCAGCTTATTTGCAGGCGTCCTCTGCGCATAATCTTCTGCCCACAGCCATCTCAAACTCTGCGGATTTTTCGATGGGGACGGGGGATGCGGAAGGTCGTGCTGCCGGTCTTTCTCCGCGACGGTCGCAACGATTGCGACGGCTGTTTTGGCGGTATCATTTTCACCGTTGCAACCGTCGCAGCCGTCGCGCAGCTTATTCATTTGCGGTTACGAAAGCCAGTGTGATGCGTCGCCCCTCGTGTCGAACCTTGTTCTCATAGCGGACGCGGTATTCATCCAGCAGCCTGCCAGACTTCACATTCAAATACTTGCTCAGGGCGTTTGCCGCCATACCGACATGGACAGCATCGGCAAGCTCGGATGGCGAGCCTGTCCACACCGGCTGTTCTGCGGACACCAGACCAGAGACAGCTTCCAGAACATGATCGGGCGGCTCTTTGTGCAGCTCGTTTTCCACCTTTTCGAGATTCCAGATCTGCGTATCGGCGTCCTTTCTCAGATAGAGGATCTGATCCTGCTGGTCGCGCCCCACCACGTCGATAGTTGCCTCCAGCGCTGTGCGCTTTTTCTTCTGCATAAGCAACGAACCGTCCGCGCAGCCGAGCAACCCTGTCGTACCGGAGATCATTTCGA
>OKSW01000074.1_pt1 | contig 44327 bp, 41 predicted proteins | sample 1606351 | NCBI WGS metagenome assembly OKSW01 (sample SAMEA3879565, study PRJEB24766) | human gut metagenome | biome: human-associated habitat; feature: feces | place: USA | collected 1985/1987 | reverse complement strand
TGTTTATACGCTGATACCCAGGGCGTTGCCCTGGGCTATGAACTGGCTGCCCTTTCAGGGCGCTCCTTTTCGCGCTTTGTTCGTTTATCATGTGCGTTGCCTCGCCACTTGCTATATGGCCCGCAACCGCGCAGAGATTTTTCTGGATTTTGCCCCACCTACTTACCATTATTTAGCTTCAGAGTCGGCCCTCATCGTTGTAGCTGTAATAGCTGCCGTCAGCGAGGACGATGTGGTCAATGAAGCGTATGTCCATGGCTTTCGCCGCTTCCTTCACCCTTTGCGTCAGGCGGTCGTCTTCCCGGCTGGGCTTGGAACTGCCCGAAGGATGGTTGTGGCAGAGCGCAATGGACGTGGCGTTGGCGAGGATGGCCTCGCGGAGAACGAGCCGCACGTCGACCACAGTTCCCGTGATGCCGCCGCGACTGACACAGACACTGCCGATGATGCGTAGGTTGTGGTTCATCAGCAACACGTGGCATTCCTCAACGGGATTGTCGCGAAGTTTGTTGAGGAAGTAGCGGTAAATGTCTTCCGACGATTGTGCGCTGGGGCGTTCCTCCACGTGCTCTTCCTGTCGCCGTTTGCCCAGTTCGCAGGCTGCAAGAATCGACACCGCCTTCGCTTCGCCGATGCCTTTGTAGCGGCAGAGCTGTTCGAGCGTCATCTTGCCCACGTCGCCCAGACTGTTGCGATGGTCAACGAGCAGGCGCTCCATGAGGCTCACGGCATTTTCCGTTGTCGACCCCGACCCGATGAGGATGGCCAGCAGTTCGGCATTGCGTAGGGCTGAAGGACCATGCTTGATGAGGCGCTCCCTCGGGCGCTCGTCGGCTTTGAGGTCTTGGATGATGGTGTGATCGTTGTCGGCCATGACGTTTGTAACCTTCCTTATTTGTAGAAATTCTTTTTGAAAGTTTCAAATTCGCCCTTGCCGAGCACACAGCGGCGATAGAAAGCGCGGATGAATCCTGTGCCATAGCCAAGCAACTGCACATAAGCGGCGGCCACGGCGCGTAGGCCAACGCCTAAGCTGCGGGCCGTGCGGGTCGCATCGGCACAGATGATGAGGGCAAAAAGCACAAACGGCGTGAGGCATACCCACCAATGGGGGCAACCAAGGGCGGCGGCCACGGCGGTCAGCACCACCAGCAGGGCGCAGCCGGTGGCAAAAACGGCAGGCAGGGCATGCACGAGTTTGAGCGTGCCAGGATGGCGCTTGGTGAGGTTGATGCGGGCGATGCCCGAGTTGTGTACTTGCTTGAAAAACTTTCGAAGGTCGGTGCGGCGCTTGTGCCAAACCCAGGCCTCTGGAAAGAGGCGGCAGGCATAGCCTTGCTCAAAAATGCGCGTGGAGAAATCGATGTCTTCGCCAAAGCGCATGTTGCTGAAACCATTGAGTGCGGCATAGACCGTTCGGCGCACCCCCATGTTGAACGAGCGCGGATAAAACTTGTCCATCTTCTTCTTTCCGCCACGGATGCCGCCAGTGGTGAAGAAAGACGTCATGGCATAGTTGATGGCTTTCTGCATGGGCGTGAACGACTCATGGGCGCGGTCGGGGCCTCCAAAAGCGTCGCAGGGCGCGGCGTTGAGTTCCGCGTCAACCGCTTGGAGATAGCCCTCCGGCAGCACCACGTCGCTGTCGAGAATGATGACATACTCGCCCTTCGCCCGTTCTACGCCATAATTGCGCGAGCCGCCGGGCCCCGAGTTCTCTTTCATGAAATAGCGCACATTGAGCGCATCGGCATAGCGCTCTGCCACCTCTTGGCAGGGCTGCGATGAACCATCTTCCACGATGAGAACTTCGAAATCCTGAAGCGATTGTTTCGTCAGGCTCTCAAGCAGTTCGTCCACTTCATCGGGGCGGTTGAATACGGGGATGACAAAGGAGTATTTCATAAATAATTTTGATTACCTACTTAAAATGCAAACTTACGCAAAATATGTGGAATATCCGAGATTTCGCCCAACGGATTTGCCCGAAAACCCAAGATTATGTCCCACTTATCGTTGCCTTTCTCTTGCCAGTGCCGCAAAAACTTGTTAGCTTTGCTGTGCGAACCAGTGAATTGCCCGTCGCTCTAATATTAATAAGTAGCCTACTTAAGATAAATCGTTTCATGAAACCAATGAATATCCGAAAATTCCTCCTCTGCCTTTGCCTTCTGGCCGGCAGTCTCTTTGCTCTGCCTTGTTTCTCCCAATGCTTCAGCGGCAGTTACACCGCCGAATGGCAGTGGAACACAAACAAGAAAACCAATTGGCTCAACCTGTTGAGGCTCGATTTGAACCTGCCGATAAAAAGCGGAACCGACTATCTTGAAGCGGCAACGCTCCACATGGCCAAAGCCAAAGAGGGAATCGGGACAGACTGGCAGGCCTTTTCCAATATCGAAGCCGACAACAATGTGGCGGCCTTGGCCGTGTTGGGCTATCGCCACGCCTGGGAGAATGCCAATGTCTTTCTTGGTGTGCGCAACGTCAACGAAGATTTCTTCACGTCGGATGCCACGTCGCTCTTCGTCAATAGTTCGTGTGGCATCTTTCCAACCATCGCCGCCAGCTATCCCATTGCCAATTATCCCTTCTCCGGCTTGACTGTTTATTTTGATGTAAGCCGAAACGGATGGACCTTCAGGAACTCCTTATATAATGGTGTGGGCTACAACGGTTGGCGCCGCCACGACAATCCCTTTCTCGTGCGTCCGAAAAAAGACGGCGTTTTCAATATTTCGCAATTGGAATATTCCCACCGCGACGGGCATTACTTCGCAGGCGTAGCCGTCCACAGTCGGCAGTTCGCCGTTGACGAAGAAGGCGAATTGCTGACGGAATCTCCTGCGGCAGAAACAAGCTGCGCCTGGTGGGCCTATGGTGAGCAACCCCTGTGGAAAACCGAAGAAAAAAGCATTTCCGTTATGGCGCAGTATTCTGAAAACACCTGTCACTCAAACGCTTGCCGCCGCTATGGTGAAGTGGGCTGCGTTTATCAAGACAGCCGCAATGCGTGTGGCCTCTCTGGGCAGTATGCCCTTTTCCAACAGGGCCGCGAGTACTCCGTTGAAATGACGTGGCGGCGCCAGCTCACCCGCTCTTTGGACGTGCAGCCCTGCTGCCAATACGTCACGAATGCCGACGGCGATTTCTTCGTGGTCTGTGCCCGGCTGTGCTACGATTTCTGAGAGGGGAGGGCGGCAAGCTATAGGAACAAAATAATACGACAATTCAATATAAACTAATTTTGCCCACCGACTTATCAAATTGATTTTAAACATCAGATGCCTGCTTACCATTACTTTCCCCCACTTGAATCCTATCCTTTTTTCAAAATCATTTGCACAGCCTTGCCCAACTCTGTCAGCCTATATCTTTGATTTGGATGATTGGGAGCGTCTGCATATTTCATTTGTATAAGGCCAGATAGAATAGCTGGTTTCAAAGACACCTTGTCGAAGTATTGGCGAGATTTGGTTGCAAGTTTGGTTGCAAGTTGCAAGTTTTCTTTGGCGTATTCTGATGTATCTATATTGATAATTAGGTCTCTAACGTGAATAGGGATATTTGTTGCAAGCTGATGGGCGGTTGCTGTTAAGCTGGTGTCCAGTATAGATTCCTCATAGCTTTTAGCATCATCTTCAATGATAGCACTGAATGCAGTTACCAAATCAACGTTGAATCGTGCGGGAGGATTTTCATTATCACGTAGTGCATCTTGAACTTCCGTAACGCCATGATTAAACATGTTCACATAATTGAAAGTACGCATCATCTCAGCAATCACACTGTTGCGATAGTCGTTCACCAATGGAAAGTTTTCAGGGCGTGCTTGACCGTAAAGACCGCCTGGGTTCATGATTTCGATGTGGCGGTCGTATTGGTAGAGACGTGTAGGCATATTGGATTGATAATCTCGATGCATGCAGGCGTTCATACAGAGTTCGTGAAGTGCCTTGAAAGGATAGTTCATAACTTCCTTTTCGCGCAACATACTGATAGATATTGGGCGACGGGTTACGATGCCATCACGAATGAAATTGTCGAGAAGTGGCAGAGTTTTATAGAGGCAACCCTCAAATCTTCGTTCATTTAGAATGGCTCCTGCGTTTGTTTCTCCTTTAAATCGAACATACTGAATGTACGCTCCAGGCATAAAGAATTTGGGATTTTTGCCAAACATAATCATCGCTGCATTGGTTGGGCAATTCCATTGAAGGTTCCATAGATGCAAAGAGGCAAGTTGTTCCTCAAGTGGACGATGGTCTTTTTCCAAAACGTGGTTGTCTACAGCACGAGGAAGATAATCTTTGATAATGGCATTAATGTCAAGGTCGTCCAGTTTTGCACCTCTGCATGGATAGGTGTCAAAAGTTGGTAGGCTTGCTGCGCATCGTTCACTTAATATGCGTTCTTCTTGTGGGGTTGCGATATCCCTGCGAGGACCAATACGAATAAAGGTACGACCACGATAACGCACAGGTGTATCAAATGAGGGAGTAACCTCTACTACAAGGACATCCCCCTTGGGAGTACTAACCTTTTCCGTTGTCATCATGGGTAATGGGAGAATATTACCATCAGAGCGGATGCCGCTGATTTTTTTCATCAAAGTATCATCGACAGACATTCCATAGATTCTTCCATCATCAAGAACTCCAATGAGTAGGTAACCCTTCTTGCGAGATCCCGGAAGGTCATTGGCGAAGGCACAGATTGCCTCTTGAAATTTATCCATATTGTTAGTAGAGATAGTCCTCTCTATACGATAGCTTTCGTCGATGCTAAGGATATTGTATAGCTCTTCTTGAGTCATAGTCGCTTACATTTTATTGTTTTCGTGTAAAGGTACTATATTATTTGATGACCTATCATTAAAATACCAATAAAAAGGATGTATGAGAAAATAATTTTGTTGTTCCTTTATCAGTTTTAAGAAATTAAGTAGGTAGTCAGAATTATTCTTGCATTAACATAACACAGGCTGCATCTCGGTAAAGCATTCAAGCAAATTTATGTTTGATACTCTGCTCCCAGTTCACATTGTATTTGAAATGTTCTATAGGGATGCAGATACGCCGCTTGACAGTCTGGATTCGCTTGCCAAATGGGGCCGACAGACTTGATGCAACTCAAACCAGACTCGCAGCGCCCCCCCCGATGCCTCGTAAATACAAATTCCCAACTTGTCAGCGAACTTCGCCCCGTCTGCATCCGCCTCTGCTCCCAGACGCGACCGCCTCTGCTCCCAGACGCATCCGCCTCTGCCCCCAGACGCGCTTGCGTCTGCTCCCGCGTTCGCTGAGAGAAATAGACAATGAAACGGCAACAATAGATGCAGACTTTCAAGGCCCCTTTCACCAATTGCCAGCCACATTCTTGTTGATTTCCTGGAAACGTGGGTTACTTTCCAGACGTTTTGTTCATAGAGAGATAAGAAAACAAAACGTTTCACCCTGCATGGATAGTATAAACTAATTTTGAACACCTACTTACCATTACTAAAGAAGGCGTTTCAAGGCGTTTTACGAAAAAACCGTCCGCCAGTTTATGCGCCCTCCGAAAGCAAACCCGCCCTATGGATAAAAAAGAAATCACACCCAACACGAGTTGAATATGAAACATAAGCCGATGGTAGCTCCCACCTTTGCCAGCGAACTCGGAAAATGTAAATATACGGATTTGTTAAATGATGTAAAACATCCGAATATTTATATTGAGAAGCTTCCCTCATCTAAACTTTTCACTACTTTTGCAATTGATTTCCTAAATTAATCCTTTGTTTGGGAGCGCCTCCAGATGGAGCGTTTTAAGAACAAAGGTTAATTTGAGCCTACGCCGAGCAGAAGTCAAAGGTCAGTTCTTCGGACCGAAGCAGAAGTGGGGTATGGGTGGGAAACAGGAGATCGACATATATTAAGGCGTTTATCAACGCTTGTTCTTGACCTTCGAAATCTCGCAAGTTTCATGTACCATCAAGACAAGGCAGCGATAGATGCCCAGGTGATGTGGTTATTCGCCTACCCAGTTTAGATGAGTAATGTCATGGCAGCACTTTTTAGTGTGTGCCATGACATGTCTCTTCGTTTCTGGGTAGCATCAGATGGTATATCATATCGGCGTGGGCTCTGTTCGTTGTTCGTTCGACGGTACAGGGCAAATGCGAGAGCCTCGAAGGTGGAACGACAACGAAAGGTTCACGCTTTTTTTGTGTTTTCACCCACCCTTAGTAAAACGCCAGTATTGGCAGAAAAGTCCTGAAGGTCTATTAACTAAAATATTTTTTACACCGATAAAACGGTAAAAAGAATATGGTTCTACCGTAATTAGTGAAAATTAACTATGCTCATATCCAGACCTCCATAAAAGAATAGAATCGCTATCCGGTAGCGTTCAGCAGTACCATATCCTCTGCCGATGGTCTTTATTTCTTGAATGGAACCATTGGTTCTCTCGGCTTTGCCATTATTGGCACTTGTAACCATGGCATTGATGATACCTTTAAGGTGTCTCTTGAACATGAATACCACATCGTTGATTTCTCCTATGTTGTACTGCAAGGCATCAGCCATCCAGTCACCCAGCATACCGTAAGCTTCCACGTCTCCGCGGTAGTGCAAACGAAGGAGATTACGAAAGAGTTCTTTGACTTTCCAAGCTTGCGAAACCTGATACTCAGCATTCTCCAACTTGTCAAAACGTATCCTGTCATTAGGAGTGTATCTGGACATGTCTTTCAGCCACATATACTTGGAGTGATCATCATTGTTTTGGAGTAGTAGCTTGGATAATATGTCTTCGGCCCTCTTCATAATGACAACAAAAGTACAATTCTCATGCCGTTAATTGCGGGATTCGGCATGTTAATTCACACTAAATCCCGCAGAACCAAAAATACAATGAAAAAAATATTATTTTTAATGTACTCTATAATGGGAACTGTTTGCAGTGTTCATGCACAGATTTATCATAGTGGGGTATGTTATTATATTCCAGCAGGGGAAGATTTAACTTCGTCTACAGAAGTCAATATCGTTAAATTTACAGGAAGTAGATCTATTGCGATTTCTGATCGCAAATCTACAATATGTAGTAATCTGCAGGATAATCGTTATTATTATGAAAGAAAATTGGAAGAATATGCCGAAAATCCTAAAAGTGGGCTCAAATACAATTCATCCCTTTCAACAACAAGTAAAGAAGTTTATTACGACACATGGACTTCGTGGCCACCAAGATATATCCCTGATGTGTGGGGAGGACATTATGACTATGAAAAATTAGGATATATTTATAGAGCATTTTCTAAAGATTTGAAAGAAATGATAATATGGAGAGAAACGAAAAGTGGTAATATAGAAGGGAAAGAGTATTTTATCCGAATATCGGAAGAAGACTTGAAGCCCAAAGCTGTTAATCGTGATTTTTTAGAATAAAATGAGATACTATATAATTTTGATATATGCAATCCTTTTTAATGCCATGTTGTATTCACAAAACACCTCGTATTACGCATTAATAAAGAAAGTACAGAATCAAGTCGTGTCTACAAAAGTCTCTGGAGGGCAATTTATTTCTTTTATAGATAATGTTTGCTACGAGTCAAATAAAAGAGGCATTGGGGTAGGTCATGGAACCTTAAAATTAAACAGTTACAGCAATAGCGACTTCAAGTACTATAATGGAAATAGCTATTGGGGTAATTCGGCGATATTCAAGTTCAAATCAGATTTAAGTGTGCTGAATGTTGTGCTTGAAAATGGTGACGTATATGTGTATAGAAGACAAACGCCTCCGTCATCAGCGACGACCTGTTCCCTAATTCGCAAGAAAGGAAGTTCTACAGGAAGTAGCGATAACGGTGGAGCTGTTTATACCCCTTCATATCCTAATTATGGAAATAATGGTGGTAACACATCTAATCCAACAAGAGATGGGAACAATACTTCAACACGTAGACAACCTACTAAACGCACATGTAGTTTATGCAATGGACAAAGAAGAATTGTTAAAGACACATATCCTTCATTATATGGACAAAGTGATTATCAAGTAAGATGCAATGAATGTGGTGGTTACTTTATGCGTTCCACTGGACATACACATGTAACTTGTCCACAATGCCACGGTAAGGGTTACTTCACTACCGAATGATTTAAGGGTGGTTCAAAAAAACTGATTTAAATATTCCAATATTCTGATGGTCGCTTTGCACCTTCTCGGAAGCGTTTTTCCGCAAGTAGCCTCAGTCACATAGCCCGCTATGCTCCTTCGTTTACTTACAAAAAAACATTTCCGATAAGGTACAAATCAACTCATCAGATTTTTTAGAACCACCCTTAATTTACAAGTAGCTACACTGTTCTAAATGATGTTGAGTAGCTACATTATTTCTTTAAACGAACAAAAACAGATCATACCACTGGCGAAAATATTTGTTACGCTCATTCTGCTATGCTTTACAGTTCAGCAGGTAAAAGCACAGAATGTTATTGTAAAGAAAGATGGAGCCACAATTCTTTCAAAAGTAATTGAGGTTAATGAGACAATTCTAAAATACAAGAAGTTCAAGAATCTCCAAGGATCTACATATCGTATACTTAAGTTTCTGATTTATATTATGGTACAGAATGTTTATATGGTTTCTTTGGCATTCTTCATTCCTTTGAAAAGGATTAGGAGAAAATACCAAAACCTATGCGCATCTAAAATGTGTATAAAAACACCATTTGCTCATTTCCCCAATGCCAAATGTTATTATAAAACTTTTGAGAATGCAAAACAATCGCCCGTTGTATGTAATCATGTTTTTTATTACAAATCACGCTACAATAGTAAAGATATTATATGGAGGCAAATTACGGTCAAACCTTTCTTGTTAGAGTTTAGGTTGGGTAAAGGTGCCCTATTAAGGACATTAGCCTTGCTTATTTCTGTCGATAAAGTATTTGACAAAGAGAAACAGATGTTCAATGGTGAGGATTTTTGTACAGAATTTGATTTGGTCAATCTCAAAAAAGTATTCCTCGAAACATTTCCTAATGGCTTGCTGTCTTCCAAAGATGCAAACGCAAAAAGTCATCATGATTGGATTAAAGATTTGCTACATGAGATAGAAGGCATAAAACGCACTCAAATTATCATCCCATACTCCATTATAGATGTGAATGTCCAAAGGATTGAATTGAAGGACAATTCTATTGATTTAAAAAATCTGACAGAACTGTTCAAGCAAGGATATTACAGCAATTCATCTAATACTTCAATAGATAATACTTCAATAGACGATTTTTTGTCTAAACCAATTGAGGTACAAGGTTTGACCAATCTGCCTACCACTCCTGACGGAATAACTGTTGACGAGCGATGTTTCGCTTATGGCCTACTATATGCGAATGACAATTTCATGATGCTACACAAAGGGGCGATGGAAACGGTAATAAATAATTTCTATACCAACAATCTGGCTGAGAAATTCTGGGCTGACGATGGAAATATTGTGCATATTATCACACACACGCCTTTCTTTCAGTCTTCCTCCCAAGGAACAAAAACCTTGATGGGAGATTTAGGTGAAGTTTCATGTCTACTTGAAATGTGTATGCTCATATATCTAAAATGTAAGTTGACGCAACTAAAAACCAAGTACAATACAATTTCATCCGAAGAAATCGAGCTTTCGTTAGAAGAAATTGTCGATGGTGTGTATGGTAGACTGTTTAACCAAACTGATTATGATAAGCGGATGAATTACTATAAAAGAATGTTTTGCCTATTTGAAACATTGGAAATGGTACGAGGGATAACGATACCTCGTAAAAACATTTTAAGCATGGTTTTCAATAGAAGGAATGCTTTTATAGCCTCTATTATAGCTATCTTAACATTAATAGTTACATGTATTTCACTCTTAATAAGTAAAACATAATGGATATAAGGTGTTTTTGTATTATCGCAACAATATTAGGCATGTTGGCTTTTATTGTTATGGTTGTAATGATGGTATATACCATTATTATGAAAGAAAGAATAGATGATATTTGTCGTAAATTGGATGATGACAGCTTATGACTCAAGAACGAATATACCATATTCTGATAGATCGTTTTTTCCCCTCTAAAGACGAGGATATAAACGGTAATTTCAAGGGTGGATGTGTGCGAGATATCATCAATCATCTTGATTATATCCAAGGGCTTGGCATGACAGGCATTATGCTTACACCTTTTTATAGAACACATACATATCATGGCTATCATATTGTGGATTTTGAACAAATAGATCCTCATTTTGGTACAAAAGAAGATGTGAAAGAACTTATTTCTAAAGTACATGATAGGAACATGATTATTGTGGTTGATTTCGTAGCAAATCACTGTCACAAAAATTGTCGATTGTTCTCTGATGGAATGCATAATGACTGGTTTCTTTTCCAGTCAGATGGAACATACAAGTGCTTTGCAGACATCGTTGATTTACCAATGTTCAATACAGACAATAAAGAAGTACAGACTTATCTGACAGAGCGAGTATTAGACTTGTGTGCTATGGGGGTTGATGCCATACGACTTGATCATGCCACAGGACCGAGTTATACATTTTGGTCATTTCTTAGGAAATCGGTGAAAAGACAGTACCCAAATGTCAGACTAATAGGTGAAGTGTGGGGGAATCTTGATTTTAAACCGCATAATATCTTCCGCTACTTCTTTAACCGCATACGATATGACACGCAAGAAGCGAGGCAGCTTGAGTATGTGGATATACTAGACGGAGTGTTAGATTTTCGCTATCAGCAACTTCTTTGCAAAGCTGCCAATAGCGGAAAGCCTATAGCAAATAACCATGCCCTTTACAATGAAGTAAAGACGCATTTTGCTCGTTATCCCATAGATTTCCAATTATGGTTGTTCCTTGATAATCACGATTTAAACAGGTTTCTTTTTGAATGCAATGGAGACAAAACGTTGTTTTGGGAAGGTATTGAGTTTTCTAAGCAATGGAACAAGCCATGGCTGATGTTCTACGGAACAGAAAAAGAGTTTACAAATAATAAATCAATTTTCAACGGCTCACCTTATGCGGATGAGAGTGTAAGGATGTGTTTAAAATAATTCTGTAAAAAATGAAAAGGATTGTTTTGATAGCTTTAATCATGCTAACTTCAGTTTATACCAAAGCACAATTATATTCATCAGAAGCTTGTTTTTATATTAAAGCAGGAATAAATCTGACAAATGCAGAATATGTTGCTGTCGTATTGTTTAAAGGCGAAAATCTATATACACTCTTTTCGTCAACTACACATGCTAATAACTTAATGACCCCAAAGAAAACTGGAGGAATTCATAATAAAGGAACGGGTCTTGAGTGGGGTGGTGTCATTGATTATCTCAGAGAAAATGTGAAATATTATGATAACCCTCACAACTGTCTTTCCTATGATATATGGATTTATGACACGTCTTTGTCTACATCAAAAAGAAAAGTTTACAAAAAACATATACCATATCATAATGGTGGTATATGGGGGATTACACTAGAACATACGATATATTTAGCTGTTTCTCAAGATAAATCATCAATAATTCAATGGTATGAACGTGACGGAGAGATTATAGGAGAGAAAGCTTATTATGTACAAATAGATAAAGAACAATTACTGCCAAAGGCTATTAATAGGGATTTCCTTTATCAATAGTTCGTTATTTTTTTAGTATATGGCTATTCAGCCTTAGGCTACCAGCCAATGAGTTCTTTGACAATCTTAGCAATTAAAGTTTGGTTCGGTCGATATCTGGACATGTCAAAGAATAAATTCGTATGGTTAGCGTTGAACATCAATGACTTAATTTTTTATGGAATTTTCCATGCCATTGTCTTTCATAAAGACAATGGCGGCATTTAGGGAAGCGAACGATGCATTGAACGCAAAGTCCAACTGCCTTTTGTTTCTTGCCTGACAATCCACAAGTCTCGTAAACTGCTTGCTATCATGAAATTAGTTATGCATATTCTAAAGGCTTATCAAGCATTTTTGGCTACGCATCTAGGAGTGAGATTGCCTAACGGTGCAGATAGTTGTTATACAACACATGAGATAGCCGAAGAATATAGGCATCCCAGAGAGGATAATCTGTTTGTCAAGAATGTGAGTCTGCCGTTGTAAAGAACAAAGCTGGAATATCCGCCTTTGACAAATGGTCATGGGGCATTAAAACATTTGCAAGAAATGTAGTTGCGATTGCTCGCACGACTTATTCCCTTATATTGTTTTGGCTGGGACACTTCTCCTTTGTGCCTTGTTGATACTTGGATATTTGTTATTATCCCAACACTTGCAGCATAGACATGAGACCCATTTGTTGGAATCTTGCAGAAATAACAATAGGCAATGATAGATTACCGCTACATCAATTATCTATACAAATAAAAGACAACAGCTTATGGACGGACTATTAGATTTTTTTAGTGTAGATTTCCTTCACAACCACCTGCCAGACAGTTGGTTTGACAATTTTCATCAAGCGTGGGGCGACTCCCTCACGGATGAAATGGTATTGCAGTTAGTAAAGGAAGCCAGTGACTTCTTCAATATGAATGCGTCAATGGAAGTACATGAGGATTGGACTACTGGCGTGATGACAGGCATACCTTTTACGGAGAATGACGACATACTGGTGTTCAATCGTCAGCAGATGCTTGATATGGGCATTACGGACAAGGAAGGTTTTGACCTTGTAATGACGCATGAGGGAGCGCATCGGGCCTTGCAGGGGTTGAATACTGGCTTTGACTCCCATCAGGAAGAACTGTGTTGCGACTATATGGCAGGCGTTCGTGCAGGACTGAATGGTATGGATGAAGGCAAGATGGCCGCTTCATTGAGTGGAACGGCAGAAAGCGAATCACATCCCGATGGTGTTGCTCGTGTGGCTGCAATCGAAGCTGGTGTGTCATTTGCCCATGAGTATATGGAAGCTCATAATGGTACGCCTCCTTCATTCAGCGAATGTCTTGACCATTTTAACCAGACGGATGTTTATGCCTCAACGGTAACACCGCAAGAACCTGGACATGTGAATTTGCGTCCTGATGTCGCTTTTGCAGATGACTTGCATGGCCACAGTGAGATGAAAGGTTATACCCAATCGGATGTTGATTGGTATGAGCATCAAGCTCGCATAACTACTGGTACAGAGCAAGCTCATTGGCTGAAAGAGGCGGAGTGGGCAAGGAATCACTTGCATGGATTTGCAGCAGATGGCGTTGCTGAAAGTGCTGATGTCGCAAGTCAAGGGCTTCATGAGTTTCATCATGGCGGTGAGTATGGCAATGCCACAGGTGACTATTGGGATGATTCTCATCCAACCGAAGATAAACACGGCCAGTTACATGGCTTTGTTAATGACAAGTCGTACCATATAGGCAAAGCTGAGTCTGCCCAACATAATGCAGAATGGCATGAAAAACGTGCAGAGGCGGCAATGGCAAGGGGCGATTTGAGGGCTGCAAAGGAGCATACAGACAAAGCAGCGTCTTTCCGTAAATGGGAACAAGACCATATTAAATCTGCCCAGCGAAGCACAAAATAATGTTTGAGGTTGCTCCCTCTCAGATATATTCAACATTATAAATTTATAGAAAACCTTACAGGTGATGGGCTTGCTACGAATATGCGTAGCTGGAGCGTGTTGAACACATTGTAAAAACAGAATTATATACTATGGTGTACAGAATAAATTTCAAGAACTTGATGTTCTATATTGGTGAATACGCTAAGAAAGTGGGGCGAGTGGCGGCAAGGCCTGTGTTGCTGACATATTTTGTGATGATGGATGACAAGACCCCGACAAAGGACAAACTTGCTCTGGGTACTGCTATCGCGTATGTGGTACTTCCAATAGATTTGCTTTCGGCAAAACGTTTTCCGATTATAGGCTGGTTGGACGAAATATTGTCTTTGAGCGTAGCTTATGATAAGGTACAAAAACACATAACCAAAGATATGGAGCGTAAGGCCGATGAGTTGTTGGACAAATGGTTGCCTGAATATACAAATTATGAAATGGTTAAATAGTAGACCTCTCCTCGAGTCAGAAAAAGCGGATTGTCAAAGCTGGCTGCCTGTTTGTATTATAATTATATATGAATAGAAATTTAGATTCTCGGCTACCCAATGGTTACTTTTTTGTTCCGTGCATCATAAATAACTAAAATCCAAATTTGGGCAATGCGCTCATTTAGTTAACAACTATAATACATAAAGAAAATGGAAACAAAGAAGGAAATTCAGAAGACCCAGGTATTCAATGTCATCATCCTCGATCGTAGCGGTTCGATGGGGTGCATACGCCGAGCTGCTGTTGATGGGTTCAACGAGACTTTGGCAGGTATCAAGAAAGCCCAGGAGAAGTTTGCCGACACCCAAGACCATTTTGTGTCGTTGGTGACATTCTGTGGCTGTGAGACAAAACGTTTGTATGACAACACCCCAGTGGCGGAGGCCAATCCGTTGAAGATTGAGGATTTCCAGCCGTGCTGCTCGACCCCTCTCTATGACGCTATGGGCTTCACGCTCACTCGTATGCACAGACATGTTCAGGGGTTGCCAGATGCGATGGTGGTCGTTACGATTATTACGGACGGTATGGAAAATGCTTCCCGCGAGTACAACGGCAAGAGCATCAAGGAACTTGTGGAGCGACTTCGTGGTGAGGGATGGTCATTCACCTATATGGGAGCCAATCAAGACTCTGTTGAGGTTGCCATGTCTATGTCTATCCGCAATGCACGAAACTTCGACTATAGCGACGTGGGTACACGTGCTTCGATGGAAAAGGACTGCAACACTCGTATGAATCTCTTCAGCCGTCTGGCAAAACAGAAAACAGATGAGATGAATGACTGTTGCGCGGCTCCAGCGTCAGAATCAGAACGACGCAACCTATATGCAAATATGGCTAATGAAGCCTTTGATGAAGAGAAAGGTAAATGAAGCGGACATCCATGAAAGCTCTGTAGGTAAGTAGGTGTCAGATTTATGATATTTGACTACCTACTTGTTCTTTCACCATTACTTAGAAGAAATCTTTATCACAAAAAAACAGGCTACACCTCGGCAAAGCATTCAAACAAACTTGATGCTCTGCCGAGGTTTGTTCTGTATCAGACGATCGACTTCTGAAGGACTCCTCGGCGCGGCAAATACCCTTTTTCGGGGCGGCATCCCCCTGCCGAATCATCTGTTTTCTGTTCTGCCGTCAAAAAACTGGTTTTTTGTTTTGCCAAGTGGGATAAAACCGCCATCTTTACAGATTATAAGTAGGTGTTCAAAATTATTTTATACTATCCATGCAGGGATAAGCCAGTTTAATATTGCCTTGCCGCATTCTTTTGCCCCTACAACAGTCTTTCATCAGTCACGTAGCCCGCTACGCTCCTTCTTCAAGACAGCTGTAGGAACAAAATAATACGACAATTCAATATAAACTAATTCTGAACACCTACTTACGAATATAGCCCTCCCCAATAATCAACCTCACGCTTATGCGACATTTCATCTGCCTCCTCCTTTGCCTCATCTGTTCCCTTCAAATTACTGCGAAGACGAAGCGTGCACTCGTCATCGGACTCGGCGTGCAGGCCGATAAGGAATGGGCGAAGATAAACGGAGATAAGGATGTGGCTTATGTGAAGGACATGTTGCGGACGGCGGGCTTTCGGCAGGTGACAACGCTCGTTAATCAGCAGGCCACGAAGGCGGCCGTTGTCAAGGCTTTCAAGCAGTTGGCAGGGGCGTGTGATGAGGGGGACGTCGTGTATGTTCATTATTCTGGCCACGGGCAGCAGATGCGCGATGTGCATGGAGACGAGGTCGACGGGCTCGACGAGTGCTGGATTCCCTACGATGCCTATCTGAAAGCCTGCGATAAAGACCGGGGTGAGAAGCATCTCACGGACGACGAGGTCAATTATTACCTCAGCGCCATCCGTCGGCGGGTGGGCGAGAAGGGAAAGATATTTGTGGTGGTTGATGCCTGCCATAGCGGTGATGCCACGCGCGGACTTGACGATGACGAGGTGGTGCGCGGTGTGGAACGGATTTTCGAGGCGGCCAAGGCGCTCGTCGCACGGGGAAAAGCCAAGCCGGAGAATCATCCGAATGCAAAGCGCCTGCCGGAATTGTGGGTGACAATCAGTGCGTGTCGGAGCGACGAGGTGAATGTGGAAATGAAAAATCCAGCGGTTGGCAAACTGACTTATGCCTTGTATCGCGAATTTCAAGTCAACGGTGGCTGCAACAACGACCAACTGATGCAGTGCATCCGTAAATTCTTTAAATACAATGCCAGCAGCGCTGTGCAAAACCCGCAGATGACGGGATATTACAGAAAGAGAGATAACCTAACAGACATATTAAGATAATGGAAAAGGCCAAATTATTTCGCTCGCCGCTTCAGGAGCGTGAAGCAAAACTGGTGGCGGGCGTTAGCAGAAAGGATGTGGGGATGCAGAGCAAACTCTATGACTATTGCAAGCGATATTTCTGGACGAACTATCGCGGCTTGTTTTTCATCAGCGAAAACGATGCCATGGAGATTTTCCAAAATTCCTTCATCACGCTTTGGGAAAACATTGAGCGCGGGAAAATCATGGCTTGCGATGGCATTGTGGTGGGAAAAAACGGCGAGCCGCTCAACGGCAGCATTCTCACCTATTTTATGGGCATTGCCAAGAACAAATACAGGGAATGGGCCAGGAGCCGCCCAACGCTCTACAATCCTGAGACGGAGCAGCAGATGACGGATGAAGAGTGGGGCAGGCTGGACGCGGTGGACGTTTTATACGACCCGTCGGAAAACGCGATGATGGACATCGTCTCGGACGTGATTTCGCGTATGTCGAAGCGGTGTAACGAGGTGCTCTCGAAGTATTATTATGAAGAAAAGAGCCTCGATGCCATCTTGCAGGAACTCCCCAATTTTGAATCGAAGAATGCGCTCAAGACGATGAAATACAAGTGTATGGAGAATTTGCGAAAGTCGGCGCAAGAGATTTACCACAGATACCTAAACTCATAATTGCAACTCCAACTGTTTATGGATAAGGATTTTCAAGATAGAATAGATCGTTTCCTGCTCCACGGCAGCGAGATGACAAAAGAAGAACGGGCCGCTTTCTTGGGCGAGATTGAGAACGACGAGGAGAAGAAGGCGCAATATCAGTTCACCATCATGGTGAGAGATGCCATGCGCAGCCGCATGAGCAAGCTGGAAGCCATGAAGGTGATGGAATACTTTGATCATGTGGCGTCTGCGGACAATGCGCCCGCTCCAAATCCCTGTATGCCTAACAATATGCCCTGTCCGGCGTGCCCCCCGCCTGCCAAAGAGCCGCGCAGAAACAAGCGCTGGTATTTTCTTGGCGGCATAGCAGCCCTGTTTGTCGTTGGTTTCTTCTTGACCATGATGTTTGTCAACAACGGCGCGGAAGGTGTGATGCGCGGCAGCGGCGACCAGTTTGACGGCACGATGCCGGCAGCGGTTGACAGTCTTGACAACGACACAGCCGATGTGGAAAACAAACGTGACACTGTTAGGTGATAACCTCCTATGACAAACCCAATGAAAAAATCATATCTACTTTCGTTGCTCTTCAGCGCGGCATTTGCTTGCGTTCCGCTTCCTTCTGCGGCGCAGCACTTCAGCGAGGCCGCAGTGGTGGACAAAATGCACGAGGCTTTTACGCTCGAAAAATCCAAGAAAAACGCTGAGGCCCTTAAAGCCTTTTTGGAAGTTGGGCGCAACACCGTGCAGCAACGCAGTGAGGCAGAACGCCAAACGTACGTCATCAGTCAGACGATGGCCTGCAGCTGTTACCGTAAATTGGAGCGTTATGAAGAGGGCTATTTGCTGGCCAAGAAACTCCTGCAGGGGCGCCTAACGGAGAAAGAGCGGACGGAGATAGGCGCATTGTATGCTTACAATGGCTATCTTTATGCCAGCCGTTATATGAAAAAAGCCAGTAAGGACTATCCCCGGGCGCGTGGCATTTTCGAGGAAGTGGCACCGTATGCCGATGCCACCGTGGCGAAATATCTCCTGCCAAAAATCCCTCTCTCGTATTATTTTGAAGGCGCGGAACACGAAAAGCAGCAGGAATACGGCGAGGCGATGGTTTGCTACCGGAAGGCCTTTGAGGGCTTCCAGAAAAACGGCAAGAAGAGCGACGTCATCTCCTCCCTGAAGAGTATGGCCAGTTGTTTGGAATATACCGAAGATTTCACGGGTGCCGTCGCCGAACTCCAGCGAGCCTTGGCCATAGCGAAGAGCGCCGGTTTGTCCGACATTCAGATGGACATACTGGCGCTGCTGGAGAAAAACTATGCCCAGATGGGCGATGATGAGGCCGCGCGGCAGTATGCCTTGAGCATGGATTCGCTCGTTGACATTTTCTCCAACGAGTCCATGAAATTTGCCTACTATTATGCCAGAGGCACCCAGGCTTTCCAACGCAATGATTATCGAACGGCAGAGCGCTGGCTCTTGAGCGCGAAGGAGATGGCTGAGGGCACAGGCATCTGTGCGACAGCAGGCAACAAAAACGAGGTCTATACCCAGTTGCTGTCCCTATATAAGCTCTCCCAGCGTTTCGACGAGGCCTTGGAATATGCCAAGAAAAACATCGTTGAATTTCAGAAAATCACGCCGAGGGGCGATGTCAACTACAACATGCCCTATATGTCCTTGGCTGAAATCTATCGCATGAAGGGCGACCGCCAGCAATGTATGGCGGCCGTTGATCGTCTCTTTGCCAACATCCAGCAGATGCAGGAACCCAGGCAGCAGGCCTCGTTGTATCGTCTGCGCGGCTTGTGTCATTCCAGTTTCGAGGAACACGAAGTCGCCTTGGCCAACTATCAGAAGGCCGATGCCATCCTGGCCGCCAAATATCCCTCGGCCGACGCCGAGCGCGTGGTGCTCATGGGCCTCATTGCCGGCATGGAGCACAAGATGGGCCGCCATGCCGATTCGGAAACCCACTATCGGGCGTATGCCAAAAACATGGCGGCGCTCTATGGCGACGACGATGTGAAAACGCTCACCGCACAAATCTTTCTGGCCAATGCTGAAGGTTTTGCGGGGCATTTTGAAGCGGGCTGCAACGATTATGTCGCGGCGGCGCAGCGCTTGCGAGAGGTGCTGAAACGGCGCATTCCGCTGATGAGCCAATCGGAGCGCGAAGCCTTTTGGACTCCCCTTTCTTCGCTCCTCACGAACATGACGCCTTATGCTTTGGAAATCAATCAAAGCCAGACACCTTTCACAACGGCGTGTTACGATGCCTTGGTGCTCTCTAAGGCTTTCTTGCTCGATTCCGAACGCTCGCTCTATGACTTCCTGAAGCGTGAGGGAAATGCGGAAAACTTGCGCGACTATCGGAAGCTCTCCTTGATGAAGAGCCAGATGAAAACCTTGAAGGAGAAAGGCACGGCTTCTGCCGACAGCCTGTTGCATCTCGCGAAACAAACATCGCATTTGGAGGCCCAACTGGCAACGCGCTGCCAGGGGTGGCGCGACATGGCCGCGTTTATGGAGGCCGACTATCAGCGCGTTCAGCAGGCGTTGGCACCGGGAGAGGTGCTGATTGACTTCACCGATTTCGTCACCAAGACAAACGGGCGCAAATATGCCGCCTTCGTCGTTCAGAAAAACCAGCAACATCCGCTCTTGAAACCGCTCTTTGCCGAAAGCCAGATGGATTCTCTCAACATCGCGCGGCCCGACTTCTTCTATGATGAAGATTTCGCCCCCGACGTGTTGAAACTGCTTTGGGAGCCCTTGAAAGGGCAGGTGGCAGAGGGCGCAACGGTTTATTACGTCCCCTCGCAACTGCTCTTCCGCGTGGCATTGGAGTCGTTGCCCCTTGCCGACGGTTCGCTCCTCGGCGACCATTACAATTTCGTTCGCCTCTCATCGGCCCGCGAACTGCTCGGACGGAAGCAGGCGCCGAAGACCTATGCTGCGAAAACGGCGGTGGTCTATGGCGGATTGAACTACGACATGGATTTGCTTGCCATGCAGGAAAAGGCAAAGCAATATGACCTCTCTGGCCTCCTTGCCGAGCGTGGCGGCCTGCTTCGTGGAGATTCCGTCTATAGGCATTTGCCTGGCACGGAAAAAGAGGCGCGTGCCATTGTTTCCAGCCTGCGTGCCGAACATTGGGACGTCTCGTTGCTTTCCGGCAACAACGGAACGGAAGAATCCTTCCTCCGCCTTCATGGCCGTGCGCCCCGCTTGCTCCACATCGCCACCCACGGTTTTTATTACACGCCGCTCGAGGCCGCCAAGGTGGATTATCTCAAAGGCTACGACGATGCCATGTTGCTTTCTGGTCTCGTCTTTTCCGGCTGCAACCATGCGTGGCTCGGCAAACCGCTGCCGGGAGGTGTGCTCTCTGGCATCTTGCAGGCAGAAGACATCGCGCGGATGGATTTGCGCGGCACGGAGATGGTGGTGTTGTCGGCCTGCCAGACAGGACAGGGCCGCGCCACGGCTGAGGGCCTTTACGGACTTCAGCGTGCCTTCAAGAAAGCCGGCGTCGGCACCATCGTGATGTCGCTGTGGGCGGTCAAGGACAAGGCCACCCAGGATTTCATGACAGCATTCTATGAGCATCTCCTGAAAAACGGCGCCCAAAGCGACAAGCGTAAGGCGTTTGAAGCCGCCAAGAAGGTGGTGCGGGAGAAATATAAAGAGCCTTATTATTGGGCGGCCTTCGTGATGCTCGACTGATGGTTGGGCGGATATGCTAATTGCTGCGCGAATTTTGAGCCAAATAGCATAGCGGCATAGCAACAAGGGGCGCTGCGCGAACATTCGGCGAAGGTCTGAGGCGAAGCACTGTAGCTCACTTTGCTCGCAAAGTGAGGGGGGCGAATATTGTGGCGGACAAGCACTGAAAATCCAACAAAGTCATGCCCCAGAGCGTTGGTCATGTTCGCTACGTGTTCGTGGCCCTCACTTTGCGAGCAAAGTGAGCTACAATGCTGGCGCCGCAACAGACGATTATGCGGGCCAGCGCAAATCTCCGCTGTGAGGGCGCTTCGCCACCATGCTATTTGGCCCAAAACCGCGCAGAGATTTTTCTGCATTTTGAACGCCCTGTGCGAAAGGGGAGCGCGGATGGGTTACTTTACGCCCTTCTGCCTCATAAACCAAGTAGAAGAGTCCTATGCAAAGCAGATGAAACAACAGACTCCACAGACACGCCAGCACTTTCTGGCAATTTCCCTAACGCACCATAGCATCATGAACAACGTACAAAAACATATCATAGAGGAAATCCGTTGCCGTTACGGCCGCGTAGACAATGTGTTGCCTGCAGGTTGGCATTTCATGTTCAACCAGCGCCACTATCTCTTCCTTCCGTCTCCCCGGGCCGATATGGCACGCATTTGCATTCCCCATCTCGCTCTCCGTCGCGGCTGCGGTGTGGCGCAATTGTCGGATGCCGTCAACGCCACCAACCGCAGTGTGCGTTTCGTCAAAGCCATGACGTTGGAAAACGGCGCTGTGGCCATCAACTATGACTTCCATGTCTTCGAAAACCATTGCGTTGGCGAAGTCGTGGCGCGGGTGGTGCAGGCACTTGATTATGCCGCCGGATTTTTCGAGGAGAGAGTGAACGGGGAGAAGGCAACCTGAAAACCTGCAGCGGGATTCCAAGTCCTGCTGCCCCAACACACACACGCCGAAGACCTCCCGTGCGGGAGAAACAAAACAGGAGACCATGAATTGGCGCTTGACAAAGCAGTTTGTCGGTGCGGCCAACTCATGGTCTCCTTCTTTTTTCATCATCACTTAAAACAAAACCCGCCACAGGTTCTTCGGAAGGTTCTGTGAGGCAAGTTATCTCTTCACAATCGTGTAAGTCACATTTGTCTTGGTGGTATATTTTGAGTTTCTGCATTCAAAATAATAATAGACAAAAGTGCCTCCGTTGAAGCCTGTGTGGGTTTTGTCGAATGTGGTGCTTGATGATGTGCTTGCATACGTGCGCATGGCTTCGTGGCGCGTCATGTCGGAAGCCGTTGGCGCCTTCGTCGGTTTCGAGGAATAGGTGCGCCAGTGAACGGTGCAACTGATGTTATCCAGTTTGTCGCCGCCGTCCTTAAAACGGCATCTAAACGACACGTCCTCCCTCGTCGTCGTCGTCAGGTTTTTGTCGAAGACAGGTTGCGTCACTTTGCTGGCGGGCGGTTGTGGCAGTTCGGTGTAAGTGTCGTCGTCCTTGTCGCAGCTGCACAGGGCCAAAGCCCCGCCCAGTAGAATGGTGTTGAAAATGGTTCTCATAATTTGAATATGTTTTGGTAATACTTATGTCTTCTTTCTCCCGGTCGTAAAACCAGTGGATGATGCCTCTTTATGAAAGAAGAAGCGTGGAGGTAACCATTTTCTATCGGGAAAAGATGAGGGATTCTGATTTTTAATTGTAAATTAGCCTGCAAAATAATAGAAGGAGCAATGCGGGCATTGCGACTGAAAACAAGGACAACCAATTTACCGTTACTAAATACATCAAAAACAATGTTGAATCCAAAAGTAGAAGCTGCGCTCAACGCGCAAATCAATGCCGAATTGTGGTCGGCCTATCTTTATCTCTCTATGGCTGCCTATGCCCATGCCAATGGCAATCCTGGAATGGGAAACTGGTTTGAAGTGCAATTCCAGGAGGAGCAAGACCATGCCAAAATCATGTTCAATTACATCATCCAGCGCGGCGGCCGTGTCGACCTGAAGCCCATTGAGGCAGTGCCGACCACTTGGGAATCGCCCCTCGCCGTCTTTGAAGCCACATTGGCCCACGAGCAGAAGGTCACGTCGCTCATCAACAACCTCTTTGCCCTGACAACGGCCGAGAACGACTATGCCACGCAGAGCATGCTGAAGTGGTTTGTCGACGAACAGGTGGAGGAAGAGGAAAACGCCCAAAACATCATCGACAACCTCAAAATGATTCAGGGCAACGGCTACGGCCTTTACATGCTCGACAAAGAACTCGGTGCCCGCACCTATGTGCAGGCTTCTCCTTTGGCTGCCAAAGGTTGAACGCAGGCCCGAAGGGGGGGGCGGTAGCGCCCTCGCGGTGGAGATTAGCGCTGGCCCGCACAATCGTCTGTTGCGGCGCCAGCATTGTAGCTCACTTTGCTCGCAAAGTGAGGGCCACGAATACGTAGCGAACATGGCCAGTGCTCTGGGCATGACCTTGTTGGTTTTTTAGCCCATGTTTGGCCGCTGTAATATTCGTCCTCCTTACTTAGCGAGCAAAGTGAGCGACTTTTTATGAACTATTTCTTATCCCGAGCTGGGGTATGCTATATGAAGGAGTGCATCGCAGGTCAAATGTAATCATTCTTTCAACCATCAGCTTGATCCACCAAACGGTAATTTTTTTGTTTATGAATATGAAGAAGATTTTTTTACACTCGAAAAGGATTGCTGCCAGGCGGTTCGTGACGATACTGATGTGTTTGCCAATATGGGCTGGCCAGTTGTCGGCACAAAATGCCTATGCCGTGTTTGACGAAAGCCAAAGTACACTAACATTCAAGTATGACGTTGGTGGAGGGATACAGTTAAACAAGGATAAAACCATACCGGCATGGGCTAAATACAAAAGAAAGATAAGAAAGGTCGTTTTTGACCCTTCTTTTGCCAATGCGCGTCCCACAAGCTGTTATTATTGGTTCAATGAGTTCTATGAGCTCGAAAGCATCGTCGGCATTGAAAACCTTAACACTGATGAGGTGGTAAATATGGCTCACATGTTCAGTCTTTGCCCAAAGCTCGCAGAGCTTGATGTCTCTAAATTCAATACTTCGAAAGTGAAGAGCATGAGACACATGTTTCAAAGCTGCAGTAATGTTCCTCGACTTGATGTTTCAGGATTTGACACACGCAACGTGACGGATATGTCTTATATGTTTAATGACTGTGTCGGTATCACATCTCTTGATGTGTCAAAATTTGATACACATAATGTGATAGACATGAGCGGCATGTTCAGCGCATGTTTAGGCATTACAAGTCTTGAACTCTCAAATTTCAACACCCAGAAAGTGACGGATATGAACAAGATGTTCTCCAATTCTAAGAATATCGTCACCCTCGATCTCTCTGGTTTTGACACACGTAACGTGTCGGATATGGATGGCATGTTCTTTTTCTGTGAAGCACTCAAAACCATCTACGCCACCGATAGTTTTGTCGTAACAGCTTTAAAAAAGGTTGACGAGATGTTTTATGGATGTGAGTCGCTTGAGGGCGCGATTAAGTTTGCCCCTAATAAAATCAACAGTTGGTATGCAAACTGCACTGACGGTTACTTCACCTGTCACACCCAAAGCGGCATTGATGATGTCTCTGTTGCAAAATCCCACAAAACAGTGTTTTACGATTTGCAGGGGCGCCGCCTGAGCAAACCGCAATCGGGAGTCAACATTGTGAAAAGCGTGAATGGAACCAGCAAGGTCATCTTACGTGTGCGCTGACTTGTGCCATTGGGCAAATGAAGCGTACTTCGCCTCAGACCTCCGCCACATGTCCGCGCAGCGTCCTCGCAGCGGAGATTTGTGCTGGCCCACACAATCGTCTGTTGCGGCGCCAGCATTGTAGCTCACTTTGCTCGCAAAGTGAGGGCCACGAACATGTAGCGAACATGGCCAGCGCTCTGGGCATGACCTTCTTGGTTTTTTAGCCTATGTTTGGCCGCCACAATATTCGTCCCCCTCACTTTGCGAGCAAAGTGAGCTACAGTGTTTCGCCCCAGACTTCCGCCACATGTTCGCGCATCGCCCCCTGCAGCGGCAGAAGCGAGAAACGGACGTTACCAGTCTCCCTAAAAAGCATAACAAGTCATCGATTCGCGGCCGAAGGTAATGCTACTTGCGGCCGCGAATCGCGCTACTCGCGGCCGAAGGTAGCGCTACTCGCGGCCGCGAGTAGATGACTAAGGAAAGAATAGGAGGGAATATCAAACTAATGTACTCTCAATCGAAGAGCGTCTTGAAACTTTCAAACAACAGTCTATTTATATTTTTTGGATTTCCCAGTATCCAGTTTTGTTGCTTCCAATGCGTGCCACCAGTCCGTTTCCTTTCAACACGGCAAGGTGTTTTTTCACCATGCGGTCGCTAACGGATAAGGCTTCCGCCATTTGGGCAATGGTTATGCGTGGGTTTTGCTTGATTTGGGTGTACAATTCCCATACGCCTTCTGGTAGATTCGGGAAAGCATCCAATAGTTTATTGGGAACTTTATTGGAAACTTTATTGGGAACTTTATTGGGAACTTTATTGGGAATATTTTGTGTTGGCTCCCCTTTGTGTAATTCAAGCGTTTTGAGTATTTCACCAAGCATAAAATCAATGAAAGGTCCCGAATCTGCTCCATTGGTGCTGGCGGTTATGGCATCGTAGTATGCTAACTGATTGTCGTGCACCATGTTTTCAACAGGTACGTGTTCAAATACAGGGTGTAGCTTGCTCAATATGAGCGATTGCCACAAGCGGCCCATGCGTCCGTTACCATCGGCAAAGGGATGAATGAACTCAAACTCGTAATGGAAAACACACGAACGCACCAGCAAATGATCCTTACTATGGTTCAGCCAGTCAAAGAGGTCGCTCATGAGTAGCGGCACGCGGTCGGCAGGTGGTGCTATATGTACGCAACCCGTCTCTGAGAATACACCAACGTTGCCAGGCCTATAATGTCCAGCATTGTCAATCAGTGCCTGCATCATGATGCCATGTGCACGCAGCAGGTCTTTTTCTTTGAATGGGTTGAGGTGTGGGAACTGCTCGTAAGTGGCAATGGCATTTTTCACCTCCTGTATCTCGCGCAGAGGAGCCACGACCGTCTTACCGTTCACAATGTCGCGCACCTGATCTTCGTTGAGGGTGTTACCTTCAATGGCAAGTGAGCTGTGAATGGTCTTTATCTTGTTGGCTTTGCGCAGCAATAGAGCATCCTCCTGCTCCATGCGAATGGCATAACGCTCTATCAAACGTGATATGTCGGCTATTTTGTTAATAGCTGCTGCTGATATGGTGAATGGGGGTGTGTACATTTTTGACTATTTGGAGGTTAAAAGGATAAAGAGGGCGTCCTAAAACAGAATAGTGTTAGGATGCCCTCTTTATGTATCTTATGTATCAGCATCAGGCTTTGTGAATCTGTTTCAGAAAGTCTGCTTCAAAACATTCAGCAGTTCGTAGTCCGTCACGTCGAGGTTGGTCGGCGTGATGGCCACATATCCGTGTGCCAAGGCCCAGCGGTCGGTGTCGGTGGCTTCCGGCTCCAGTTCCTCGCAGTCGCCCACCAGCCAGAAATAGTCGGCGCCGTAAGGATGCTTTCGGCGTGCCAGTTCGTGTTGCCAGCGGCTGTGTGCCATGCGGCAGATGCGCACCCCCTTGAATTTGTTGGCCTTCGGGAAGTTGACATTCAGGCAAGTGAAAGGCGGCATGCCGAGGGCGATGGACTTAAAGACGAGGTCAACGATGTAGGACGCCAGCGGCGTGAAGTCGGCGTTTTCGCTGTGGTCGCAAAGCGAGAAGGCCACCGATGGATAGCCCTGCAATGCGCCCTCCGTTGCCACGCCCATCGTTCCAGAATAGTGCGTATTGACCGACGAGTTGTCGCCGTGGTTGATGCCGCCGATGATGAGGTCGGGGCGGCGGTCGATGAGCAGGTTGAGCGCGAGTTTCACGCAGTCGACTGGCGTGCCGGTGCAGGAGCACACCGTCAGTCCCGGCTCTTCGTGCAGTTTCTTGTAGTGGATGGGGGCCGCAGATGTGATGGAACATCCGAAACCAGAGCGAGGCGAGTCGGGCGCCACCACCAGCAGGTCGGCAATGGGGCGTAGCGTTTCAATTAGGAAGTTGATGCCGCGTGCCTGCACGCCGTCGTCGTTGGAGATGAGAATATAGGGTCTGGACATTTTGTTTGGGTTGTTCGGGATGAAGTGATATGGTTGCCTACTTACCATTACTTACTTATATTCAGTGCAGGCCACCGGTGTCGCTGCGCTTTAATCCGTTTTCTCCGCGCTTTGCGGCGGGGTGGCGAAGTGCTACGCAAAAGTACGAAAAAAAGTATAAAGCAGGGCAGTTCGGAGAAAATTTGTTACCTTTGCAGAATCATAGAGCCTTTCAGAAGGCTTGCTATTTGAAAACTATGGGCAAAATCATTGCATTAGCAAACCAAAAGGGGGGCGTCGGCAAAACGACGACCTCCATGAACTTGGCTGCATCGCTGGCAACACTCGAAAAGAAAGTGCTGCTCGTTGACGCAGACCCGCAGGCCAATGCCTCTTCCGGCCTTGGCGTCGACTTGAGTCAGATTGACTGTTCGGTTTACGAATGTCTCGTTGGACAAGCCGATATTCGCGAGGCTATTTACACGACAGACATCGAGCGCCTTGACATCGTGCCTTCGCACATCGACCTCGTCGGAGCAGAGGTGGAGATGCTCAATCTCGACAGACGTGAATATGTGTTCAAAAAATTGTTGACGCCGCTCAAGAGCGAGTATGACTACATCCTCATCGACTGTTCGCCTTCTTTGGGGCTCATCACGGTGAATGCGCTGACTGCTGCCGACTCGGTGATCATCCCAGTGCAGTGTGAATATTTCGCATTGGAAGGCATCAGCAAGTTGCTCAACACCATCAAGATAATCAAGAAAAAACTAAATCCGGAATTGGAAATCGAAGGATTCCTGCTCACGATGTACGACTCGCGACTGCGTCTGGCCAACCAAATCTATGACGAGGTGAAACGACACTTCCAGGAACTGGTGTTCAGAACGGTCATCCAGCGCAACGTGAAACTTTCGGAGGCGCCAAGCCACGGACTTCCTGCCATTCTCTATGATGCTGAATCAACAGGCGCCAAAAACCATTTGGCGCTGGCTAAGGAAATCATCAAGAAGAATGCGTAAGCAATGGTTGCAAGGTCTTGACGACTTGCCATTGCTAAATACTAAATCCTCCACGGCGTCACTCGTGCAGTGTCGGGGTGGGGGATGTTGCTATTGGGACAGGGCAGAAGAGGAACGCCGCGTGTGTCCTTTCTGTTGCAGACTGTTGCAGGACTGCCCTTTGGTGGGCTTGAACTTCATGGCTGTCCTTAGAAAAAGTGTTTTTCGATTTCCAGATTCTCTGACAATAAACAAACATGGCTGTACATAAGAAATTTCCAGCTCTCGGACGTGGACTCGATGCGCTCATCTCAACGGAGGAGGTGCATACGAGCGGTTCTTCGTCCATCAACGAAGTGCCCATCGGTAGCATTCAGGCCAACCCCAACCAACCGCGTAGGGAATTTGACCCCGCCGCCTTGGAGGAACTGGCCGAAAGCATCCGACAGATTGGTATCATCCAGCCCATCACGCTCCGAAAGATGGACGACGGCTTCTATCAGATCATTGCCGGAGAACGGCGCTGGCGGGCTTCGCAGTTGGCCGGATTGGACACTATTCCGGCGTATATCCGCACGGCTGACGACGAGAACATGATGCAGATGGCGCTGGTTGAAAACATACAGCGCGAGGATCTCAACGCCATTGAAATCGCTTTGGCCTACCAGAACCTCATCGAGCAGTATGCGCTCACGCAAGACCGGCTCTCGGAGAAGGTGGGGAAAAATCGCGCCACCATCGCCAATTATCTGCGACTGCTGAAATTGCCAGCACAGGTGCAGGTGGCTTTGCAAAACAAGGAAATTGACCAGGGACATGCGCGTGCCTTGCTGGGACTCGCAAAACCGTCGCTCCAGGTGAAGCTTTTCAACGAAATCAAGGAGAAGGGCTATTCTGTTCGCCAGGTGGAAGACATGGTCAAGGCGCTCAACAACGGCGAAACCGTTAAAAGCGGCCGCCATCAGCTCACCGACCGCAGCAATAAGCGGCTGCCGGAGGAGTTTAATATCTTGAAAACGCGCTTGTCTGATTTCTTCCAGACGAAGGTGCAGATGACTTGCTCCACGCAGGGCAAGGGGAAAATCAGCATCCCGTTTGCTTCTGAAGAGGAGTTGGAACGCATCATCAGCCTATTCGACAAAATCAAAGGACAAAACAACTGATGGCTCTATCGGCAGAGGGGCGAGGCAACGTTTGGAAGGCTTTCCAGAATGCTGCTGCAATTGCCGCCTGCTTGTTTTCCGTCAATTAGAAATTATTTATGGTGAAGATTTCATTAGCCAGATTTTTCATCGCATCGGTCCTTCTTGCAGGACTGCCGGCTGCCGCAGGAGCCTGTCTGCATCCGTCGGTGCCGCTGCCTGCCAGTAGCGACGCGGGCAATGTTGAAAAAGGGGGGCTCTGCGTTGGGCTGTCTCCGATGGCCGAACATATCGACACCTTGAAGTTGGAAGAGGCCGTCGTGGCGGCCGATACGGTGGCGCTGCCTGCCGATGGCGTGAGAGCGGCCGCTGCCGCACACCCAACGGCTGTTGACACGGCACGCTTGCGCAACGTCAATGATTCCATTCTCAATGCCACGGCCAAGATGCGGAAGAAGGTGCGGCCGAAATTTGTGCCAGATCCCAAACGGGCCTTGTGGCTCTCGCTCGTGTTTCCTGGCGCAGGGCAGATCTACAACCGGAAATATTGGAAGCTCCCGTTTTTCTACGGCGGATTCCTCGGTTGCACTTATGCCTTCAAATGGAACCAGCAGATGTATCGCGACTATTCGCAGGCTTACCTCGACATCATGGACGACGACCCCAACACCAACAGCTATCTGGACATGTTGCCGCCGCGATATGACATCACGGGGCGTGAAGACCGATTCAAAAACATCTTCAAGCGCAAGAAGGACTATTACCGCCGCTATCGCGACCTGAGCGCCTTCTGCTTCATCGGGGTCTATATCCTTTCTGTCATCGACGCTTATGTCGATGCGCAACTCTCGGTCTTCGACATCTCGCCCGACCTCAGCATGCGTCTGGAACCGGCTGTGATCAACAACGGCAACGGACTTCCTGGCCGAACGCCTTCTTCTTACGGCATCGGTTGCAACCTGTCGTTTTAGGGGTGTTCTATAAATTAGCTTGAGTCGATTTTACATTTATCGCGAAGCAGATTGTTGTATTTCAAAGACGAGCATAGCGAGCTATGTGAGTCTTTGAAATACAGCAAGATGCGAGTGAGAACTGTAAAAGCGGCCAAGTCAATCCTAAATAAAGAATCTCCATTAAAACTAATTTATAGAACACCCCTTTAAGTAATGGTAAAACAATAGCTAAACGGAGGATGAAGGGACGGCTCTTGATTCCGCATTTGCGGACGGGAGCGCCGTTGATTTAGGCCCATTGCCAAGATAAACTGGCGGGGGCTTCCCTATTTTAAAAAAGAACAAATCGCATTCAATGAAACGCATTAAAGTATTTCTGCTCGCATTGGCTTCCTGTGCTTTCTGCACGACGGCTTCTGCGCAGAACGTCAACGAAATTACCGTCAATGACGACCGAAGCGGACGCAAGGAAGTCATTGAACTGCCAGAGGGTATGACGCTCAATGCCGATTCCCTGCTCAATGAGTGGCACGCCAAGAAATATCTTTATCCCGACACCACTTGCGTCAATCCGGATTACAATCCGCCTTTCCCAGAGGAGGTCTACCGCGAACGCCTCGGACGCATTCCTGCCGTGATGGAAATGCCTTACAACAGCATCGTCCAGCAGTTTATCGACCAATATAGCGGACGTTTGCGCCGCTCGGTGTCGTACATGCTCGGCGCCGGAAATTTCTATATCCCCATCTTCGAAGAAGCGCTCGACTATTATGGCCTGCCGCTCGAATTGAAGTATCTGCCAGTCATTGAGTCGGCGCTCGAGCCAACGGCTGTCAGCCGCGCTGGGGCCGTGGGCCTCTGGCAGTTTATGCTCGCCACAGGAAAACGCTACGATTTGAAGGTCAACAGCCTCGTCGACGAGCGTCGCGACCCCATCAAGTCGTCGTGGGCTGCCGCCAGGTATCTGCGCGACCTCTACAAGATTTATGGCGACTGGAACTTGGTGATTGCCGCTTATAACTGCGGACCAACGAAGATTAATAAGGCCATCCACCGTGCCGACGGCGTACGCGACTACTGGACCATCTATCCTTATCTGCCGCAGGAAACGCGCGGCTATGTGCCTGCTTTCATCGCGGCCAACTACATCATGACGTACTATTGTGAGCACAATATCTGTCCGATGAAAACGAAAATTCCTGTGACGACCGATACGATTATGGTGTCGCGCAACGTACACATGGAGCAGATTTCAGCGCTCTGCGGCATCGACGTGGAGGCCATCCGTGCACTCAATCCGCAATATCGCACCGGCGTGATTCCGGGACAGACGGAGCCTTGTGCCATCCGCCTGCCGCAGGAGAAAATCTTGGCCTTCATCGACCAGAAAGACTCCATTTATAATTATCGTGCCGATGAACTTCTGACGCGCCGCGCTGTGGTGGCGGTCAGCGAGCCCAAGGCGGAACCGACGCGCAGCACCGCTTCGCAGTCGCGCTCCACGGCGGCACGCCATAAGCGCAACCGCAGATCAACGGAACGGACGGCCACGGTGCGTAAGGGCGATTCGCTCAGCACGATTGCCGCCCGAAACCACACGACGGTTGCCAAAATCCGTAAACTGAATAAAATCAAGGGTAACATGATTAAGCCTGGTCAGAAAATCAGAGTGAAATAAATATGCTCATGCACCTGCCTTCCGAAGCGTCGACGCATACCATTAGTAATGGTGGCCGAATGCTTCGGGAGGCAGGTGTGTTTTTCTCGCAATTGGACAATGGAGGGCGGGCAATCGCCGTTTGGCGGCGGGGCCCGTTGCGGTCACAGAAACGCTTCTGCCATTGTCTTGGCCAAGCCGTCGTCTTGTCAAACAACATAATAAAACCTTCGCGCCATGACAGACACTAATACTCCGACGCTCACTCCTCAGGAACAGAAAGATGAGGAACTGATTCAAGCTGCCTTCCAGCACTTGATTGATACATATCTGGCCACCAACCACCGCCGCAAGGTGGAAGTCATCACCAAGGCCTTCAATTTCGCGAAGCAGGCCCATAAGGGGGTGCGCCGTCTCTCGGGGGAGCCTTATATCCTTCACCCCATTGCAGTGGCGCAAATCGTGTGTGAGGAAATCGGACTGGGCTCCACTTCCATCTGTGCGGCCTTGCTCCACGACGTGGAGGAAGATACCGATTATACCAACGAGGACCTCACGAACCTCTTCGGCCCGAAGGTGGGAAATATCGTGGAGGGACTGACGAAGATTTCTGGCGGTATTTTCGGGGAGAAGGCTTCGTTGCAGGCTGAAACGTTTAAGAAACTCTTGCTCATGATGAGCGATGATGTGCGCGTCATCTTGATAAAGATTGCCGACCGCGTACACAACATGCGCACGCTTTCGAGCATGCAGGCCCGCAAGCAATATAAGATTGCCAGCGAAACGCTCTATATCTTCGCCCCGATTGCCGATCGCCTCGGTTTGAACAAAATCAAGACGGAACTCGAAAACCTGAGTTTCAAATACGAACATCCCGATGAATACCATCGCATCGAGCAGCAGTTGGCTGAGACGCAGCCTGAGCGCGACACCATCTTCGACAAGTTTACGCCGCCCATTTGCCAGCAACTCGACAAAATGGGCATCAAATATACGCTGAAAGCCCGCATCAAAAGTCCGTATTCCATCTGGATGAAGATGCAGAACAAGCATATCCCCTTCAGCGAGGTGTATGACCTTCTGGCCATCCGCATTGTCTTCGTGCCCAACGACCGTAAGGACGAGGTGGATGAGTGTTACCGCATCTACGGTGCGCTCACCAAAATCTATAAGCCGCATCCTACGCGCTTCCGTGACTGGCTTTCCAATCCGAAGGCCAACGGCTATCAGGCGCTCCACAACACCTTCATGAGCAAGCAGGGCAAATGGATTGAGGTGCAGATTCGTTCCGATCGTATGGATAACATTGCGGAGCAGGGATTTGCTGCGCATTGGAAGTACAAGGATAAGGATGCGCCTTACGACGAGAGCGAACTCGACCGCTGGCTCAATTCTATCAAGGAAATCCTTGACGACCCGCAGCCAGATACGCTCGATTTGCTCGATACTATCAAGCTCAATCTCTATTCCAACGAAATATTGGTGTTCACCCCCAAAGGCGACCTCAAGAATATGCCCGCTGGCGCCACGGCGCTCGATTTTGCCTTCTCCATCCATAGTTTTGTGGGATGCCACTGTTTCGGTGCGAAGGTCAACCATGTGCTCGTGCCGCTCAATTATAAGCTCAAGAGCGGCGACCAAGTGGAGGTCATCACCACCGAGGCTCAGCATGTGCAGCCAGAGTGGCTTGACTTCGTCACGACGGCAAAGGCCCGCAACAAGATTCAGGCCATTTTGCGCCGCGAGCGCCGCGAGAAGAGTCAAAAGGGCGACCAGTTACTCCGTGCTTTCTTGGAGAGGAACGACGTTCAGTGTACGCCAGCTGTGCTGGACAAACTCATGCGCTTCCACGGATACACTGTGCGCGACGATTTCTTCCTTGCCATCGCCGACGAGCGCATCATTCCAAATGAATGTGACCTCGACTGCATCAAGGGAAAAGGCGGCAAGGACAGTTGGTGGCGCCATATTCCGTTTATCGGCAAGAAGTCGGCCGACAAGGGTTGTGTCATCAACCACATCGACAACACTGATTTCGTCAAGAATATCAATCGCAAGCAGACGCTGGTGGTCAACGAGGAGACGTTTAAGAAATGTGTCATTGCTCCTTGCTGCCGCCCGATTCCTGGCGACGACATCTTGGGGTATATCACGCCGAAAAACGAACTGGAAATCCACAAGCGCAGTTGTGCCACGGCCATGAAACTCAAGACGCGCTATGGCAATAACATCATTGCCTGCGATTGGGATATGCACCGCCAGATACCGTTTGAGTGCCGCCTGCAAATCAGTGGTGTCGACAGCCAGGGCGTTCTTTACACGATTGCCAGCGTGCTGCATAAGCAGCGCAAAAGTCCTGTGCGCCGCATCACGCTCGAAACGAAAGACGGCCTCTTTGACGGCACGCTCGACATCGTGGTCTACGACACGTCTGACGTTAAGAACATCTGCGACTCGCTGAGCAGTATCGAAAATGTCACGAAGGCCGTGCGCGTCGAGATGTAAGTTATTCTTTCATCATCACTAAACGGGCAGTCGCTGCCTTTCCCCTTAGTAATTCTTTCACCATTACTCAAAGAAGAATAAATCGTGTTGCCGCTTCAAGCGCGGCAACCCTTAATACAACAAAGAAACCAATGAGTCTCAGTAAATTTGAAAGTGAAGTAAAACATTTGCCACAGGCGCAGGAAGCCATCTACGCACGTTTTGCCGACTTGCGCAATCTCGAAAGTTTGAAGCAGCGCATCAACGACCCCGCGTTGGAAGAAAAACTTTCCTCGCAGGTGCCTGCCGACAAGTTGGCAGATGTTCGCAAGTATATCAACGACATCACCTTTACGCAGGATTCCCTGCAACTCTCTACGCCGATGGCGCAGATTGAATTGCGCATCGTTGAGCGCGACCCGAAGTGCATCAAGTTTGCCAGTGAAGGGTCGCCCATCCCACTTTATGTGTGGATTCAGTTGCTGCCGGAGGGTGAATGCGCTACGAAGATGCGCGTCACCGTTGGTGCCGAGGTGAATTTCTTTATGAAGGGCATGGTGTCTAAACCCCTGCAACAGGCAGTCGACGGTTTGGCCAATGTGCTCGCTGCTGCGGCGCAGGCGCCTATGCAATAGACTTGGTGTTTAGAAAGAGCTTAATTTTCAGACGGAAAATGAATAACGAAAACACGCTCCACGGAGCGAAACTTTGGGAGAAGTCTGTTCATGTGACGGAAGAGATTGACCGCTTCACGGTCGGCCATGACCGCGAACTCGACCTTTATCTGGCGAAGTATGACGTGCTTGGCTCTATGGCACACGTCACGATGCTGCACAGCATCGGCCTGATTGCCGACGAGGAATTGCCCGTTCTTCTTCGCGAACTGCGTGCCATCTATCAGGTGGCGGAGTCGGGCGACTTTGTCATTGAGGATGGCATCGAAGACGTGCATTCGCAAGTGGAACTCATGCTCACCCGCAAACTGGGCGACATGGGGAAGAAAATACATAGCGGACGCTCGCGCAACGACCAGGTGCTCGTTGACCTCAAGCTTTTCACGCGCGACAAAATCCGCGAGGTGGCTGAGGCGGTGCGCGACCTCTTCGCGGAACTTCAGCAGCAGAGCGAACGCTATAAGAACGTGCTCATGCCAGGCTATACCCATTTGCAGGTGGCCATGCCCTCCAGCTTCGGTCTTTGGTTTGGCGCCTACGCTGAAAGCTTGGCCGACGATATGCTGCTGCTCGAGGCCGCCTATCGCATGACCAACCGCAATCCGCTCGGCTCTGCCGCCGGCTATGGTTCTTCTTTCCCGCTCAACCGCACGATGACCACCGAATTGCTCGGTTTCGACTCGATGGATTATAACGTGGTCTATGCCCAGATGGGGCGCGGAAAGAACGAGCGCAACGTGGCCTTCGCTCTCGCTGGTATCGCCGGCACGGTGGCCAAACTGGCTTTCGACGCTTGCATGTTTAATAGTCAGAATTTCGGTTTTGTGCGCCTGCCAGATGAGTGTACCACGGGGTCGAGCATTATGCCCCACAAGAAAAACCCCGATGTCTTTGAACTTATCCGTGCCCGTTGCAATAAGCTTCAGGCTTTGCCAACGCAGGTGGTGATGATCATGAACAATTTGCCTTGCGGCTATTTCCGCGACTTGCAGGAAATCAAGGAAGTCTTCCTGCCAGCCTTCGATCAGTTGCTCTCCTGCCTCCGTATGGCCACCTACATCGTGGCGCGTATGCGTGTCAACGAGCATATCCTCGACGACGCGCGTTACGACCTCATGTTCTCCGTTGAAGAGGTCAACCGCCTCGCTTCTGAGGGCATGCCCTTCCGCGACGCCTACAAGAAAGTGGGACTTGACATCGAGGCCCACCAGTTCACGCCGAACAAGGAAATCCACCACACCCACGAAGGCTCCATCGGCAATCTGTGCAACGACCGCATTGCCGCACTCATGCAGGCCACCTATGCCCGCTTCGGCTTTGAGCGTGTGAGCGAAGCCGAGAAGAAACTTCTGGGCGGAGAGTGATGGCATATCCAAGGGTGTCCTAAATATTCTGGTTGGTAATTCCAGATGATTCTGTCGGGCAATCTGTCTCCTGTCGCCCGCCGACAGACCGCGTCCGATGGCATACATCTCTTTGCGCCAGATTACTTAGGACACCTTTCCCATTCTTTGGCCCGCCTTTCCCAGTCGGTACACAATAAACTATACTCCAATGAGATTGCCGTTCAAACACATAGCATACCTTCTTCTTGGCTTCTTTTTGGCTTCTTGTGCCGATGATATAGAAGACCTTTATGCCCCCTGGTCTGCGAGGTTTGTGTTCAACCAGGTCAATACTACCGCCCCCTTGCTCTCCGCTCTGAACAATCCCGGTCAGTTTTGTCAGATCACTTTTCCCAACGGAAAGTATCTGTTTAAGGATTGCAATGGGAAGGAAGTGACATATACGCCGACCGCCACATCCAGTTATTACAAGCCCTATGGTTTCCTTTCTGGCATCATTGTCGGCAGTCCTGCCATTCCGGATTTTACGGGGCAAACCACGGTGGCCTACGAGTTGGCCTGCCCCAATTGCTACGAAAATTCCGATATTACCCGTCCCCTTCATTTCTCTTCAATCTCCACCCTGCAATGCGCCCGTTGCGGTTGCGTTTACGACCTCAACAACGCTGGAAACGAGCAACACGGCAAGAGTCGCGCCCTTTATCGTTACCGCACGGTGCAATACAACGTGTCGACCAGCGCGATGAGCATATCCAACTGACGGCTTGCCCGTAAAATGTAGGCATTTAAAATACTTAAGCCCCGTAAGTTTTCCACTAAGAATTTGGTTGTTTCAGACGTTTTAACTAAATTTGCCCCTATGTCGGTCTGCCTTCAGGCAGTATTTTGACATACAAGGATATAGCAAAGATGACTCCGCCCCTTTATTGCTGGGGCGTAGGCATGTTTTGGCTTTTCAGAAACCTGCGCTTGCTCCTTTCTCAGAAAGAGGCTGAGGCTCGGTTGGAAAGCAGAAGGAAATGGCAGTTACATAAGCATTTCCGTTATCCGAGAAAACAAATCAACAAAATCCGTATGATGCAAAGCCGTTGTGCCGGTTCCGATGTCAAGCATGGGGAGGAACAGCGGCCGGTGATTAGTGCGCCATACCGAAGCAAGCAACAATAACGTAATGAAAGTCTCCATCATAACAGCCACCTACAACAGTGCCGCCACATTGCGCGACACGTTGGACAGCGTGTTGGCCCAGACTTATCAAGACATAGAATACATCATCGTAGACGGTTTGTCGGCCGACGGCACGCAAGAAATTGTCAAGGCTTACGAACCGCGCTTTGGTGGACGCCTACGTCTGGTCAGCGAAAAAGACAAAGGGCTTTATGACGCGATGAACAAAGGCTTGCGCATGGCAACGGGCGACATTGTCGGCGTTCTCAATTCCGACGACCTCTTCTATGACAAACAAGTCGTGGCCGACGTTGTCAAAGCGTTTGAGTCCAACGATATTGACTGCGTTTACGGCGACCTTGAATTTGTCGCCGCCAACGACATCACCAAAGTTGTCAGGAAATGGAAGGGCTCGCAATACCAGCCCGGCTATTTCAAACGAGGCTGGCATCCGGCACATCCCACATTCTATTGTCGCCGCGCTTGCTATGAAAAATACGGATATTTTGACTTAGACTTGAAGGTGTCGGCCGATTTCGACCTCATGCTTCGCTTTCTTGGAAAACACCAAATACGCAACAAATATCTCTCGCGCAATTTCATCTGGATGCGCACAGGCGGAGAAAGCAACGGGTCGCTGCGGAGAATCATCCAAGGCAACACCAACATCCTGCGCTCTTTCCGGAAGAACGGATATGACATCAACGGCTTCTATCTCGTGCGCCGACTCACGCCGAAAGTGTGGGACCTTATGAAGACGAAAATATTGTCGGTCATGAAAGGCAATAAATAAGCCGCAGGTGCGTTAAGGATATATAATGTCCTCCGCAAAAGGCAGACATAATGCCCCGCTCGTGAAAAAGCAAAGGCAGAAAAGCAGCGTCCATCGCAGGACGCAGCGAAGAAAAATAGATTTCAAGCATGAAGCAAACTGAAGAAAAATATGAAGTGATCCCCGATGGGATGAACCGTTTCGACCGCTTTACCAAGCGGGCGTTCGACATTCTCGTGTCGGCGGTTTGTCTCGTGGCTTTTTCGCCCCTCATTCTGTTTTGCTATCTGGCTGTCAAACTCGAAGACGGCGGTCCGGCCGTCTATAAGCAAGAGCGCATAGGTCTTCACGGCAAAGCGTTCAACATCCTCAAATTCCGCTCCATGCGCATCGACGCCGAAGACGGCGGTCCGAAGCTCTCCAGCGGAGAAACCGACAACCGCTTGACCAAGGTCGGGAAAATGCTGCGCGAGCACCATCTTGACGAACTCCCACAGCTTTGGAATGTCTTCCGTGGCGACATGGCCTTCATTGGTCCGCGCCCGGAACGCCAATACTACATCAACAAGATCATGGAGAAAGACAACCGCTATCCGAATCTCTATCAGATTCGTCCCGGTGTCACCTCGTATGCAACGCTCTATAACGGCTACACCGACACCATCGAAAAGATGGTCAACCGCCTGCACTACGACCTCTATTATCTGCAACACCGCTCTTGGGGGCTTGATTGCAAGATTCTCTGGATGACGTTCTTCAATATCGTCAGAGGCAAGAAATTCTAAGAAACAAACAAAAACGTATATATGAAAAATTATCTGGTCACCGGCGCCGCTGGTTTCATTGGAGCCAACTATCTGAAATATATCCTGGCCAAGCACGATGACGTGCGCGTCGTGGTGCTCGATTTGCTCACGTATGCAGGCTATCTCGGCACCATTGCTGGCGATGTCGACAACGAGCGTTGCTTCTTTGTGAAGGGCGACATCTGCGACCGTCCGCTCCTCGATCGCCTCTTCGCCGAATATAAATTCGACGTGGTGGTCAATTTCGCTGCCGAAAGCCATGTCGACCGCAGTATCGACAATCCGCAGCTCTTCTTGCAGACCAATATCCTCGGAACGCAAAACCTGCTCGACGCCGCTCGCGCCGCTTGGGTGACGGGACGCGACGCACAGGGCTACCCGACTTGGCGTAACGGCGTGCGCTTCCATCAAGTGTCGACCGACGAAGTGTATGGCTCTTTGGGCGCAGAGGGTTTCTTCACCGAAACCACACCGTTGCAGCCCCATAGCCCGTACAGCGCATCCAAAACCTCTGCCGACCATTTCGTTTGTGCTTACCACGACACTTACCACATGCCGGTGAGCATCACGCGCTGCTCAAACAACTACGGCCCTTACCAGTTCCCGGAGAAGCTCATTCCGCTCATCATCAACAATATCCTCGCAGGAAAACCATTGCCCGTTTACGGCAAGGGAGAGAATGTGCGCGACTGGCTCTATGTGGAAGACCACTGCAAGGCCATCGACATGGTCATCCGTAATGCCAAAGACGGCAGCATCTACAATGTGGGCGGACACAACGAACGCCAGAACATTCAAATCGTGAAGATTATCATCCGCACCATCCGCGAATTGATGGAAGAACATCCAGAATGGCGCACCCTTCTCAAGCGACAGGAGCGCGATGCCAACGGACAAATCAGCATCGACTGGATCAACGATGACCTCATCACCTTCGTGAAAGACCGCCTCGGACACGACCAACGCTATGGCATCGACCCTTCGAAAATCAAGGCCGACTTGGGATGGTATCCTGAGACGAGCTTCGAAGTGGGCATCGTTAAGACCATCCGTTGGAACCTCGAACACCGCGATTGGGTGGAAATTGTCAGCGGCTCAGACTATCAGCAATACTACGACAAGATGTACGGCGGACGCTGATTGGATGGCAGACGGCAAAGCCAAACGGATGATGTTTCGCTGATGCTTCTCCAAAACCTGAATTGCAGAAACAGAGATTCAGGATTTCCATAAGGCAGACGCAAGTCTAATCATAAGCAGATTCTAAAGACACACGCATGTTCATTGTGTACGGCCCTCTTAGAATCTGCTATTTTTTTACAGTAACCCATGAAAAGAAACCTCCTGATTTCGGCATGCGTTGGCATTGCGTGCTGCGCCTTGCCTGCCTCGGCGCAGATCAGCCGCCTCACGCATGATGTCGATTATGCCGTTGAGATGAGCGGCACGGCCTCCAGCGGTGACTATGCACCGTTTTGGCTGACCTCAAACCGCTACGGACTCTCTTCCGTTGAAAACAATTCGGGCTATATCCGTGCTCGCGTTCAGCGCAGCACGCAGGCCGACAGCACCCGCCTTTGGCGTGTTGGCTACGGTCTCGACCTTGCCGTCCCCGCCAATTATACCAGCAAAGCCGTCGTGCAGCAGTTCTATTTCGATGTCGACCTGCGAGCCTTCCGCCTCAGTGTCGGCGCCAAGGAGCGCGGAGAGTCGCTCAAAAACGCGGCCCTCTCGTCGGGCGGCCTCACGCAGAGCGTCAATGCGCGGCCTGTGCCGCAGGTGAGAGTGGAACTGCCCGATTTTTGGGCGATTCCCGGCACCCACAATTGGCTGGCCGTCAAGGGCCATTTGGCCTACGGCCTCTTCACCGACAACCGCTGGCAGCGCGAAACGCATCCAGAAGGTGCCCTCTATTCGGCCAATGCGCTCTACCACAGCAAAGCCGGTTTTCTGCGCATCGGCAACGAGAAGAAATTCCCGCTCTCCTTCATCGGCGGCTTGGAAATGTCTGCCCAGTTTGGTGGCGAAGCCTGGAACCTCGGCCGTCGCACCGACGACCCCACCTTCGACAATTCCCACGTCAATATGAGCCACGGCTTCAAGAGTTTCTGGCACGCCTTCATCCCTGGCGGCAGTGATGCCTTCGACGGCGCCTACCTCAACAACGAAGGCAACCAGCTCGGCAGTTGGCATTTTCAGTTGAATTGGAAGGGAAAAGACTGGAACCTCAAGGGCTATGCCGAACATTTCTTTGAAGACCATTCGCAGATGTTCCTGGAATATGGTTGGAAAGACATGCTTTGGGGCGTTGAGGCCACGTTGCCGAAGAATCCCTTCGTCTCGACCGTGCTCTACGAACATTTGCGCACCACCGACCAAACGGGCGGCCTTTACCACGATGCCACACCAGAGCTCGGCATACAAATCAGCGGTCTTGACAACTATTACAACCACAGTTTCTATGGCGCCTGGCAACATTGGGGACAGGCAATGGGCAACCCCTTGTTGCTCTCGCCAGTCTATAACGAGAATGGAGAAATCAAGTTCAAGCACAACCGCATCACCGCCCACCATTTCGGCCTCTCCGGCCAGCCGCTTCCCGAACTTTCCTACCGCCTCCTCTTCTCCCATGTGCGGTCGTTGGGCAGCTATGAAGTGCCAAACATCAAGCCGCAGTTTGCCAACTATTTCATGGCGCAGGCCGACTATGCCCCGCGTCATTTTCATGGCCTTTCTTTCTCGGCAGCAGTCGGTTCCAACGGCGGTAGCCTCATTGGTAACAGTTTCGGCGGCATGCTCACGTTGCGCAAAACGGGCCACTTCTGACCCGCCGCCGCTTCACCTCTAAAACGAAAACAAACAGATGAAAGCGAAAATTCTTTATATCATCCTGTGCGCTTTGGCGTTTGCCGGCCTTGCCGGCGTGTCTTCCTGCGAGAAGATGGACGACAACGGCGACCTCGGCGGCAACTGGCAGCTCATCTCATGGGAGCGTCTCAGCGATGGTAGCCTCGTTGCCACCAATGCCGACAGCATTTTCTACACCTTCCAAGGAAAACTCATGAAGACGCAGCGCATGAGCCAGCCCGACTTCTTCCTGGCCACGTTTCGCACCACGGCCGACAGCCTCGTGATGCTCAACATCTACGCTTCGCCCTACGATAGCCTCGTTGCCCCGTCGGCCCTGAGCGCCTATGGTGTCAGCCCTTCCGGACGTTTCCATTTCGACCATCTTTCGTCCTCGCGCCTCGTGCTCTCAACGGAAACCTCCCGTCTCACGTTCAGAAAATACTGAGCATGCCTTGTGCCAAAGCCCAAAAAGTGGTAAGTTTGCACTCAGAACAAGACATATCTCATGATAGACATACACAACATACATAAATCCTTCGGCCAACTCGAAGTGCTCAAGGGCATCGACCTTCACATCGGGAAAGGCGAAGTGGTCAGCATTGTCGGTCCCAGCGGTGCTGGTAAAACCACCTTGCTGCAGATTATGGGAACGCTCGACAAACCCGATGCCGGTTCGCTCTCCATTGCCGGACACGACGTCCTGAAACTCAATCGTCGCCAACTCGCGCGTTTCCGCTGCGAACACATCGGCTTCGTCTTCCAGTTTCATCAACTGCTGCCTGAGTTCACTGCGCTTGAAAACGTGATGATTCCGGCACTGATTGCCAAGCGAAACAAGAGCGAAGCGCGTCAGCGGGCCTTGCAGCTCCTTGAATATCTGAAGCTTGCCGACCGCGCCAACCACAAGCCCGCCGAACTCTCTGGCGGAGAAAATCAGCGCGTGGCAGTGGCGAGGGCGCTGATGAACGAGCCCGACGTGGTCTTTGCCGACGAACCCTCTGGAAGCCTCGACAGCCACAACAAGGCCGAGCTCCATCAGCTCTTCTTCGACTTGCGCGATAAATTCGGGCAGACCTTCGTGATTGTCACGCACGACGAAGAACTCGCTGCGCTCACCGACCGCACCATCCATCTGGCCGACGGCCGCATCGTTTCGGAAAGTTCGCGCATGCAACCCGAGGAGACCACAGAAACATCCAACACCGCTGCCGCTGAGGCCGCAGAACAAGACCCTTCAAACCATGCTTAAATTAGGAAACTGGAACGAACTCGTCATCGTTAGATTCACAGACCACGGCGCCTACCTCGATGGAGGTGACGTGGGCGAAGTGCTCATGCCAAAAAGTTACGTCCTGCGCGAGATGCACCCTGGCGACCGCGTGCGCGTTTTTGTCTATCTCGACCAGAGCGAGCGTCTCGTTGCCACCACCGAACAGCCCCGTGCCGTTGTCGGACAGTTTGCCTGCCTGCGCGTGTCGTGGGTGAACGAATATGGCGCTTTTCTCGACTGGGGCTTGATGAAAGACCTCTTCGTGCCTTTCCGTGAACAGAAAACGAAGATGGAGCAGGGGAGAAGTTACGTGGTGTATATCTACATCGACGAGTCAACGCGCCGCATCGTTGGCACGGCCAAAGTCGACCGCTATCTCACGCCGGCTTCTTCAGCCGACTATTATCGCGGCAAGGATGTTGAATTGCTCGTGCAGGGCCGCACGCCCCTCGGCTTCAAAGTGATTGTCGACAACGCCCATGCTGGCTTGGTTTACGACAACCAGATTTACGGACAGACACCGCGAATGGGCGACACGCTGCGCGGAACGGTGGTCACACTGCGTCCCGATGGTAAACTTGACATTTCTCTGGAGCGCATCGGAAAAAGTCGTTTCCGTGATTTTGCCGATGTGTTGCTCGACGAGTTGGAAGCCAACGGCGGCACTCTTCCTTACACCGACCGCAGTACGCCCGAAGAAATAGCTAACCGCTTCTCTGTCAGCAAGAAAACCTTCAAGCGAGCAGTCGGAACACTCTATAGCAAACACCGCATCAGCTTAGGGAAAAATGAAATAAAACTTTTGCAGTGATAAAAAATATTTATTCGACAAAAAAACATGCTTTTTTGTTTGGGTAAATAAAATCTGTTTTATACCTTTGCATTGTCAAAAAGGGAAAGCAAGAATCCCTCAAAAAATAGAATAGTTTTTTCATCTCTATATAAGTTCTGTGAGGCAAACATTCGTCGTGAGACGCGTGTTTGCATTTTTTTTATACCTATGCCTTCTCTGCCAGAGCGATCCCCAAGATTGCAGTTTTCCTAAGCCCTATGATAAGTTGTCTACTCGCGGCCGCGAGTAGCATTACCTTCGGCCGCAGGGCCGACGCATTACTTTTCTCTTTCATAATCAGTGATATTCCAAAGAAAAGCATTACCTTTCCACTAAAAAACGATATGAACATCTCCATTATACTGAACAATATTCAAGATCCTCGTCG
>OKSW01000001.1_pt1 | contig 230477 bp, 156 predicted proteins | sample 1606351 | NCBI WGS metagenome assembly OKSW01 (sample SAMEA3879565, study PRJEB24766) | human gut metagenome | biome: human-associated habitat; feature: feces | place: USA | collected 1985/1987 | reverse complement strand
GAGCATCTGACTGTTAATCAGAGGGTCCTTGGTTCAAGTCCAAGACGAAGAGCACAAAGGTTCGCAGATAGCGAGCCTTTTTTGTTATCATACATATCATAAAAGGATCAGGGCGGCTCAGTTTGAAAACTTGGGGAAATTAGTTAAAAACCTTATCTTTGGCGCATGAGACAGAAGCTTCCCACCCCCGCGACTCCACTGGAGATATTGAGCTTGTTCCTTCCTGCAGGCCTGCTTGACTACTTCTTACGGCTACTTACTACAGACTCCGCCAATGGACCGTAGAGTCCATTGCAGCAGACTGTATAGTTCACCCAAGCAGACCTTACAGTCCACTGGCGGAGACTGTAGCAGATGACTGTAAAAAAAGGCTTAACTATATGGAAGAAACAGCTTACACAACCACTCTATTCCGGTTTTATCTTTTTCAGATAATCAGAAGGAGCCATACCGAATTCATCTTTAAAACACTGACGAAAATAGACCGTACTGTTAATTCCCACCTTGAACGCAACTTCTGAAATATTGTATTTCCCCTCTAATAACAAACGTTCCGCATATTGCATCTTTATTTTGCGGATATATTCATTGGTGGAAAGTCCGGTCAATGCCTTCATCTTCCGATATAGGGTAGAATTACTCATACACATGGCGTCCGACAAATAGCCGATGTCTATCTTCTCAGAAGAAAGACGATCTTCAATCAGCTTGTTAATCTTCTCAAGGAACTCATTATCCAATTTATTCATAGACTCGGTTACTGCCGCACGTTTGTCAATGAGTATGGAATTCGTATTAAAACGCTCTGCCAACAACTTGCGGGATTCAAGCAAATTATGGATACGGCTATGCAACAAAGTAGCACTGAAAGGCTTTGTCAGATAAGAGTCAGCACCCACTTGATACCCTTCTTCCTTATCTTGCAAAGAATCCTTTGCCGTCAGCAAAATAATGGGAATATGGCTGGTACGCAAGTCTTCTTTCAATTTCCGGCACATCACGATACCGTTCATCACCGGCATCATGATATCACTGACTATAATATCAGGAATGCAACCCAACGCTTGTTCCAAACCTTGTTCACCATTGGCGGCAGTCCTCACTTCAAAATCGTCCGAGAAAGATTCTACAATATAATCACAGATGTCCCTATTATCTTCCACTATCAGCAGAATACGCTTACCATTATGCACAGGTTCTATATTTTCTTCTTTTTCGCCCTTTTCATCGGAAGTTTTCTCCGTCGAGTCAGCATGCAGCACATGAGGATACGTGTTATCCGTCAGCAGACTGACATAAAAAGTACTTCCCACATTCAAAGAACTTTCAACCCTGATCTCCCCCTCATGCAAAACTACCAAGTTCTTTACCAGAGCCAGACCAATACCTGTTCCTGAAGCCTGATGTTCGCTTCCCTCTTGATAATAACGGTCAAAAATATGAGGCAATGCATCGGGAGCAATACCGAAACCGGTGTCACTCACACTGATTTCCGTATGGTGTATATTATTCCGGACCACCTGATGTAATCCTAAAGTTATAGTTCCTTTCTCTGTATATTTTATAGCATTGGAGATCAAATTATCCAGTATAATCGTTACTACCTCCTTATCAAAAAACAAAGACATATCTTCCTGCTCAATCTCAAGACAGAAATCAATCTCAGGTTTCCGGTTCAATTCCTTATACTTCAGTCCGATCTCGTGTACAAGGGCTGCCAGATTGTCACGACTTACACATAATTTCTTGTTTTGGGTTTCCGTTTTTCTGAACTCCAGTATCTGATTAATCAGGTTCAACAACCGGATGGCGCTTTGATGGATAACCGATATTTTCTGTGAATCTTTCCCTGATAAAGAATTACTTTTCTGCATATCTTCCAACGGTCCCAGAATCAACGTCAAAGGAGTACGCAACTCATGTGTGATATTGGTATAGAAACGTAAACGCTCATTATTCAGCTCCTGTTCCTGCTCATGATTTTTCTTCTCCAACTCATAGAGAGACTCCATATCCAGTTTCTTTTTATAGGCATGAAGAATAAAATACAGGACAGAAACACCCGAAAGAATATAAAATAACTTGGCCCACCACGTAAGCCATACAGGCGGGTCAATACGGATATCCAGAGAAGCTATCTCATCCGCCCATTCCTGATTCCGTATTCTTGTCTTTACCTGAAAACAATAATTTCCCGGAGGTATATTACGGAAAGTCACATTATTAGGATCGGTTACTGTATACCATGAATTTTCCAACCCTTTCAACATATAAGCATATTCCACTTGATCGGCCAAGGCATAATTCTGTATATTGAAGGTGACGCTGAAGTTATTTTGCATATAGCTTAAACGTACTTCCGACTGGCCTTCAAGCGCCATCACCTTTTCATTACTGTCCGTATCACGCAACGGGCCGAATATACGCATCTCCGTAATAATTGCAGCAGGTGACTCTCGTTTTTCCAATACCTGATCTGGATTAAAACGGCATAAGCCATTGATTGAGCCAAAATAAAGTGTTCCATCCTTAGCTTCCGCCACACTTCCACTCATGAAATTGCCCATAGGCACATTATCCCAATGATCGTAATTATAGAAAACCTCCTTGTCTTTCAACAAGCAGCTGATACCTTTATTGGTGCTCACCCATATATTTCCATGATTATCTTCCGTAATGGCACGTATATGGACATTGGACAAACCCTCCTCACTGCGATATACTTTATAGTCCCAACTCTGAGAGGATGGAAAACAAACCAGACCTTCTCCCGTTCCTATCCACATTCTGTTCTGACTATCCATATAAACAGTATTGATAGTATTAGAGGGAAAAAGAGAAGTCACGTTAAAAAGTTTAACGCACTGAAAATGTTCATCAAAAACCCCTAATCCTCCTCCGAAAGTACCAATCCATAAACGATTAAGATTATCTTTCGAGATACATCTCACCAGATTATTCTCTACTGTATAATGGTCTGCAATGCCTTTATCATGCAAGCGTACCTTATAGATGCCATTACTAGTTCCTATCCATACATATTCTGCATCTTCATACAGTGCACGCACATCTTCCCCTGTTTTATCTTTAGGAAAAATCTGGTGAAAACTTTTCTTTTTCACATCATAAAAATCCACTCCTCCCATAAACGATCCAAACCAAAGGTTTCCTTCCGAATCACAAAGTGCAGCCTGTATGGAATTATCAGTCAAATCACCGGTTTCTTCTTTATAAACCGCCACCCGCTTGCCTTTATCAAATACATTGATGCCTCCCCCATCGGTTCCGATCCATAACTTTCCATCCCTTGCTACGCATACACTGCTTGCTGTCTTATTATTCAGGCTACTACCCGAATGCTGGATAGGAGAATAACTATAAACATTAAAATAGGAAGATTCATGGCTAAGAAAATTAATTCCACCTCCCCACATACCAGCCCATACATTTTTAAAGGAGTCCTGAAACAAACAACGTACAGTAGAATTAGAGAGACTGTATTCATCATCCCCTTCCTTTATATATTGAAAACGCACTTGGTCAGGAGAAAGAAACATACGTTGCGTTAAATCCAAAATGGCTATTCCTCCAAATTCCATGGCAATCCAAAGTTTATTCCCATCAAATTGTCTGATATCAAATACGGTATGAGGAACCCCGTCCTCACTATGATGAAAATGGATAAAATTTTCGGCTTCCGGATTGAACAGTGCCAGCCCCCGGTCTGTTCCCAGCCAAATATTACCGCTTAAGTCCTTATAAATGCAAGTTACCCCATTACCTGGCAAACTGACCGGATCTTCAGGGTCATGCATAAAGTTCTTTACTTTTTTATCTTTAAGAGACAACACACTGAATCCATGATGCACATGCCCCATATACAACTTTCCATCTCCTCCATCAACAACCGACCAAATATTATCGCTAGCCAATCCCGGAACTGTTTGAGTATTGTAATGAATGAATTTTCCAGCCTTTTTATCGAAATAATCTAATCCCCGCCAATATGTCGTAATCCAAAGATTACCATCTGTAGCTGCCACAATCTTAGTAACATCATCCGTTATCAGACTTTCGGGGTTCTCGCCATCATGCCTATAGCAAAGAAAAGTGTTATTTACATAGTCATACGCATTCAGACCGGCCCTTTGCGTGCCTATCCAAAGGATAGAATCCTGAGGATCATCCAACAAACAATTCAGTTCATTGCCTGTTATACCCTGCCTTGTCAAATCTTCATTCTTCAAATAAGTAATGAAACGGGTACCATCGAATTTGTTCAACCCTTCCTCCGTGGCAAACCACAGAAAGCCCTGTTTGTCTTGAGCAATGCTCACCACATAATTATTGGATAATCCCTTCTCTATACCAAGCTGCTTAACAGAATAAGGTTGTGCCAATGAAACAACCGACAGCAGCAAGAGCCAAAGTACGAATATCTTTCTCATAGCATCAGTGTACACATTGTTAAATAATATGGTTCAAAAATACAAATAAAGTCTGTATTTTAGATACATAAATCATGCATTGCAAGATTTACCTCCCTTTTCTGCAAGATTTATATCAGGATTTTAATTCTTCTTCACGTACATTTGCACCACTGACGAATTTAATTCGTCCTCTATTAGAGTAGATGTTTAATCTTCAAATACTAATAAAATATGAAAAAGAAACATTTGTATGGTGCCATGTTATGGGCTTTTCTTGTAACTGCAAACCTATGTACGGGATGTAGTGATGATAACGACTACCCCGATGTAGACGGACAAAATCCAACAATGACATTAGCAACAGACCACATCGAGTCCGGAGCGGGACATCGATTTACTATTGAAGGGACATTAGAAGACAAAGACGGTATTGCTTCTATCAGCCTACAATGTGCCGACCTGCATTTGAACAAGACAATTGATTTAATCGAAATCTATGGTGCTCCGCAAGAGAGTTATGATTTAAGTTATTACTTTGACATAAACCGAAATGAAATCGGCGAACGTTTCACAGTCAAAGTTACTGTAACCGATGTAGGAGGACGCAGTATATCTCAAGATGTATTAATCACAATGGACGGAGATTTTGCAGCTCCGGTATTTTCAGCTGCCCCGGATGCCACTGTTACAGTATTAATGAAAAATGAAACGAAATTCAATCTTCGGTTCACGGCTACAGATGATCGTGCATTGGATTATGTCACAATTAATATTCCAGGTATAGACGGGTTTGACAACCGCCGTGTAGATGCTGATGGAAAAAGTTCATTGAACTTTGCCGAAATAATAGTATTCCCCAATGAACCGAAAAGTTATAATGTGACAATTACCGCTTTTGACAAGAAAGAAAACTCAACCACTACCACCAGTGTATTGAATATCTCAGAAATGCCGGATTTTCCCAAAATGTATCTGGCAGATGTGGCAACTGCCGAAGAACTGAATAGTGATATATTCGGGGTACCGATGGTAATTGAACATACAGGTGAATATCAGTATAAAGCAAATTATTACTGTCAAAAAGCCGGAACTAAAATATTCTTCTTACCACAAAAGAGTGACTTCACTCCTATTTGTTTCGGGCTTGATCCAGAGGATAACACCAAACTGACAGACGATCCCGAAACAGCAATGCCAATCGTACTTGACCAAGCCAATGTTTATTATGAAATTAATATTGATGTGAAGAACAGTACATACAATCTGAAAACTTACTCAATTGCCGATGCTGTAGACCCCATACCTCACACATACGGTTCTATCAGCCTTGACACATGGGGTGACGGTGGTTCGTGGTTACAGGAATTCTATTTCGGATATATGACCAGTAGCCCAACTGAAGTCCTGCGTTTCACTCAAGATAAGACCAATCCTCACCTATTCTATTTGGATACCCCCCTATTCCTGGAGGCAGGTACTAAAATGAATTTCGTTATTCATAACTGGCACTCTGACGGATGGTGGAATTATTGCACGTGGCGTGTAGACAACTCAGACGAACCGGAGATCTTCGGATATTATGGTAAAGAAGCCAAATATACCAATCCGGCATGGACCAAACCCGATCATGTAGGTGACAATTGGGCAAAACCAACAGTGAACGTCACAGGGAATTATAAACTTATATTCGACGCTCATTTGGAAAGAGCTAAACTCATTCCGGCCAATTAACAAGTAACATTAGATTTAAGATATGAAAAAGCAAATATTATTATTGTGTCTTGCGCTGACAAGTCTATGTAGCTATGCGCAGACCATCACTGTAAAAGGTGTAGTAACCTCGGCTTCAGATAAAGAACCGATGATTGGTGCAACAGTGCAAGTTAAAGGTACAGGTACAGGTACTATTACAAGTATTGATGGTGATTATTCACTAAACGATGTTGCCAAGGATGCCGTACTTGTGTTCTCCAGCATAGGATATGAGACTCAAGAAATAAAGGTAAACGGACAAACCGTTATCAATGTAGTGCTGAAAGATGCCAGTGAATTACTGGACGAAGTAGTGGTTATTGGTTATGGAGCCGTGAAAAAAAGTGACCTGACCAGTTCTATATCTACCGTAAAAGGAAAAGAAATTACCGAAACTGTAACCGGTAATGCAATGGACGCCTTGCAAGGTAAAATCAACGGTGTTCAAGTAACCAGTGGTGGTGGTCCGGGCGCACAACCAAAAGTTCTAATCCGTGGTGTAACAACAGTAAACGGAACCGATCCTTTGTATGTAGTAGATGGCATGCCGGTAGGTACAAACATCAACTTCCTAAACAGTAATGACATTGAATCTATGGAAGTTTTAAAAGACGCTTCGGCTGCTGCCATTTACGGAACACGTGCTTCTAACGGTGTCATTCTAATCACAACCAAAAAAGGAATGGCAGGAAAAACAAATATCAGTTTTAATGCATCTGCAGGTTTCCAAACACTGTCAAAACCCAAAATGGCTAATGCCGCCGAATATAAAGAAGTATTCAATACCCGATACACAAATGACGGAGGAACTTCTATTTGGAATGATACAGGCGCTACTACCAATCCCGGAGGAACAGACTGGTGGGACGAAGTAATCAACAAAACTGCTTTAGTGCAAAATTACTCACTCAATATCTCCGGTGGTTCAGACAAACTGGTTTATAACCTGAGTATGGGTTACTACCGTAACAATTCACAATATGACTATGGTTATTGGGACAAAATCAACGCACGCCTTAATACAGAATATACATTTAATAAATATGTAAAAATGGGTTTCGACATTGCCCCACGTGTAGAATCATGGGATGATACCCCCGATCTTTTTTCAGCTGCCATGTCTATGGACCCCACAACTCCTATATTCAAGCCGGAAGATCAATGGGTGGATAACGAATTCAATAACTATCAGCGTTCTTACAACAACCAGGAGTGGAACCCTGCCGGTTCATTGGCTCGCCAAAATTCCCACTCCCGTGAAATGGGTACAATTGTAAATACTTATTTACAGATAAACCCTATTCAAAAACTGACCCTGCGCACGCAGTTCGGCGCTAATGCACACTTCCGCCGTACAGACAAATTCACTCCTGAATTCTATATTGATGCTTTGGAACAATCTACATTAAGTAATGTTTCCCGTGAAATGCAGGAATGGCTTGATTGGAACTGGACTAATACTGCTACTTACATCACGACTTTTGCAGAAAAGCATAATATTAATGTAATGGGTGGCTTTACAGCTGAACGCTTTGCTGAATTCCAATCAAAAGCCTCACGTGACGATGTTCCTAATAATATGGATCAAATGCAGGAAGTAAATGCCGGTACACAAAACCAAAAGTCAGAAGGTAAAACTGCTTACAGCACATTAGTATCTTATTTAGGACGCGTGATGTATAACTATGACAATCGTTACTATCTAACAGCTTCTATTCGTGCAGATGGTTCTTCTCGTTTCCCCAAAGGAAACAAATATGCCATCTTCCCTTCTGTTTCTGCTTCATGGCGTATCATCAGTGAAAGTTTCATGCAAGACCAGAAGATTTTCAGTAACTTGAAATTACGCGGAGGTTGGGGACGTGTAGGTAATCAAAACATAGATAATGATGCTACGCTGACTTTGTTAGGACAATCTGATTATGTATTCGGTACAGCTCCAGGACGTGTTTCAGGTACTATGGTATCAGGCGTTGGCAATAATTTGCTAAAATGGGAAACAGTAGAAGACTGGAACGTAGGTGTGGATATGTCCTTCCTTGACTCCCGTCTAGACATGACCTTTGAGTATTTCCAAAAGAAATCTTCTGATATGCTCTATCAGAAACAAAATATCTTCGCCATCGGATACCCCGACTGGAACAGTACAGTATGGATGAATATAGGTAGTATGAAAGCTAGCGGTTGGGAATTAAGTCTGAACTGGCACGACAAAGTAGCAGACTTCCGATATAATGTGGGATTGAACCTTTCCGCAGTGAAAAATAAAGCTGTTAAATTCTCCGGTGACGGTCCTATCCAAACTGGAGGTTTCAACAGCGACCAAATTATCCGTAATGAAGACGGTGGCTTGATTTCACGCTTCTACGGCTACGTAGCCGATGGTATTTTCCAAAATTGGGATGAAGTTTATGCTCACACCAACGAAAATGGCAAGCTGGTACAATCCAATGCCCAACCCGGTGACATTCGCTTTAAGGATTTGAATCATGACGGAGTTCTAGATGAAAATGATAAAACATGGATCGGTAACCCATATCCCGATTTGATGGTAGGTTTGAACTTGGGTTTCAGCTATAAAAACATCGATTTCACAGCCAACTTCTATGGTACATTCGGTAATGATATTTTCAATAAGACCAAAGGTTTATACTCCGGCGTAAGTGGGCAAAACGTTTGGGCAGGTACATTGCAGAAAGCATGGCATGGCGAAGGAACCAGCAACGATATTCCTCGTCTGTCCTACAATGATTTGAATCAGAATTACACACGCGTTTCAAGTTTCTTTGTAGAAGACGGCTCTTATATGCGTTGCAAACTATTACAAGTGGGTTACACACTCCCCAAGAAGTGGTTGAACGGAACCGAATTGCGTCTCTCATTGTCGGCTCAAAATCCTTTCACTATCACCAGCTACTCAGGTATGGATCCTGAACGTCCACAGATTGGTAAAGATGGCAGTGTAATTGAAACCGGTATTGACGGCATCGCTTATCCTAACCCACGTACTTTCTTATTTGGAATTGATTTAAAATTTTAACCCTCAAGGTATAAACCATGAAAAAGATATTAACAATATTAACAATGATTGCCTCGCTGACATTCACTTCTTGTGAGGATTTCCTAACAGAGGAAGTGCGCGGGCAACAAAATTTGGATACTTATTTCCAAAGTGCAGAAGAAGCCGAAGCATTTATTACTGGTTGTTACCAGGCCATTACTTTTGGCGGATGGTGGAATATCAACACAGTATGGTTGCTTTCCGAGATGTGTAGTGATGACGGTTGGATGGGCAATACCAGCCAAAGTCAAAGTGACTATATTTCTTTGGCCCACTATCAAGGTACCGGACAAAGCAATGGTGCCATCTCCAACTTTTGGCAGTATCGATACAAAGGCATTCTACGTTGCAATATCGCAGTGGAACGCATTTCACAAGCTGATTTCTCAGATGAAGAAATGAAGAACCGGCTTGTAGCCGAAGCACGTTTTCTCCGTGGATACTTCTATTTTGAACTTGTGAAGAATTTTGGTGGTGTGCCTCTCATTACAGGCTTCCTGTTGCCCGAAGAAATACAAGGTATTACCCGCGCTTCGGCCGAAGATGTATATAAGTTCATTGAAGATGATTTAAAAGCCGCTGCTGATGTGTTGCCACAACGTAGTCAATATGCTGCTACAGATATGGGACGCGCTACCCGTGGAGCTGCATTAGGCCTATTGGGAAAGGTTTACCTCTACCAAAGCAAATGGCAAGAGGCACATGATGTATTGAAAACAGTCATCGACGAAGGTGAATATAAATTACTCGACAACTTCGGTGATGTATGGGATGTTGACCATAACAATAGCGAAGAAAGTCTGTTTGAAGTACAATATATGTATGATGGAACTTATGCATTGGGTGGTTCTTTGACTGTTATTACCGGTGCCCGTAGTGGTCCCGGCGACGGATGGTCTTGGGGACAGCCAACCGCTAACCTTGAACAAGCCTACATCGATGCAGGAGATACAGAACGTTTACGTTGGACTATCATTAAAACCGGTTGTACAGAAATTGCCGGAGAGAATAACTTCGACAAGTTCGTTGAAAACAACACAAAAATCGCCAATTATAAAGATTATATCGAAAAGTACGGTTGGGATCCCGAATGTTATATTATAGATCCGTCACAACATAAATCAGCACGTATTGTCCGGAAGTATTTTGTACCTATTGAAAAACGTCCGGAAGTATACAATATCGACAAAATTCCATTAGATCATCGTATCTTACGCTATGCAGATGTATTGTTGATGTATGCTGAAGCCTGCAACGAATTGGGCGAAGATGGTACAGCACGTACCTACCTTAATGAGGTACGGAATCGTGTAAAATTACCTGCTGTCACATCCAGTGGAAACGAGCTTCGCAAAGCTATCCGGCTAGAACGTCGTTTGGAACTGGCATGGGAACAAAACAGAATCTATGATATCCGCCGTTGGACAGATGACAATGGCAAGAAAATGATTTGTAACCTGATGGGAGCAAACGGTACATTTGTAAAATACAATACAGATCCCGCTACCCGCGACATTTACGAATGGGAAAATCAAGGTGAGGCAAGTGATAAAGGAATCAGCTTCAACGAAAACCGGGATATGGTATTCCCGATACCTTTATATGAGATTACAATGTCTAATGGTTCTATCACCCAAAATCCGGGCTGGAATTAATCATTTTCCAAAAAGAACAGATTGTTACAGGAATTAAACATTCAATAGGTCTTTATATTCTGTCGCGGATAGTTTGCTAGGATTATCCGCGACTATTTTTTAATCCATCTAAAACAATGAAACTAAAATATATTTTTACTCTTCCACTGTTCTTTTCTACTGTAGCCTGCAGTGACGATTCTCCCCAAACACCGGATACATCGGGGCAACCGGACAGCAGCATAAACGTAGAAAAAACAGTAACCATAGATGCCGGACAATCTTTTCAGACTCTGACAGGATTTGGCGCATCAGATTGTTGGGCACCTGCCTTCGTAGGAAAAAGCTGGATAACGAATCGTGACAAAATCAGTGAACTGCTATTCTCTTCTGAAATACAATCAGGACAACCTAAAGGTATAGGACTCTCCATGTGGCGTGTGAATCTAGGTGGTGGCAGTGCAGAACAAGGTGAAGCAAGTGGAATAGAAGACAAATCACGCAGAGCAGAATCTTATCTGACTGATGACTTAACATTAGACTGGACACGCTGTAAAGGGCAGCGCTACTTCTTGCAGCGCGCCAAAGAGTTTGGTTGTCAGAGTATAGTACTTTTCAGCAATACCCCTCCTGTACAATATACCTCCAACGGAAAAGGATTCTCCAATAGCGGAGGAGTTTCTAATTTGAAGGATGAATGTTATACGGACTTTGCCAGATACATGTCAGATGTAGCAAAATACTATGTAAACGAAGGATATCCAGTGACACATATCTCACCAGTTAACGAACCCCAATATAATTGGGACAGCGGCCAGGAAGGCAGCGGATGGACTAATGATGAAGTAGCCAGACTTATACGTGAATTGGATACCGCCATCACTTCTGCCGGTCTTTCTATTGATATTCTTCCAGGGGAATCTGGAGATTATGAATATCTCTACAAATTTAAGAATGATGCCGCCCATAGTAACGTACTTTCAGCATTTTTCACACCTGGAACTTCCACCTATATAGGCAACCTGACTCATGTAAAGAAACTTATCTGCGGCCACAGCTACTGGACAGATGGCACATGGGATGGTATGCGTAATGTCCGGAAACAACTGGCCCAAGCAGCCCAACAATATGATGTAGAAATATGGCAAAGTGAGTGGAGTATGTTAGGCGACGGATACAGCTCTTCCGAGTTTATAGGCTATGACCAAGCAACCGAAATGGACATTGCACTTTATATGTCAAAAGTAATACACAATGACCTAACTATAGCAGGAGTTTCCTCCTGGAGTTACTGGACCTCAATGGATATCCCCCGCTGGGGACACAAAAACCGCTTCTTACTGATTTCACTGGAACCCTCCGATGGAGTTTATGGGGATATAGAGAAAGAAGGCACTTATAAAGCTACTCCCACACTTTGGGTATTAGGTAACTACAGCCTATTCATCCGACCGGGTTATCGCCGTATCATGCTTAACATGAATGAATCATCCAGTTTCTTCGGGTCAGCATGGATTTCACCGAAAAAAGATAAAATTGTTGCTGTTTATACCAATCTATCAGAAAAAGGAGTCCGGCTAAACGAAATTCATAAAGAATGGGTAAGTGAAATAAGCTCCATCACTACTTATACAACAACAAATAACAAAAATTTGCAAGAGGTACACGTCACGGCAGACCAACAAGTAATTGTGCCTTCGGAAAGTGTTACAACTGTCATTTATAATCTGAAATAATCCCTCAACTTTATGAAATACAAAGCATTATTATTCTCTTTATTTGCAACAGCAAACCTGTTTGCTCAACATCCTGCCATTCACTTTGAAATAGAAACAGACCAACCCTGTCAAACCATGGACTATTTCGGAGCATCAGACTGTTGGAGCATGCAATTTATCGGCTTATGGCCGCAAGAAAAACAAAACCAAGTAGCCGACTGGCTGTTCAGTACGGAAAACCATGAAAACGGACAACCTAAAGGAATCGGCTTGTCTTTATGGCGTTTCAATGTAGGAGCCGGAAGTGCGGAACAAGGAGAAGCCAGCCAGATAGCCTCTCCCTGGATGCGCGCCGAATGTTTCCTTCAGGCAGATGGTAACTATAATTGGAATAAACAACAAGGGCAGCGCAACTTCCTGCGTCTGGCAAAAGAACGGGGTGTAAACAAATTTTTGGCATTTCTTAATTCACCTCCCGTATATTTCACACAAAACGGTCTTGCCACCAACACAGGCCGTGGAGGAACCTTAAACTTAAAGGAAGAGCATTATAAGAATTTTGCCCGTTTTCTTGCCAATGTCATAAAAGGGGTGGAGAAACACGATGGAATCAAGTTCAATTACCTCTGTCCATTCAATGAACCCGATGGGCATTGGAACTGGATTGGCCCCAAACAAGAAGGTACACCGGCTACCAACCGCGAAATAGCCCGTGCCATACGCCTCATCAGTAAAGAGTTCGTAAATAACCAAATTGACACACAGATTCTAGTCAATGAGTCCTCTGACTATCGTTGTATGTTCGATACTCACATGACTAATTGGGAACGGGGGTATCAAATCCAGTCTTTCTTTAATCCGGACAGTACAGCCACCTATCTGGGTGATACTCCCAATGTTCCCCGGCTGATGGTAGGGCATAGTTATTGGACTAATACTCCTCTGAATAATTTACACGATATCCGTTGTCAATTAAAAGATACTTTAGACAAGTATAAGGTGGATTTCTGGCAGACAGAAACCTGTATCATGGGCAATGACGAAGAAATCGGCGGAGGCGGAGGATATGACTTCACCATGAAGACAGCATTATATGTAGCACGGATCATTCATCATGACATTGTATATGCAGGTGCTCGCAGTTGGCAATGGTGGCGATCTATCGGTGGAGATTATAAAGACGGATTAATCCGTGAGTATAGTGATCCGACTTTTCTGAATGGTGAGGTGAAAGACTCCAAATTAATGTGGGCTTTGGGAAACTACAGTAGATTTATACGCCCGGGAGCTGTTCGGAAAGCAATTATAGCCACAGACAACCAAGGGAAAATCATTCCTGAAGGCGATACGGATGTAACCGGACTAATGTGTTCAGCATACCAAAATACAGACGGAAAGGAGGTTTTCGTTATGATTAATTATGCAGCGGAAGATAAAGAGTTTACTTTCTATCAGCGTAACGGAATTATAAAAAACTGGACAATCTATCGTACTTCGGATAAAGATGGAGAGAATCTTCTACCGGTAGGAAGCATCAAAAACCATGAAAAAGTTGTGATCCCGGCACGTTCCATTATTACGTTGGTCACTCAATAATACTCCAATATATAAAGAAATAAGGTTGGCTCTTTGTGAAGAGTTCAGCCTTATTCTCTTCTTAAAATACATTTCGGTTCTCAATCCTTCCTTTTTATACTGCTTTCCCTCACCTGCAAACAAGTAGGAATAATGATTTGCCTGATTTTTTTATCTCCCTTAATCTTATCAATCAACATCTGACATGCGGCTTCCCCCATCTTATAAGTCTGATGCGAGACGGCCGAAAGGCGAGGCACTACATAATTGGCATGTTGCTCATCTGTATACCCAATAAGCGCTATATCCTGAGGAATACGAAGATTATGATTTCTAATCACTTCCATAGCGGCAAATGCCAATGTATCATTCATGGCAAGAATTGCATCGGGAGGCTCCGGAAGCGATAATAAAATTTCTGTAGCTATTTTCCCTTCTTCAAAATCAATTTTCCGACACACAACCAAATCTTTCTCAATAGGTATCTTATTTTCCCTTAACGCTTCAAGGTAACCATGTTTTCTCTTTCTTACTATATCCAGATGGTTTGCACCACCGATAAAAGCAATCCGTTTGCTTCCATGATCCAACAAGTGCTGTGTCGCCATCTGAGCAGAATATACTCCATCAGCCACTACCGTAGAAAAACGGTCAGGCATGCAAACACGATCAAATAGAACAAGCGGCATATTCATATCATCCAAACTCAACCAATGGGCATAATCTGTTGTTTCTTGAGATAAACAACCTATAATACCTTCCACATGCATATTGACCAAATTCTCAATATTTCTTTTCTCATGGTCGTATGACTCATGGGAAGTCGTGATGATAACAAAATAGCCGTTTGCTATAGCGGTATCTTCTATACCACTTAAAATAGACGCAAAGAAATGAGTAACAATATCAGGTACAATTACTCCAATGGTACGGGGAGTATTTTTCCGGAGACTCATAGCAAAAGGATTGGGGTGATAATTCATCTCTTTTGCCAATTTTTGAGCTTTAATACAAAGTTCCCGACTGATTTCGGGACTATTTTTCAAGGCACGGGATACTGTAGGTATGGATACACCTAATATCTGTGCCAAATCTTTCAATGAAGTACGTCTCGATTCTGCCATATCAATGCTGTAAACGGTGATTCACCTACAAAGAAAGCATATTCTCACCAATATACATACAAAGAGTGCATTTTTTAGTGATAAGATTAGTGGTAAATACTGCGATATGCACCCACTATTCACCACCAACCACTTATCACTAATAAATCGTTCCGCGCATCCGGTCTTCGAATGCAGCTAAAGCAGCCTTGGCGCCTTCCCCCATTGCTATAACTATCTGTTTATAGGAAACATCCGTTACATCTCCGGCAGCATAGATACCTTTTACAGAGGTCCGGCCATTTTTATCAGTCAGAATTTCACCCATGCGGTTCGTTTCCAGCAATTCTTTAAACAAAGTGCTATTGGCAGTCAAACCTATTTGGACAAAAATACCATCCAAGGCAAAGATCTCTTCTTTTTCGGATGAACGGTCTTTCTTTATAAGCCCCACCACTTTATCACCGTTTCCTAACACCTCTACCGTTTGAGTATTAGTAATAATATCCACATTGGGCAGGCTTTTAGCTTTCTCCTGCAAAACAGTATCCGCTTTCAAAGTATCCATGAATTCGAATACAGTCACTTTGGAACAGACTCCCGCCAAATCAATAGCAGCCTCAACCCCGGAGTTTCCACCACCTATGACTGCTACTTCCTTATCTTTATAAAATGGTCCGTCACAATGAGGACAGAAAGCAACTCCATGACCGATGTATTTTTCTTCACCGGGAACATTCAATTTTCTCCAATTCGCCCCGGTAGCAATGATCAATACGGGAGCCTTATACGTTTCTCCACCTTTCACAGACAACACTTTCATGCCCTCTGCCACTTCCACTTTCTCTATCCGGCGATTTTCTAAAATATCAATATGATATTCCGCCAAATGTTTTTTCAGATCCTGGGCCAACTGTTTACCGGTAGTCTGAGGCACAGATATCAAGTTCTCAATCCCCATCGTTTCATTGACTTGTCCACCAATACGCTCGGCTATTATTGCTACTTTCAACCCTTTACGAGCCGAGTAGATAGCAGCTGTCGCACCGGCAGGACCAGCACCGGCTACCAGTACATCATATTCTTTTGTCTCAACAGCTTCCAATTCCACCGAACCGTAACGGGCTTCCAGCTTCTCCAACAGATCCCCCATACTGCTACGCCCCACATGAATCTGTTCACCATCAGCAAATACAGTAGGAACGGCCTGTACTTTCATCCGTTCTACTTCTTCTTCATTTATAGATCCATCTACTGCCTCATGGCGTATCTGACCATTCAGAAGTACCATCATATTCAAAGCTTGAACCACATCGGGACAATTGGTACAGGTGAGAGACAAATAGGTGGTCAAACTAATCGGCCCCTGTAATGCCTTGATACGTCTGGTAATAAACTCGTCCGGAAAATTCTTTCCTTTGCCGTCAGCATTCAGAACAGCCATCAACAAAGAAGTAAATTCATGACCACCAGGTACGGCACGAAATGTGATTCCCGTATCCTTTCCTTCTTTTAAAAGGATAAACTTCAGCCCTTCACTATCCTGCAACCGACAGGAAAGTTTATCCGAACAGGAAGCCACTTCTTCCAACGAGTCCACCAACTCGGCACGACTTTCGTGCTGAGGGTGGACAAAGATGTCAAAAGTATAGTGCGCTTCCAATTGGGCAAAAAGACCTTTTAACTGATCTTTTATCGCACTATCTAACATGAGTTCTATACTTTAAATTTTACCTACCAAATCAATACTCGGTTTCAAGGTCTCAGCACCTTTCTTCCATTTAGCAGGACAAACCTCACCATCATGAGTGGCTACAAACTGGGCAGCTTCTACCTTACGAAGAAGTTCATCAGCATTACGCCCGATGCTGTTGTCCTGAATTTCAGCTAATTTGATCTTGCCTTCGGGATTCACTACAAAAGTACCACGATAAGCCATACCGTCTTCTTCAATCATCACACCAAATGCACGCGACAAAGCACCTGTAGGATCTGCCAACATCGGATAAGTGATTTTGCGGATACTTTCAGACGCATCATGCCATGCTTTATGAACGAAATGTGAATCGGTGCTTACAGAATATACTTCCACTCCCATTTCTTTGAACTGATTATACTTTTCAGCAATATCTACAAGTTCGGTAGGGCATACAAACGTAAAGTCAGCAGGATAGAAGAAGAAAATAGCCCATTTACCTTCAATATCTTTATTAGTTACGGTTTTAAACTCTCCATTATGGAATGCCTGAACTTTAAATTCAGGAACTTGTGAATTAATAATTGGTTCCATACTCTTTTTATTTTTAAATTAAAACTGATTTTTAAATTGTAATTATTACATTTGCAAAGGTAACCGACTTCAGCACCTTCCACAATACCTAATTATTAGGATTATATAGAACAAGATTCATCATAAATAGGTATTGGACAAACGATTTTTTAAGTGAATTTTGCATGTAATTAAAAGGATGCTAAATGTTTTAACAACAATAGTTTCCGCCAGGGAACTTAATCGGTAAACACAGTACGTTAGAACTGTGCTATGGCGACAAAACCATCATTGCTCGGGCACTGATTGCTTTCCGGTGATATTCTTAAAAAAAATATAAAAGCCTCCTGACTTCTGTCTGTCCTTTAAAGGTTTTATGTACTTTTGTACCGCTTTAAACAAAAAACAATCAATAAAAATGGACGATTCAATACCACGAACGTGCAATAGTATTAACTGATCCGACAGGGCAATCACTACTCTGAATGCCTCTGAACGGATATAAACGAACGAAAGGAGGCAATAAGATGAGAAAATATCTTTATTGTGAGAATGGCTTTGTAGAAAAGCCACAATGGATGCCAAACTGCTGGGTGAATGTAGAATGCCCCGACCAAAGTGATTTTGAGTTTCTGACTAAAGAATTAAAAGTTCCCGAAGCTTTTTTAGAGGACATCGCCGATATGGATGAACGTCCGCGAACGGATACGGAAGACAACTGGCTACTGACCATTATCCGAATCCCCCTGCAACAACAGGGAAGCATCCCTTATATCACTATCCCCATCGGTATCATTACAAACAATGAAATCATTGTTACCGTGTGTTATCACTCCACTGAAATGATTCCTGATTTTATTGACCACACCCGACGTAAAGGAATCATTGTGCCTAATAAATTTGAATTGATTTTACGGTTAATTTACTCATCTGCCGTATGGTTCTTGAAATATCTGAAACAAATAAACAATGATGTAGCTGCCGCAGAAAAAGAATTGGAAAGGAGCATACGTAATGAGGACCTGCTCAGATTGATGAAACTACAAAAAACATTGGTTTATTTCAATACGTCCATTCGTGGAAATGAGGTGATGGTAGGTAAATTGCAAAGTATCTTCCAGGAAAAAGATTATCAAAACCGCGATTTGGTAGAAGATGTAGTTATTGAATTAAAACAAGCATATAACACGGTTAATATCTACAGTGATATCTTAACCGGAACCATGGACGCATTTGCTTCCATCATATCCAACAATGTGAACACCATCATGAAACGCATGACCAGTATTTCCATCATTCTGATGGTACCCACATTAATAGCTAGTTTCTATGGAATGAATGTAGATGTACATGTAGATGCATTACCACATGCTTTTAGTTTTATTATTTTGGCATCCATCACATTGTCTGCGTTGGCTTTTGTTATTTTCAGAAAGATAAAGTGGTTCTAAAAAATCCTGTAACAATATCATATGACCTGTCATTCACGACAACAGGTCATATGATAAAATTCTTTTCGCCCCCTAATCTTATAACAAAGATATTCAACTTACTCTTACTTTCTTTCTCCAAATACGTTTTATCCATAAATAGTATCCTGTCAATGGCAAGGTGGCTCCTATCAAAGCTGCTATAAACGTCAGTAAACGGGTAAGCATACCGCCCCAACTACCAACATGTACAGAATAGATCCATCCGCGAATCTTTCCAGCCTTCTCAGCATCTTTATATAAAACTACCTTATCAATCTTACCACTATGAGGATTGAATTTATAACGATCGGAAGCACGTTGATTACCGAAGGTATTGAAAGAGACATTTGCTGCCCCATCTGATAAGGTTATCTGCTTGTAGCCGGGATTATTCAGGGCTAATTGTTCATAAACTTGTTGCCAACAAACATAGGACGAAGAATGAGAAACATTCTTTCCGGATTGGTCGCCGCCTTTCCCCCCACGCCGGGTCACCCCACCATGAGCACCTCCCTGCTGTACTTCCACGCCAAACACTTTATAGAAACCTGTCCGATACCATCCAAAAGACCATGTTAGCCCGGTAAGGGCCATAGCCAACAAAAAAAACAGCGCATACATACCACCTGCAACATGCAGGTCATACCAAAATCTTCTAAAGCCCCTGCCGACAGATATTCTTAAACTATTTTTCAAGGCTTTTCGTGTACGAGGCCACCAGATAACGATACCCGATATCAAAACCACGACAAACAACAGGGTGCTGACACCTACAATCATTTTTCCCCAGAAGACTCCACCATCCGCTTTCATACTGTCCAACAGCCAGCGATGCAGCCTGAACATAGTCACAAAAAATGCAGGACGTTCATATTTACCTTTAATCTCACCAGTATATGGATCCACATACACGGAAGCACGACGAGGCTTGGACAAATTCACCTGCCAAGCACGTTCCGGGTCAGAGAAAACACTGATTCCTGTCACAGACACACTGTCGGGCAACGTGAGTTCTACCTCTTCCAATAATCGATCAACAGAAAGTGGAACTGTCTCTACCTTTTTTACATAATAGAGCTCATGCCTGGTCAGTTCCACCACTTCATTTTCAAAAACCAACATGGCTCCCGAGAAGCAAATCAAGGAAATGATTAACCCGAAAGGAACAGAAAGCCAAAGATGTATTTGGCGAAATATTTTCTTCATAAAATCTTCGATACGATTCATAAAAAGAGTCTGCATAAGCACATACTGCCCGCAGACTCCCATTATATTATTACAATACTCAGTTCTGAGGTTGCAGTTTACCGACGCCACTGATTTGTGTCGCTTCTATAGAAACACCCTTTGTCGCTACCGCACCAACCGGATCTATTTTATAAATAGACGGATATCCTTCTGTTGTAGTTACAGCCATATAGGCATATCCATTCTCCACATACGGAGTATTACCAAAGCCGGAGATCAAATCGGCAGAAGGCAAACCGGTTACATAAGTCAGTTTTCCGGTTTCTCCTTTATATATTGCTAACTGATTAGCAGTGAAACCAGTTTCAGTCAAGGGACGATCATACATCAGCAACAGGAAATAATCTCCCGTAATATGCCAACAACGAATGAAAGATTTACCTCCGGTCTGCGCTTCGATACTATAATAATAATCAGGATCAAACTCTTCTGTTCCAGCCTTTATACGTACTACTCCGGCATCCAAGGTAGTCTGTTGCCGTTTATCAGCCATTGTTTTGGCATAACTAGGAGAAAATACATAAATATCACCATTATCTGCCGCCCAAATCGTTTGATAATACTGTGATTTAAAACGCCCGCAAGCATAACTGATCTTATCTGTTTCTATGATTTTTTTATTTGTCAGCGTTTCATCATCAAAAATAGCCACCCAGCATTTATTGGGATATTGCGTCCATTGCAATTCACCTTTTTTATAACTGCTGCTGTTGGAACCACCATCTTCTGTCTTTACCAAATCCTCATTGCCGGGAAGTATCCACTTTCCCCCGTCAGTAGCCGAACCATATTGACTTAACCCCATTGGAATAGCAGCGCTATACAGTTTATTATTTCGTTCCAATATGCCGGCCAATGTTACATATTCTCCATTTCCCAGGAAGTTTTCGGACATATAAGCCTTATTTTGAGTATCATTCGTGGTAAATGTTTCAGCAGATACGTCCAAATAAGAAAGCAAAAACATTTTTGGTAAATATCCATTCTCATCAGCATACGCAGTAGGTCCGTCACCGGTAGACGAGGTCATGATATATTTATCATAAATACCGTAAGTAGTAAATCTCTTTACGGCAAACTCCCCCGAACGAGCCTTTACTTCATTATTTGAATCCATGATATAAGAACGGGTCGTACCTGCATTCCCTTGATTATAAGTCAGTGCATAAAGATATTGATTCTTGTAAAACACCCATTGAGTTGCACCATCATTCACAAGACCATTATTCACTGTAGAAACAGTACCTTTATCCAACGTTTCAGAAGTAAGCAGCACATTCGTTGTATTTCCAGACGCTGTGACCGATGATGCAATAACATACTCACCTTTAGCCTCGGTACCCGAACCGTAATCCGGCTCATTATCCGTACATGCACTCAACGCCATTCCTACTATGGCAATAGCAGCAAATCCGTTCAAAAAGAAATCTTTCTTCATTTTATTCTTCTATTTAATTTAAAACCCAATTAATTATAAACTCCTTTTTCCAATTCTTTAATTACCGAAACAAACACGCAGTTTACCATAAAAAGCCCTACCGGCCTTCTGAAGACTAAAATTATCATATAACTTCTCATCTGTGAAGTTACGACATTCCAATGATACGTTATATCGTCCTTTTTGCAAACTATAAGAAAAGGATATATTGTGCGAGAATTGATCAGGTACCACATAGTCCCCTTTATTTGAGCCTATTCGGGAAGAATAATAAGTAAAGCTATGCAGATATTGATTATCATAAGACACTGTCAACATATTGCCTTTCCTTCCTAAATCCCGCCAATAAAAAGTAACATCCGAATCAGCAAACATATAGGGCAGATTCGGCATCCGTTCTTTATAAGCCAGATTTTCCGCACTGCTGGAAATAGATGTTTTCATATTGTCGCGTACATCCATTTTGGTAAAATTACCTCCTATACTCACCCAATTACCAAAACCGTAACGAGCAGAAACAGTATATCCTTTCGTCAATACTTTACCGTAATTAATATATTTCGCAGCATATTTACCACCACTCAAATCCGCAATATTACGCTGAATATAATCTTTTGTATTCCGATAAATCACTCCACCTTCCATATATACAGAATGCCTGCCAAATGTTCTGTTATAGCTCAAATTAAAATTCAAATTGTCACTACTCTCCGGTTTTATACTGATATCTCCCATTTCCAAATCCTCATCTCCAAACATTTCTTCAATAGTAGGCAGACGATATGCTTTTTCATATGACAATTTCGCCTGCAAACCGGGTAGAATGAAATAAGTTCCCGCAGCTCCATATCCTATGGAATTCATGTTTCGGGTAGTACGGACATAATCATCTTGATTCGTAGTCGTAGCCATAGGACCTGCCACATACAAACTATAATATTTTCCAAATACTGAGAGATTCCAATTATCAGACGGCATCAACCGATAGGACAATCCGGAGATATTCTTATGGGTTTCTTTAGCTATGGCATCCTCCGATTCCATCTTAGCCAACAAAGAAGTGTTAGAACGGCGGAAAGTATTCAACACATGATTAAAGGTCAGCATATGTATTTTCGCCAGACGGTAATTAACGGTTAATGTTCCATTCCAATTGTTATTATCCGCCCGTGAATATTGATTGGATTGTTCACCGGGTGAGTTCATTAATTTTCTATCACCCAACCAATTGTACTTATAGGAAGCTGTATCTATATTTGTCGTTGCATTTTTATTATAATTGGCAGTCAATGCCACATCCAGACCTTTGATGAATAAACCACGTTTACTATATTCCAATGACGGCATCAACGAATGTCCTTTACGATGCTTTTCCCCATAGACTATTTCCTGACGTACTCCGGTCTGTATCTCCTTATACATGTGTGAATAAGTAAAGCCCAACATCAATCTGTCTGCCCATTTCTTATCCACAATACCCATCTTACCTATAACCGCCTCATTATGATAGGTATCATTAAAGCGCTTCACACGTACCCTTTTATCTTTATCAATTCTTCCGGTTTCAAAGTCCTCTACCGGTGCGTCCACCTGATAATCATTATCCGAATAGTTTTGAAAAGCATTTATTTCATAAGTAAAGCCGTTTTTGAAAGTTTGTCCGAAATTCACATACGATTTATGCGTATTGAACGACCCGTATGAATAGGAGCCATCCAAAAACCAATTACGTTTCTTCTTATTGGTTACAATATTGATAACACCACCTATAGCATCCGTGCCAAATCCTACAGGAACCACCCCTTTATACACTTCAATCCTATCTGCAAAATTCACAGGAATATTATTCAAGCCAAAAGAGCTCCCTACTCCCTCCTGAGGTACACCGTCAATAAATATCTTCACATGTTTGCCACTGAAACCATCCAACATCAATTGCATATCCGAACCTACCCCACCCGACTCACGGAGTTTCATTCCCGGAGCTTTAGCCAAAGCATCACTCAGATTCTTGGTAGAATTCTGGAATTCTTTTGTATCTACAGCTATCGCATTGAATGCGGAACGTTTCACACGGGAAACCCCGTTAGACACCACTACCACTTCACCCAACTCAGTCACTGACGGGTCAATCATTACATTCATCTTAATTCTTTCACCATGAACTAAAGTTACAGGCTTTTCTATAGTCTTATATCCTATAGCCGAAACAACCAGCGTGTATTTCCCTGCCGGTGCATGAAGATGATAGATACCTTCTTCATTCGTTGTACAGCCATAAGTTGTACCCTTCAAATATACGGTTGCAAAATCTACGACTTCCTGTTTTTCTTTGGATATCACTTTACCGGATACCATTGTCTTAGGTTGTGCAAAGATAGATATCGCTCCGATTATAAAAAAAAGAGAGCCTAAACTGATCCTTTGTAACTGTCTTTTTACCATGAATACCTATAATTCTAAATTCTTAATTTTTGAGAATGCAAAGGTCCGTAAAAAGAAAAGAGGAAACAATCACCTGATATAGGTAATCTTTTCCCCCATTTTACGGAATATATATACTATGCAATAACTTTTTATAGGTATTTATGCCACAAAATAGTCCTTTTAAATTTGGCATAATGCCATGAATCCACTACATTTGTTCCATATCACAAATATTAGAATTATGCAAGATATAACAAACGGACGTTGCGGTTGGTGCGGAACAGACGAATTGTATGTAAAATACCATGACCAGGAGTGGGGAAAGTTAGTTACCGATGACAAGACGCTGTTTGAGTTTCTTGTATTGGAAAGTGCCCAAGCAGGACTAAGCTGGATAACGATTCTTAAAAAAAGAGAGGGGTATCGTAAAGCTTTCTATAATTTTGATGCCGAGCTGGTAGCACAAATGACCGATGAAGACGTTGAGCGGCTAATGCAATTTGAAGGAATTGTAAAAAACCGTCTGAAAATCAAATCGACAATCACGAATGCGAAACTATTCCTTGCCGTACAAAAGGAATTCGGCAGTTTTTATAATTATACCCTGTCATTCTTTCCCGACAAAAAGCCGATTATCAACACATTCCGGTCATTGAGCGAGATTCCGGTATCCTCCCCCGAATCCGATGCCATGAGTAAAGATATGAAAAAACGAGGTTTCAAGTTCTTCGGAACTACAATTTGCTACGCCCATTTGCAAGCTTCAGGTTTTATCAACGATCATCTGACAGACTGTATTTGCCGGAAAGTTCCACAATAGAGTTTTTAAAATCTGCTGCCACTGCTACCACCTTTTATCGGAAACGCTGATGGATAAAGAGATTTAGGGGTGGTGGCAGCACCTTGTTTTATGTGTTGAAAAAGGATGTTGCCATCACTTTCTCATACTTCTCCATCTAAAACTTACAACTGATCCCAAGTTTTCAAACTGACCCGAAAATCCGCTGACCCTGAAATTCTTCATGTTCAGACTGGCTAGGCTATACGCTTAAAAGAAAGCTTACCAACCAGGAAAATCCGCTGACCCATGCTTCTGCTTCCGTTATCTTATGGTGAATTATACAAAACAAAAATCGCAATCATCAGTTTTCCAATGATTGCAATTACATCTTGTACTCGAAGCGGGAATCAGGAATTAAACCCGTGTACAACATTAATAAAACATAATACACTGATACACATATTTATAAATGTTAATCTTTTGAATTATATTGCATTTTTGTAGTGCAATATTGTAATTCAGTGGTGCAATTTTTATATATTTGCACCACGTTAAATAATGGTATGCTATGAAAGGATTAACATTATTCAGAAGAACCACAAAATCAGAGGGAACCATCAAACTCAGATTCCGATTAAGGGATGGTCGTGGAGTTGACCTTTACCATAAGAGTGAGATAAAGGCCGACCTCAAGGATTTATCAAAATTCGAAGACGATGGTGAACTTCGTCCCAAAGTATCTATCTACAACCACGAGCTTAAGGAAAAAATCGACAAAGAAATCAAAGCCATTGAATTTGCATATATAGAGTTATGTGGGAAGATGGATAAAAGTCTTATAACAGCAGAACTTTTTGAAGAAACAATTAGTCGGCATCTGCACCCTGAAAATTATATTGCCATAACAAAAGAGGAAACTCTGTTGGAGAGATACAGCCGATTTATAAAAGAAGGTTTTCGTGATGGAACTTTTGCGGAAAAAAGAGTCCTTCAATACAATGGTCTCTATAAGGAACTGAAGCGATACTTGACTATACACAATCAAACAAACATATTACCGAAGCATTTTACAGCTGACGATTTAATGGAATTACGTATTTTCCTTTTTGATGAGTATAAATATGTCAGTAAATATCCTTCGCTCTATGTCGATGTTAAACAACAATGTTTGCCCAGCAAAGAACGTGCACAAAATACTGTAGCCATAAAATTAAGGATGTTGCAGGCTTTCTATACAGAATTGGAAGAGCGAGACGAAATAGAGGTTTCCCCATTCAGAAAACTTGGCAGGAATAGAAGAAAAGCTGTGATGAAAGAAAGCTATGATGCTCCTATTTATCTGCTACAGGAAGAACTTTTAAAGGTCATGAGCACAGAAGTCCCGGAAACATTACAGGAAACAAAAGAGTGTTTTCTGCTTCAATGCGCCTTTGGTAGTCGTATTGAAGATTACAAAGCTCTCAGTATGGATAAAGTCACAGTGAGTGCTGATGGCATTCCTTATTTACGCTATCTACCACAAAAGACACTTAAAAGCAACGAACATAAGGATGAAGTGGAAATTCCTATTGTAAGATATGCATTAGACATAATAAAGAAATGGCAATTCAACTTTCCTATTCTTAAATATGTTACAGGCAAAAGCGGGTATAACGTAAAAATCAGAAAATTGCTCGAATATTGCCAAATAGACAGAGAGGTAAGAATCTTCGATGAAAAGTCTTCTGAAAATATCTATAATCCTCTTTACTCTATGGGCAGCAGCAAAATTTGTCGTAAGACACATATAGATATGCTTACTAAGGTACAAGTCAACATGTATGTTTCAGGGCATCACAAAGAAGGGAGCAACGCTGTTAAGCACTATTCTTCTTTATCCCTAAGAGACCGCTTTATTCTAATGAGTGCTGCATACAAACAACCACTTTATAAGGTTGACAAGAAACTTAACATAATAGAAGAAACATAGTCAACATTCAACTGTTTGCATTAAAAATAGAATCGGACACACAATCAAATGTTAAAGATTGTTGTCCGATTTTTTGTTTTTATTGGACAATACCCCTTTCCTCTAATTGGCACAAATGTGGCAAATGATGTGGCATAAAGTTTGAGCAACATGTGGACACTCATATTTTATTCAAATATGCTAACTTGTTATGATATCAGTCTAAATTCACTCAAACATCTGGACACTACTCTGACAATTATGTGGCAAATGATGTGGAACGGTTCTGGCATTTTCCCTTTTTAGTGTCTGGCAAAAGTTTAATTATTTGGCTTATTATCAATTTGTTAAGTAATATTTCAAGCCTTTGCATATCAATTTTAGCATATTACATTTGCAGCGTCAAAGCCGTTATTTCATCATTGTAACGAGTGGAGACCCAAGTGGGCGCAGCGGTGAACGTATCACCAATGATGGCTGCCAACAAACCCACTTTCACAAATATGATGAACGAATTCAACAAAAGCACACAAACGCTAATGATTGTCTCTAAGGATGATTTAGAGAATGTTGTTCAAGACGCTGTTAACCGTCTATTGGAGAAGCGAGAAAACAAGCCCGAAGTGTATTTAAGCGTGGAAGAGACAGCCAGGAGATTAAAAGTAGATCGTTCTACTCTTTGGCGTTGGAACAAGGAAGGATATCTGACCACTACAAAAGTAGGCAATAAGGTACGCTACAAATTATCCGATGTGGAACGTATTCAGAAAGGGGAGGTCTATGAATGAAACAAGAATTACCGCAAAAGGAATCATGGAAGATGCTGATAAACTGATAAATCAAGTCTGCAAGTCTCAGTTTCCAGTTGAAATATTCCCCACAATGATTCGTAAAATCATTTGGAAAATGAAAGAAGCATTGACATATCCGGTAGACTATACAGCCTCAAGCATGTTAGTTGCCATAGCTGTAGGTATAGGTAACACCCATGTATTGAAATTCAAAAGTGAATGGACTGTTAAAGATATCCTCTATATGGCGCTTGTTGGAAGACCTGGTGCTAACAAAAGCCATCCCCTTCGTACTGTTCTACGTCCATATTTTGAATTTGATAGCGAGCAATACCGAAAATTTAGTGAGGAACTGAATCGTTATAACAAGATTATGGGGATAAAGAAGAAGGAACGGATGGAACAGGGATATGAGACAGATCCCACATTTCCAGTTCGCAAACGATTCTTGGTATCTGATATCACGCAGGAAGCAATGGTCAAGGCTCTTGCCGAGAATCGTAGAGGTATATGTTTATACATGGATGAACTTCAAGGCTGGGTAAAGAATTTTACCCGTTACAATAATGGTTCCGAAGAACAGTTTTATATTTCTCTTTTTAACGGAAGCTGCTATATATCCGACCGAAAAGGAGATACAAACAATAATTGCATCGACGATCCTTTTGCTTGTATCATTGGGACAATACAACCGGCTATACTTACTGAAATGCTCAAAGGGAGTAAAAGCGACAACGGCTTTGCCGAAAGAATCCTGTTTGCTATTCCAGAAGAACAAGAAAAATCCTATTGGAATGATACAGATATGGACGCTTCCTATTACGGTGATTGGTATAATATCATTCAAAAACTCATTCACTTGAAAATTTCAACAGATGAAACTGGCCGCGTAATACCAACAACAATAGAGTACGAGCTAGAAGCAAAGAAACTTCTATTGGAATGGCAGCGAAACTGGACTGATATGATTAACGAGGAAGAGTCTGACAAGAAGAAAGGTATCTATAGCAAATTTGAGATATTCATTCACCGCTTTTGTCTCATTATCCAAGTCTGCAAATGGCTTTGCAATGAAGGGAGCGTAGATAAAGTGGATTTTGATACTGTCACTAAGGCTATTAAACTGGTAGATTACTACAAGGGAACAGCTTTATTGGTTAATGATATGATGAATGGAATATTTCTAACTGCCAAACAGAAAGTATTATTGCAGAAACTCCCTGAAGAATTCAGTCGTGCAGAAGGATTGGAGATTGCAATACAACTGGAATGGAATCCCAGCACATTCGACAGGTTCTTGAAAAAGGCAAGCACCAAATACCTTATCCATCGACACGGGCACTATCAAAAGGCACTTAACAAAATGCCAAATTGACAAATTCATGGACGATTTTAGCAATTTAGCAATCACAAAAACTTAATGCAAATGACGAATTATAGATTCATATTAGAACCATATAACAGGAGTAAAAGAAACCGCTACACTTGTCCAAGTTGCGGAAAAAAGTTTCAATTCTCACGCTATATTGACATTGAAGGCAGTATTGAATTTCCTGACTATGTGGGTAAATGCAATCGCGAGAACAAATGCGGTTATCACTATTCCCCATCTATGTATTTCGACAAGAATCCAAACGAAAGGGAAAAGACAAGAGAACAATCTTTCTCTCCCCCTACCACAAAGGATGTAAAACCTTTTACACCAGAAGCAATGGACGCATCATTTATTGACAGACGGATCATGGAACAGTCATTACGTCATTATGAACGCAACAACCTATATGCATATCTGTGTGGACAACTCGGAACAAAGACCACCATCCAACAAATGCAAATGTATCATGTTGGTACAGCAAAAAAATGGGGTAACTCTACTGTATTTTGGCAAGTGGACAAAGAAGGCAGAGTACATACAGGTAAAGTCATGCTCTACAATCCCAACACCGGCAAACGTGTAAAAGAACCATATGCTAAAATTTCATGGGTACATACGGTACTTAATCTGTCCTCTTTTACACTCAACCAATGTTTCTTTGGCGAACACCTGTTGGCTGGCAATAACAAACCAGTAGCCATTGTTGAGAGTGAAAAGACTGCCATCATAGCTTCCGCTTATATACCTAATTATATCTGGTTAGCCACAGGTGGGAAGAATGGCTGTTTTAATGAACAGCACTTTGATATTCTTTGCGGCAGGAATGTGGTCCTCTTTCCGGACATCGGCATGGAAGATGAATGGCAAAAGAAAGCATTCTTGATGAGACGAAAAGGCATCAACGTTATTCTGTCTGACTATTTGGGGCAACATGCAAGTGCAGAGGAAAAAGAAAACGGATATGACATTGCAGATTATCTGATAAAAGAGAAGTCCGGTGAAGCCATATTACAAAGTATGTGCCAGAAAAATCCCTCTCTTAAGAAGATGATAGCACTCCTCAATTTGGAACTGGTAGGCTTCCATTTCGAGAACAAATAAAGAAGATTTAACCCTTATAAATCTGAATAAAAACGGAATGACGGAGGAATGTAGTTTTTTCGGTTAGCAAGTTTATGTTTTGGTAATCCCAAAACCACGATTCAACCACTCCTCACATTCCATCAACAATAAACTTTCAACCGAAAAAAATGAATACCAACGATAAGAATAAAGGCGGAAGACCGCAACTGACAAGAGTAGAAAAACGAAGTGAGATTTTCACAATCAAATGTACTCCCATAGAGAAACATACCATCAAAGGAAAGGCTAAAATGTCTGGAGTCAAGCCAGCAGAATACATCAGAGAATGTGCTGTAAATGGAAGTATAAAATCCAGATTGACTTCGGAAGAAGTAAAACACATAAGGGTATTAGCTGGCATGGCCAACAACTTGAACCAACTGGCTAAGAGTGCGAATACTTATGGCTATCTTCATGTGGCAACTGAGGCCGGCCATTTGATGGATGAAGTGGATAACATTATTAAAAAGATTAGAGGATGATTGCAAAGATTATGAAACGTAGCAGCTTTGGTAATGTCGTAAACTACGTCTTCAAAGATGGGAAAGATGCTAAGTTATTGGCATCTGAAGGTGTTCGGACAAATACCTTACCCAACATTGTTGCATGCTTCACTGACCAGGCCTCGCAAAACAACAAAGTGAAAAACATGGTAGGGCACACAGCACTGAGTTTTAGCGAGAAGGATAAACACAAATTGAATGACAAACAAATTGTTCAAATTGCGCATGAGTACATGGAAAAGATGGGCATCAAGAATACGCAATACATCATAGTTCGTCATTTTGATAGAGACCATCCACATATACATATTGTGTACAATCGTGTGGATAACGATGGCCATACGATTAGTGATAGTAAAGATCAAATTCGCAGTGCTGCTATTTGCAAACAGATTACCTTACAGTACGGATTATACATGCCTAAAGGTAAAGAAAAAGTTAAGGTGCATAGGTTACGTGGTGTGAACAAAGAGAAATTCCATTTGTACGCAACCATATTGGATGTTTTGCACAATTGTAATAATTGGGATAGTTTCCAACGTAAACTTGAAAGAAGAGGGATTACCATTTCATTCCGAAGAAATGAAAACGGCAATGTGCATGGTATATGCTTTACTATAGATGGTCACACCTATAGTGGCTCAAAAATTGATCGTAGCTTGGGTTACAATAAATTAGTTAATGTGTTAGGAAAAACAGATCAGTTCCAACAGAACCTACAAGAGTTAACTCCAAATACGTTTGCTCATGTTTATCAAGAAAAGTTGGATGATGGAAGTGTCATCCGAATATATGAACCCGATAACACAAATACTGATAATGGACCATCATTAGGAGAAAAACTGGTAAATGCAGCTATTGAGTTCGCATTACAACCTCATGTTGTGCCTTCATCCGGTGGTGGAGGTGGTGGTTCTTCCGATGATGAAGAGAATGACAAAGACAATAAAAATAACAAACTGCGTAAATGTAGAAGAAGATGAAGAAAGAAAATGAAAATGCAGCTTTGCTATCAATGTTTGACGAGCTAGTAAATGAGGTAAAAAAGAACCGCCAGGCAATACTACAATTACAAAATACCATTCAACAATATGACGTTGGGAAAATCGTAGATGAATCCATCTTTATTGCGCTCAATGAAAAGTTCCCTAACAAGTCTCAAATAGAGAAAGACGAAGAAGCCAAGCGCCATCATCAAGCTATGGCAACTTGGACAACCCAGAGAGAGAAGAATCTTTTTGAGCAATACATCAAACCTACTCTTACCCCTCTAAATGGTATTGAAAATAAACTGATAACTATAGCAAACGGCCTTATCAAAGAATATCGAAAGGAGCGCGAGTCACAAAAGATGGCATATTACAAAACAATAGCGATAGTTATACTCAGCTCGCTATTATTGATATCTATCCTTATAATTTCTCTCGTATAACACGAAGTCCAATAGCATAAAAGCCATTTGCTATTGGACTTTATTCATAAACCACTCTGTTTTGTGAAAATTCTCTGCAAAGTTTCTTTATTTTGATGAATAATTATTAATTTTGCGTTTAACGCAATAAAAATGGCAGAGAATATGAAAGATTTGAATCGAATAAAAGTAGTTCTTGTAGAAAAAAAGAGAACAAACAAGTGGTTGGCAGAGCAGCTTGGCAAAGACCCTGCTACCATATCCAAATGGTGTACCAATACATCGCAACCCGATTTGGCAACTTTGCTCCAAGTAGCTAATTTGCTTGAAGTGGATGTAAAAGACCTACTCAATTCTTCCAAAGAAGAAGAGTTTAAGATCGTGAGAGTATAATCTAAAGGAGAGATTACAATGAAGATATTGAAGCAATACATACCAACAGGCACTCGCCACAAATTATTGTTCACCTCGCATCATGCCGAGGGGATGAACTTTGTGGATGTGGGTACTTTATTGGCTCGTACTATTGAGTCTTCATTATCCAATCGACATCTTCCTTTCGTTGCTGAAGAAGAGTTAGAAAAGATTATCAAGGCAAATGTATGCCATAGTTCCGAGATTGGAGATTACATCGCTATCCGTAATATAGGCATCCTATTTGAACCGGCTTTACGGCTTGACCTACATGCAAAGTTCAGTACATGGTCAAAAACATACGTGCTTATTGTAGATAGTACTGAAGGAACAATCCAAAAGGATATCTTTTATTTGGCTGGTGATACAGACTCTTCTTACAGAATCAATTTATCTGACATATCCTATAAAATTCATTACGATGAAATATAAAGACCTTATCCAATTCGACCCCATCGACGAAATTATCAAGTTCGGACAACTTGACAACGATGATTACCGTGCGAAGCTCGTCAAGAACTTTGTATGTTCCAATTTATATGAAACCCATATCATACCACAAATTTGTGCCAAGCTTGACTTGAATGCCACTACAGAAACCAAAGGTATCCAGATTGTGGGTAACTATGGTACGGGTAAGTCTCACTTAATGTCGCTATTCTCTATCATTGCTGAGAATGCGGACTATCTGCCATTGCTACAAAGTCAGAAAGCGAAGGATTGGTTGAAGACGATAGCCGGCAAATACATGGTCTATCGTTTTGAATTGGGTAATAATCAAGAGTTATGGGATATTGTATGCTACCAGATAGATAAGGCATTGGCAGCATGGGGAGTAGATTATTCAATTACGGATGATACAACACCTGCTACCTATTCCGAAAAGCTTCAGTTGATGATGGCTGCTTTCGAAGAGGTATATCCTGATAAAGGCTTTATGTTGGTTATTGATGAAATGCTTTCTTATCTGAAAGGCCGTAGTGAACCCTCGAAGTTAAATCGTGACTTGGCGGTACTCCAGGCTTTGGGACAGATGAGTGACCGCACCCATTTCCGTATGGTGTTTGGTGTACAGGAATTGATATACCGCTCTCCCGAGTTCCAATTTGCAAAGGAGATGTTGAGTCACGTCAACGAACGATATATCGACTTGACCATTCAAAAGGAAGATGTACAGTTCATTGTACAACAACGTCTATTGCAGAAGAATGAGCATCAGAAAGCACAGATACGCCAACATCTGTCGCAATTCACCGTGATGTTTCCTCACATGAACAACAACTTGGATACATACGTCAACCTCTTCCCCGTTCATCCAAGTTATTTTGAAAACTTCTCTCTTATCCGTATCGGTAAGAGCCAGCGCGAAGTATTGAAGACACTTTCCCGTAAGTTTGCCAGCATCATGGACAACGAAGTGCCTGATGCAGAACCAGGACTTATCTGCTACGACTCTTATTGGAAGGACATGTTGAGCAATGTGGATTTGAAAGCCGATCCGGATGTAAGTAAGGTTAGCGACATTGCTGCACTCATCGACCAAAAGATTGAGGATAACTTTACCCGTGGATTGGCTCCCAAAAAGACTTTGGCACATCGTATCGTAGCTGCAGCATCCATCAAAATGTTGCAAGCAGACCTCAGTCATGCCAATGGTGTAACAGCTGATTCTTTGGCAAACGACCTTTGCCACATCGACATCACTTGTGATAACTACGACGAATTGGTTGACCTAGCATTTACCCGTGTGCTTGACTCCATCGTATCTGCTACTATCGGCCAATATTTCGAGAAAGGAGAAAACGAATACCATTTGCGTATTGAAGGTGGTGTCAACTACGAGCAAAAAGTAAAGGACTACACTCTGCAGATGAGTCCTGAACAAAAAGATGAATACTTCTTCAAGTTCTTGGCAGAGGTACTTCCTGTAGAAGGTGATACTTACCGTACTGGTTTCAACATCTGGCCACACGCCATCGAATGGCAATCACACAAGTGCAACCGTGCCGGTTATATCTTTATGGGGAATCCGAACAGCCGTTCTACTACCCAACCGCAACAACACTTCTATATCTATTTCATGCCGATATTCAACAATACGGCAAAAGCACATGGTGCCGAGATAGATAGTGTATATTTCATCATGGATGGTTTGAGCGAAGAGTTCAAACAAAAGGTTACACTCTATGGTTCTGCCCTTTCACAAGAAGGAAGTGCCAGCAGTGATGAAAAGTCTAAATACAAATTGTTGCGTGACAAATACTTCAAGGAAGCACGTAATTTGTTCAATGCTCAATTCCTCAGCAATACCCAAGTGGAATATGTGGGCGAGCAACATCCTTTGCAGGTAATGCAGGGAGCACAAGGCGATTCTAAGATTGACATCGTAAGCAATGTGACCTCTTTCATCATGGAGCAGCAGTTCGAAGCAGAGAACTCTTGCTATCCGAAATTCACCGCATTGTTGCAACCACTTACAAAAGAAAATCGTGACAACATGTTACGTTCGGCTCGTTCAAAGATAGCCAATCCTACTACCATGAACCGCAATGGTGAAGCCATCTTGATGGGACTCGGTTTGTGGGAAGACGGTCATCTTTCTACCGAACATTCACAATATGCCCGTAGCTTGAAGCAAAAATTGGAAGCAAAAGGGGGTCAGGTGGTTAATCGTGACGAGATTCTTGAACTCTTCTTTGCCGATACCCACGAATATATTTCATCTGACTTCCATATTGAAGCCGATTTGGAAATGCTTGTCATGGGTACAATGGCTGCTTTGGGTGAGATAGAAATTGTTCTCAATGGTGGCAACAGAATCAATGCAAGCAACATTGCCAGCTTCAACAACTTGGCACCACAGGATTGCTATACCTTCTCTAATATTTGTCCACCTAAGGGCATCAATATTCCTCTGATACGTGAATTGATGATTGGCTTCTTGGGCATTGACCGCACATCGGAATTGGATAATCGTGAAAGCAGTGTGTTTGCCGACTTGTCAAGCAAAGCCAAGCAGATGGAGGAGCGTGTTGTTGCATTACAATACAAGATAAATGGTGGATATCGTTTCGCTGGAAACATTGAAATCATATCAGAAGAGGATGCCCGACAACTCAACCATGAATTTGATAAACTGAAAGGCATTGCCAATCAAATACAACGCTACAACTCCAAAGCCAAGATGCGTAACATCGAATGGCCTATCGAATTGGTTCGTACTGCTATGCAGGAAACACGCATGAAGTTGGAGAATACAGAGCGCACATTGAAGCAGCTAAGAGAGTTTGAATCCTATATTTCATACTTGCGTACAGCACTTTCCAACATCAACGAACCGACACTTCGTGGCGACATTTGCGAGGCTATCGATAAAGTCAAGGAAATAGTAGATAAGGATGAAGCAACCAGAAATGCTTACAAGACCGAACTGGATGCCATCAAGAATCGCTATGCCGATTGGTACATGGGTGAATATCTCAAAGCTCATATTTGTGAAATGGATTACCAAAAGGCGCAAGCTCTCAAAGCTACAGAAGAGTATAGCGTATGCGAAATTGTTTCAGGTGCATCATTTATCAACCCTGCACAATATGAGCAGTGGAAGCAGAAACTGAATCGCCTGAAATTGGCCAATCCACAGGTAACCAAGCAAGGCATTCTTTATGCTCCGACTTCCGTGGATAGTTTCAATCCAACTATTCAGCGCAGTCAATTGCCGGAAGTTGGGGATTTGAAAGACGAGTTGAAAAGCATCTATGAAGAATATGTCAGACAATTCCATGATGCTTTGGAAGACCCGATGACTCGTCGCAATCGTGATGTACTCAATAATGACGAAAAGAGTTTGATAGAGCAATTCGAGAATAACCAAATTTCTTTGAATCGCCAATTTGCCCGTCCTTTGATGGAAGCCATCGGCAAACTGCAACGTAACTTCACTAAGATTGAGATTACCCATGACGACATGCTCCGTATCTTCTCTCGTCCAATGACCAAGCAACAAGCCATTGATGCTTTGACTCAGTACATCGAAGAAAAGAGTTATGGAAAGCGACAAGAGGACATTCGTATAATAATCAAGTAAATTGTATGATAGACGGCAAATCCTATAACTTTGAATATAAAGGTACTATTATCCCATTAAAAGATGTGGGGATTGATAGTGAAAATACAATTATAAATGAATTCAATTCATTAATATCTGAATTGAATCTCAAATATAGTTTTGCAAATTTATTTAGTCTGTCAGAGGATGAATGGAAGAAATATCCCATAAGTTTCCATTACAAAGATTCCACTCTTACATTGGAGAATTTTGTAAAAGAGAATCTTGAAATATCAAAAGAACTAAAATTACTGGATTCTATAAACGGTTTGGAAAAGACACATCAATTTAATATGATGGAAAACTTTCCAAATACATCATGTGAAAAGGAAACAGTTGCTGTTTGTACAGAAACATTCCGATTATTCCAAGACGTATATAATACGTTTGCATTAGCAAAGTTCTCTTTTTTAGAAGGATTCAGGAAACTTCATCTATATAGTACTTTGAAATGGGAAAGTGGTGCCTATGGTCAATATTGGATAAGGACATCATATCTAAACAATGCAATCATATGGTACAATTCATGTTTTGATATACTACTTCAAACTTTATGGATTGGAAAAAGATATTATATGAATATATTTCAATTGGAAGATTTGTGGCTAAAATATGATGATGTCCTAGCAAAGTGCAGAGAAAATAAAATTCCAGAAGAATGTTTTAAATCATTTGCCAATGAAAGTTGTGTGAAATTTGTTCGACTATCAGCAAACAAACTAAAACACAGAAATGGATTAAGATATAAAGAATTCTGTGACCCCAATCTTATCATGTTTGCTTTGGGTGATTATAATTCAAAAAGTACAGAAGCATCTACAGGTATCGAGGAAGTTATAACAGAATTAACTTCCTATCATAAGGCTTTTGTTGCTTTAGTTGATGAGGTAAAAGAGATAATTAGTACAGAGTTTAAGAACAATTATAATATTACGATATAACAATGAGTAACCCTGATATAAATCTGTTTCGTGACGAGGAGTTTGAAGAAGTGCGACTGACTCCCGAAAAGGTCGTTTGCCTTGGTGTGGAATTTGAAAGCGACGACGCTCGTCGTGCCTATTTCCGTGAAGAGCTTCGTAAGAAACTGTCTGAACTTCGTCAGATAGAAGGCTTCCCTATTGGAGAGGATGAGGATATTATCAACCTTTCCGACCCTCCTTATTATACAGCTTGTCCTAATCCTTGGCTCAATGACTTTATTGCTGAATGGGAAAAGGAAAAGGTAGAATTGGAGAGACAAGGGAAACGTAGTGCAGAGTTTGAAGTAAACGAACCCTACGCAAGCGATGTAAGTGAGGGCAAGAATAATCCTATCTATATGGCTCATGCATACCACACCAAAGTACCACATCCTGCAATAATGCGATATATTTTACACTATACCCAACCGGGTGATATTGTATTTGATGGTTTCTGCGGCACAGGTATGACCGGTGTTGCAGCTCAGTTATGTGGTTCACTAAAAGACGTATTGGCTTTAAACGAAAAAGATGTAAAAGTTGGTGTACGCCATGCTGTTTGCTCCGACCTCTCTCCTATTGCTTCATTGATTGCTGCTACATACAACCTAAAGTTCGACCCTGTTGCTTTTGAAAGAAAAGCAACGAAGATTCTTAACCAAGTAGAGGAAGAACTGGGGTGGATGTACGAAACAGAAGTGAATGGTAAAAAAGCAAAGATAAATTATACCATTTGGAGTGATGTTTTCACTTGCCCAACATGTGGAAATGAAATCGTATTATGGGATGAATCAGTAGATTTAGATAACGAAACAATGAAAGATTCATTTCCTTGTCCTAATTGTGGCGCAAATTGTACAAAAAAAATATTGGAAAAAGTACATGACACTTATTTTGACACCATTCTAGGAACTACGACTTCCATAACAAAGAAGGTTCCTGTTCGAATCAATTATATCATAGGTAATAAAAGGGGAGAGCACGATATTACATCTCTTGACAAAGAACTGTTAGATAGAATAAATCGAATAGACCTAGGAACATTGCGAACATCTAAGATTCCTAAAGGAGACGAAGTTAGCAGAAATGAGAAGGATGGTATTAGTCATATACATCATTTTTACTCAAATCGAAATTATATATTCTTAAGCCGAGTTAATGAATTGGTAAAGGGGGATATTTTCTTACAAGCATGGTTTACATCTATTCTTTTGAACGTCTCTAAAATGTATAAATTTAGACTCGACCGAAAAGGTAGTATGCTATACGGAACATTCTTTATACCATCATTTAATGTGGAATTTAATCCTTTAAGGAACTTGTTTGCGAAAGTACGTGATTTTTGTTCCACTAACTATATAGAACGCGGAAATGCGATAATATCATTGAATTCTGCAACAAAAATAGAGTCATTAGCTAACAACTCTATAGATTACATATTTACAGATCCACCATTTGGTTCTAATATCATGTATTCAGAATTAAGCTCGATATGGGAAGGATGGCTACAAACCAAAACGAATAATACTGAAGAAGCTGTAATAAGCAGTGTACAAAGCAAAAACACTATGGCTTATAATGCATTAATGACTAATTCATTGAAAGAATATTATAGAGTTCTTAAACCAGGAAAATGGATGACGGTAGAATTTAGTAATACTTCTGCAATAGTTTGGAATAGTATTCAAAATGCTCTTCAGAGTTCTGGTTTTATTATTGTAAATGTAGCTGCACTTGATAAAAAACAAGGTTCATTTAAAGCTGTAACCACTACAACAGCAGTAAAGCAAGACCTTGTTATTACCTGTTATAAACCAACAGCCGAACTCATTAATAAGTTCGAACAATCCACAGATAAGTCCGTCAATGCCATGGATTTTATTGAAGAATTGCTCTACCACTTACCAGTGCATTTGGAAAAAAACAATTCAACAACAGCCGTAATTGAACGAAGCCCAAAGATTCTTTACGATCGACTGATTTCTTACTATGTGCAACATGGTTATGCTATTCCTATGGATGCCCAGGAATTCCAAAAGGCTCTGCGTGAGCGATTCATTGAGCGTGACGGAATGTTCTTCACCGCATCGCAAACGGTAGAATACGAAGCGAAGAAAGAAAAGACAGACGGCGTTGTACCTATGGCACTCTTCATCAGCAGTGAAGCTGAAGGCATCGAGTGGCTAAAACGTGAACTTGCAGAACCACAGACCTACCAAGAAATTCTTCCGAACTGGATGAAAGACATGGTAGCACCCAAGAAGGGTGACGTACTTCCTGAACTTGCCACAATCCTCGAAGAAAACTTCATCAAAGACGAAGATGGCAAATGGCGTAAACCTGATGCAGAAAAGGCTGCCGACCTCGAAATACTCCGTGGCAAGAAGTTGATGAAGGAATTCAACCTTTACCTCGAACAAGCATCAAAACCCAAAGCAAAGCGCATGAAAGACACTCGTCTGGAAGTGCTCCGCTATGGTTTCAAGGAATGCTACAAACAGAAAAGTTACCAAGCCATCGTCATCGTGGGCGACCATATACAGGAATCACTCCTCCAAGAAGACGAAGTATTGTTGCAATACTATGACATCGCTTCGATGAGAGTGTAAGGGATTGATGGTATATTTGTAATTGATTAGAAATTTTGAGTATGAAGAAATATACAAAATTAAGTGTTCAGTGGTTCTATAATCTATTAGAACGTGGCGAATGTGACATTATGGACTTCAAAGAACAATTGGAGGACAAAATGTTATTTGGCAAATCATTGAAAAATTTCGCTCCAAAATACGATGAAACAGCAAGAGACGTGGTTGCCTTTGCTAATAACAAGGGAGGTTTCCTCTTTATAGGCATTGTGGATGGAACAAAAGAAATCAATAACGATTTTATATATGATAATGAGAAAGTCTTTGATCTCATCCATCAAGTACAAGACCGTACAGAACCCACAATTACTTTAACTCCACATAAGATTAGAGTTAAAGGCAAAGATTTACTTGTCCTTGAAGTCCCATTCTCTACACAGCTCCATCGTACAAGCCGTGGAGAATTTTTAATACGTAGCAACGATGGCAATCGTCCTATTGAGCCATATGAAATGGCAACTATCATGTCAGAAAAAGGACTTATTGTATATGACCAAAAAGAATGGCGTATATCTGGAGATTGGATAGATGAAACTCGTTTGCAAAATCTTCTTGGATTAATTGAAGCGAGGGAACCAGATAGTCCTTATTTGGATAAAACTCGTGAAGATTTTCTTGATTCACTTGGAATGACCAAAGGTGATGGAGATGAAGTACTACCTACAACAACAGGGATTCTTTTTGTTGGTAATCAAAACGCATTAAAAGAGTTGCCTTTCTATCAGGTAAAATACATCCATTATTTTGCTGATGGAACATACAAACCATACGAATACAAAGGAAACATCATAGAAGTAGCTAAAAGTTGCTTTGCACAATTAAAAGCAGAAATCCGCCAAAAGGAGTATGTATTTGGATTGTTCCGAGAATATGTTGAAGACTATTCAGAAATTGTGATTCGAGAATTACTTATCAATGCTTTGGCACACAGAAGTCTAAGTAGGCAACAAATTGTAGAAATACGCAAATTTGATGATGGAGGGTATCTGGAAATAGAAAGTCCTGGACCTTTCCCTGAAGGCGTTACTAAAGATAATTATTTACGCAAGACCAATCCACGCAATCCTAACGTTATGGATATTTTACGTGAAATAGGATTGGCCGAAAAAGCAGGAAGTGGATTCGACAAAATATTCACGGACTTGCTTAAAAAAGGGAAATCGCTACCTGAACCTGAAGAAACTGAAACATCTGTTATTTTTCGTATAAAAGCTGATGTGGTATCTGAAAAACTGATAGAACTATCATTGCAATACGAAAGTCAGGTTGGTAAACCTATGAAACTTGATGAGTTGTTGATTCTTTCAGAGATTATCAACCACAAACAAGTAAAAGTTGCAGACCTTGCTCTGTCTCCTAACATCAGTCCCTATAGATTGCAAGCGATACTCGATAAACTTCACGATTTGGAATTTATTGAGCCAACTGGTAAAACCTCTGGATTGGCATATATACTCCATATCAGTAAACGTGCAAATATGGGTGATAAGATAGAGTATGTGAACACAAAAAAACAAGAGAAAGCTCGACAAAAAGAAGCTATACTACGCTATTTGGACTCTATAGATACGATAAATAATACAGAAGCACGTATGTTGTTGAAATTGCAGGAAAAAGATCGATCTAGAGTTTCACGTCTGTTTTCAGAACTAATAGAAGAAGGTGAGATTTTGCAAACGGAAGACAGCATATCTAACAACGTGAGATACAAGAGGATACAAAAAGATTAATGTAAATTCCGTTTGCAGTTCCGTTTGCAGAAAACAAGATTTGCAAACGAAATTGCAAACGGATTTGCAAACGGATTTTTAATGGTTTTAGGGCGAATAGAATGAAATATAAAGGCAAAAGCATAGAGGTTATAGGCAGTAAAATGCTATTTGGAAAGGAGACTCTTTGGATTCATATCCTTGAAGATGATTCCTTTGCACAGGTATTGCGCTCTGACTTAGAGGAAGACATGCCGGAAACGAAACATTCAGGCATGTCATACGTGCGGTATATTGCTATAGCTGCACGTATCAAAGAAGAAATGGCGCAGAAACGCTTGTTAGCACCCTATGAAAGTAGCCTTATCCCCTTGCCACACCAAATATTGGTACTGGAAAAAGTGATGCAAGGAGTTCAAACCCGTTTTATGCTTGCCGATGAAGTGGGTATGGGTAAAACCATCGAAGCCGGATTAGTACTAAAAGAAAAGAAACTACGCGGAGAGATAAAACGTATTCTATTGATTGTCCCCAAATCGGCCATGATACAATGGCAACAGGAATTAAAGGAGCACTTCAATGAGAACTTCTTCATCTACGATAGCGATTTCATTACCGGTATGGCAAGAACTTTTGCCAGCTTTGATGCTGAAGAGGAACTAAACTTCTGGAAGCAACACAACCAAATCATTGTATCATTGGATGCATTGAAACCTGTATCCCAACGACAAGGTTGGAGCCAAGAGAAGATAAACGAATACAATAAATACCGAATAGAATCGGTTGTGGGTGCAGACTTTGATATGATTATCATTGATGAAGCACACCGTATGGGAGGAAGCACATCACAGGTTTCACGCTATCAGTTAGCAGAAACTCTATGCAATGCCGTTCCCAATGTTCTCCTGCTTTCTGCGACTCCTCATAGAGGTAAGAGCGACCATTTCCGCCGTGTGCTTCAGTTGATGGACACTGATGCCTTCTCAGGTGAAGGTATGCCAACCATTGAGGAAATATCGCCTTATGTGATGCGTTCGGAAAAACGGTATGCCGTAGATTACAATGGAAAGAAACTTTTTCAAAAGCGAGAAACCATCCGATTGGATGTTCCTTTAGACAATACCGCCCACCATTTGCAAAAATTGCTCTATGAACATGTAACAGACTATGTCCGCTATTGCTTTGGTCGTGCTAAACGTGGTAGTCGCAATGCTACAGGTTTGGTAATGGTGATGATGCAGAAATTGGCAAGCAGTAGTACCGCTGCTATATTAGCCGCAATGCAAACACGCCTATGGCGATTGCAACATGAAGAGATTGCAGACAACATCAATGATTATGACGAGGAAGGTGCTTTGGACTTTGAAGACCTTCTTATGGATGACTATTCTGTAAATCTGCAGGGAGATAGCTTTGCTAATGAAGAAGAAAAACTTCAAGAGTTGATAACTGAAGCCCACTATTGTTTGGAGAATGAACAGGATGCCAAAGCTACGGCTCTTATCCGAAAAATAATTCAACTAAGGGAAGAAAAGGGAGATTCACAATTGAAAGTGCTTGTGTTCACTGAATTTAGAAAGACACAAGAGTATCTAACTAAACAGATAGAACAAGCCGGATTAACAACCGTATGTATCAATGGTAGCATGGAACTTCAGGAGCGACAAAACGCACTCATTAAGTTCAAGAATGAAGCAAATGTGATGATTGCTACTGATGCAGCGGGTGAATCATTGAACATGCAGTTCTGCCACATAGTGTTCAATTACGATTTGCCTTGGAATCCTATGGCTATCGAACAAAGAATTGGTCGTGTGGATCGTATTGGTCAACAACATCCAGTGACAGCGTTCAATATGCTTACTGACAATACGGTGGATACACGAGTGTATCAAATCATTGTGGAGAAGTTGGATGCCATCTTACAAGAATTAGGTATTGATAAAACAAGTGACGTATTAGACTCTACCATCGACATGAAGAGGGTAAATCACTTGTATCTGCAATCGTTGCTTGACCCTAAAAGATTTGATTTTGCCAGTGATAGTTGGTTATATGAAATTAAGAGCAAACTGAACGAATACAAATCTACAGAAGGAGCATTACCTGTTTTTGACGAAGAAGATATAAACAAAGAGAGTGCCGGAGAAATTAAGTTCAGTCCTCTTCCTGTATGGCTTGAAGAATTGATGGATTTATATGCCCTTAGCGAAAATGGAAAGATTGACAAGAAACTAACCGGCGTAACACAATACTCTATCAAAGGAGACAATATTACTGCTATATTTGATTCCTCCAAGCATGGAGATAATCCTGATGCCGAACATCTGACATTGCAGCATCCGATGGTTAAACGAATCTTGGATGAGATAGATGGCAATACACAAAGTAGTGTGCCTGCTATTATCTCGAACGACGGGAATGATACTCCCGGATATCTGACAATTTGGAAGGTATCTGCCAAGAATAGCTATGAAACAAAAACGACATACTCTGCACAGTTCATCACTGACACTGGTAAGGTGTTTGCTCCATACGGAAACGATATATGGAATCGATTGGTACAGGAAAAGAGTTGTTTCAGCTATGTTGGTGAAAGAATCTGTAATGTAGATTTTGATAATCAACAACAGTTGAATAACAATCTCTTTACAATATTTCATCGCATGGAGAATGATATTCAAAGCAATCTGCAAACAATCGCAGAAAAGAAACTCCGTGCGCTTGACTTTGCAGAACAACGCATTGCCCGTATTGGCATTGAAAATATCAGAAAGGCTAAAATGCGTAGATTGCAAGCAGAGAAAGAAGAATGGACAAATACATTTACAAGAGGACGTAGTGTGGTACCGGATGTTAAACTCATTTTAACCGTAAGAGTAGATGGATGAATTTGTTCGCAGAATAGTAGAAAGTCTGACAACCGATGGCAGAAGACTGAGTGTTGTAAGAAACCCAGATGGGTTCTTGCTTGGTGTTGACACACAACAAAAAGTCTTATCTGCAAGCGGTTTGTTGTTGCTTCCAGTAAACTCAGGAATAGAACTTCGTGTGCGATACGAACTGGAAGACAAACATTCCGACCAAAAGGTATGCTATATAATGGACCATATCGATGAAATATTACCAGATATAAAATCACACCTTTATATAGCTCCAACTTTTACTATAGCAAAGTTGATGCCTGCATGTAATGAAGTGGAACTTCTGCAAGCTAAGATGACATTTGGTATGGCTTCGTATATCTTTCATAAGAAATTTACTCGCAATTTGACAATTGATGAAACACGATCTTTGTTGAGTGAGGCTGAAAATCTTTATGGGATGGATATACAAACAGTATGTTCTTCACTAAAATCCATACCTCTTCAATGGGACAAAGTTGAAACAATAGACCAAATAAGCGCAATCCTTCTGAAGGTTATAAGTCGAGGAGTATATCATGAAATAGAGCCTATTATCGAAGAATTGAATGCCAACTTTCAGGATTTCATAGACAAACGCTATTTTTCATTCATCAACTCATCATCTGTTCAGAAACCAAAGATGGTGCATAAAATATTACCACATTTAACCCATGCACATCAACGGACAGATAAAGTCGCTTTGCTTGTCATAGACGGTATGACCTATTGGCAATATTTGATATTGGACAAAACTCTTAATAATATAAGTATTTCAACAAAGAAAGACATGACGTTAGCATGGCTTCCTTCTATTACCAAACTATCAAGACAAGCTATATTCCGTGGAGAAGCGCCCAAAACAGATTACAGACAATCACCTACGGATGAAAACCGTTTATGGGTTGATTATTGGACTTCAAGACCTGCACCAAAACGAATGCAAGACTATGAAATTGCATATACGCATGGTAATCTGACGTTGGACAATAATAGCTGTTATCGTCAAGCAATGGTTGATACGAACCTTGATGAAAAGATGCATGCATTGAATAGCAATAAGGATTTATATGCATTGACAAAGAATTGGGCAGAAGAAGTTGCTGAGGATATAAAGACCATTCACGAGCAGGGATATCAAATTTACATAACTACAGACCACGGAAATGTGCTTGCCAATCCTTGGCGTGCTCTCAATTCGCAAGAAAAGACTTACTTATATGAAAGAGAAAGTAGAGGAAACAGGCATCTTATATATAATAATGCAGACTATCTGAAATCCTTCTTGCAATCAAATTCTGATATCGAAGAGAGTATTCTTGTGCATGGAGAATGGGCTGTGTGGCGCAACACAAATAGTTTTAGCAACAAAGACGGTATAACTCATGGTGGTGCACACTTTTTGGAAGTGGTCATACCATTTATAACTATCAAGAAAAAATAATATGGAAAAGAAAGTAGGTATCAACCAACGCATAAGTATCAATGTAATGGAAATGGCTATGAAAGCAGCTCTAGATGGTTGCTTTACACCAGAATATGCCGCAGACCTTGCTTCTGGGGAATACCAGGGAGAAAACCGTATCAACAAGGCGAGAAGCATCATCGGAAAATTGACGCTTCGCAATCCTTTATTTTCATATATAGAAGAACATCGACAGGATTACTTCACAGCAATAAAATACAAAGGAGACCGTGCCATCATCTTTACCGCCTTAATCAATGCAGCCTATTCTTTTGGATATGATGCATTGGTCATTCTTGGAAAATTCTTTCATGTGCAGGAAGAAGTTTCATCACAGTTGCTCATAAATAGATTATCATCCATATATGCCAGCAATCGTTCTTTACCCAATGCTCTATATTGTGTCATGCCTATGTACATCGAGGCTGGACTACTTAATCGTCCACAAACCGGTGTATATACTAAAAATGACATTGAGGTAGTAACACCATTTGCTCATGAACTCTACAAAAATTCCTTCTTTGTAAATAATCCTATGCTGAATGAAGAGGATTATGATTGTTCGGAGCATCCTTATTTTGAGTTTGTATAAATAATTAAACTATTATATTATGAAAACAGCTTTAGTACAAATTTCAGACATTCATATAAGTAGATCTAATGATTTTATTATTAGTCGAGTAAAACATTTTGTAGCAGCAACCAAAGACGTTATCAATGAATGTCAGAGGGTTGTTTTTGTTCTTGCTGGTGACATAGTTAACACTGGGCAAAAAGTAGAATACGAATTTGCTCAAAAATTTTTCCACGACATTGAGGAAGGATTAAAAAAAGAAGCAGCGCAAATAGAAGCTTTTGATTATATAATTGTTCCTGGCAATCATGATTGTTATCTTCCAGAGACAGAGGAAAAAACGATACGTGAAGGCATTATTAGTCTATGCAAGAATAATGATGTAATTGATAATAGTGAATATATTAAACTTTTTATGGATGTTCAGTCTGATTTTTGGAATTTTTATTCTGATATGACAAGTGATTCTGACGTCCCATTTGTCTCCAAACAAAAAGTAATAAATCTATCAGAAGAATTATCATTAGAATTTCATTTATATAATAGCAGTTTACTTTCACTACGCAAAGAAATAGTGGGAAGTTTAATTATTCCTGAAAATTATTTTTTAACTTCAACTGATTTTAAACAAAATAAAATCATAATCTCTGTATTCCATCATAACACTGGATGGTTATGTCCTAACACTAATAATAACAATAAAAAGCAATTTGAAACACATCTTTTTAACAACTCAAATATTATTATATGCGGACATGAACATGAACAAGAAACAAAAACTCTATCTGAATTTACCGGAAATAGTGAGGTCTTGTATTTTGAAGGTGGTGCATTCCAATATGGTAAAAAATCAGAGTTTAACATATTAGTGATTGATTCCGAAAAGTTAGACATAACTTGTTATAATTTTAATTATCAACACTATGAAAATAATCCAAGCCTTAATCATTATACCCCGGTCTCTTTGCCTTCAAAATCAATAAAAGCAAAAAATCATAAGTTTGTTCTAAACAAATCTTTCCAAGATGAATTGAATAGAATGAACATACCCATAAAATTATCAAATAAACCTGATTTAAACCTTACGGATATTTATGTGTATCCTGATCTAGAACCTATATTAAATTCTATTGATGTTTATGCACAGTACGTTGATGCATCAGAGTTGACATTAGAATCTATAAATATGCGAACAATATTTATAGAAGGAGAAGCTCAAAGTGGGAAAAGCAGCTTGCTTAATATGATATTTTTGGCATCATATAAAAGAGGGATGTATCCGATACTTATAAAAGGAAAAGAAATTGATTCTGAACATACTGCAAATATTTTAGAAAAGAAATTTAAAAGACAGTATGATATTGATACAATGCCTTATGAATTATATAAACAGCAGCCAAAAGAATCAAAGATGTTAATTATTGACAATTTTGATGATTGCATCCTAAATAATGAAACGCGTAAAAATGTTCTTCAAAAATTAGAACTTCACTATGGGACAATAATAATATCATTAAAAGAAACATTGGATATAAGAACACTGGCTTATTCTGGTAAATCGGGGGAGTTTGTAAAACAATATAAGATTTTAAGTTTCGGTAGTGTTAAGCGTAATGAACTAATAGAAAAATGGGTTAGGCTACAAGCTGATCCACAACTTACAGACCAACGTTATATAGAACGTGAGGTAAAAGTGTTGTTTGACCAAATGACGAATTTATTAGGCGAACAATTCATAACTCCTTATCCTGTATTCTTACTATCGCTCCTGCAAAGTTTAAGTAAAACCTTTGAACCATTTCAAATAGAACAAACTTATTATGCATACTGTTATAATTCATTGATTTTGTTTTCAATTCAATCAACGGGAGTTGATGCTGATACTCAAAAAGAATATATGAACTTTCTAACAGAATTAGCATATTATATGTATGATAGTGATCGTAAGAAAATAAAATATAAAGAATTAGATGATTTTATAAATAAATACAAGACTAAATATCTATACAAATCTTCACTAGATAAGACTCTTAAAGATTTTTGTGATGCCAATATTTTAAGGGTTGAGGATGAGATTGTATACATGTTTTCATACAAATATATCTTTTACTATTTGGTTGCACAAAAACTTTCAACTTTTGTAACCAAAAAAGAAGGACAGGAAAAGGTTCAATCATTATGTTTAGAAATGCATAAGGAGGAATCTGCTAATATCCTAATTTTCTTAGTATATCATTCTAAGAACAATAATATGATAGAAACTTTGTTATTAGCAAGTATGATGCCGTTTGATAAATATGAGCCAATAACATTGTCGGATGATGATGGCTTTATAAAGAAGATTTCTGAACAATTGAGTAATATAAAGAATAATGTTTTAATAACTGACATAAACCCAGCTGAAGAACGCAAAAGAGCTTTAAAAGATTCAGATGAGATCCAAAGGAGAACCCAAAGAATAAAATCATTAGAAGAAGAACAAACAGAATTAGAAGAAATAGAGCGGAATCAAGATATTAAAGATATTATACAAACCTTTAGAGCAATACGCATATTAGGTCAGATTGTAAAAAACCAAAAATCAGATATAGATTTATCGAATCTTATTGACATTCTAACCCAAGCATATCTGACGTGTTTTCGTATGGTATCATTTTATAGCCATTATTTAGAAAATATTGAGGATGATTTAATAAATGAAGTAATAGAAAATCATAAAAACAATCCTCATATGGATTCTGAATATGTAAGAAATCGTGTAGAAACGATGCTTATCTCAATGTTGTACAGAATCTGCCTAGGCTCTTTCTCTACATTGTCATTGGCCGTTGGAACTCAGAAAATGGATGAAATATATGACATTGTTGCAAATAAAATAGGCTCTCCTGCAGCTAAACTTATTTCGTTTACAATAAAATCATATTATGGTCCTTTAAAAATTACAGAATTAGAAGAACTGATGTATGAATTTAAGGATAATCCTATAGCAAAACATATACTTAAAGCTAGGACACTAAAATATATATATAACAATACCGTTTCATTTAAAGATAAACAAAGAATAGGACAAATATGTGATATGAAACTTTTAAATAGTGCACAGATTTTAATCGAAAAAAAACGCAATAAATAAGGCTTTAAGCATTAGATTGAAGTTCAAAAAAGCTCTGAATTGTAAGCATCCGATAAGCTATAATGACAATTATTATGGTTAAGGATGCTTGCTTTGAAATCTCTCCAAAAAGCTAACTTTTAAATTTTGTGGTGCAAATATGGTGCAATTAGATAAAAAGAAAATCGCAAGCGGTTGATTATTAACTACTTGCGATTTTTCTTCGTACTCGAAGCGGGACTTGAACCCGCACAGCCGCAATGGCCAAGGGATTTTAAGTCCCTCGTGTCTACCGATTCCACCATTCGAGCATCCTCGACGAGAGAGAGCGGAAAACGAGACTCGAACTCGCGACCCTAACCTTGGCAAGGTTATGCTCTACCAACTGAGCTATTTCCGCGTTTTGTTTTAACGGGTGCAAAGATAAGCCATTTTATAATACCAACCAAACTTTACACCCATTTTTTTATTCACAATCGTAAAATTCCCTCTATTTCGGTCAATTCTGCATCAGTAAAGGCCAAATTATCCAACGCATGAAGATTATCTGCCAGCTGTTTTACAGAACTTGCCCCCACAATAACAGAGGTCATCCGTTCGTCTTTCAACACCCATGCCAATGCCATCTCAGCCAAAGTCTGCCCACGGCGTACAGCCACCTCATTCAGCCGACGTGCTTTTTCCACTTTATCTTCTGTCACTTGGTCTACTTTCAAAAACCCAGTAGCACGAGCCGCACGAGAGTGCTCCGGAATACCATGCAAATATTTATTGGTCAGCAATCCTTGTGCCAAAGGCGAAAATGCAATAAAGCCGGAGCCTTGTTCAGCGGCCAACGGCAATACCTCCTCCTCCACAGCACGATCAAACATACTATAACGATATTGGCTGATCAAACACGGCACACCGGCACTTCTCAATATTTCATAAGCCACCTTTGCCTGCATAGGCGGATACTTTGAAATACCCACATACAATGCTTTTCCTTGCTTCACTATATCAATCAACGCTTGCATCGTTTCCTCAACCGGGGTCACGCCATCATAACGGTGACTATAAAATATATCAAAGTAATCCAAACCGGTACGACACAAGCTTTGGTCGATACTGGCCATTAAATTCTTACGCGAACTGTTTCCCCCATAAGGTCCATTCCACATTTCGTGTCCTGCTTTTGAGGAAATAATCAATTCATCACGGTAACCTTGGAAATTCTCCTTCAGAATTTTACCGAAATTAATCTCAGCACTTCCCGGAACAGGACCATAATTATTAGCTAAGTCAAAATGTGTAACCCCGCTATCAAAAGCATATTTAATCATATCGGTTGCTACACCAAAATCGTCCACACTACCAAAGTTATGCCACAAACCTAAAGAGATACGAGGTAAAAGCAAGCCGCTATTTCCGCAGTATTTGTACTGCATTTTGCTATAACGGTCTGCCGAAGGTTGATATTTCATGCTATTACGTTTTACAATTATTTCTATCTACCTAAAAGGCTTCGTTCAGCCTGTTCCATGACTGAGAAATTAAATCCGTCCACTACTTGCCGCATCAAGCTTTCGATCCTGTCATTACACAAATTACCGATACTACCCTCATGAGTATGATGCACCTTCTTGTCATGGGTGAACTTGCCGGCTTCTATGTCCAGGCCAACCTTTTTATAAGCATCACGGAACGGCATACCTTCAGACGCCAAACGGTTGACCTCTTCCACACTAAAGATATAAAGGTAACGGTCATCATCCAGAATATGTTCGTTGATTTTAATTTTGTCCATAATATAGGCAGCCATTTGCAGACATTCCTTCAACTCCCGGAACGCAGGCAAGAAAACTTCTTTTATAATCTGCAAATCACGAAAATACCCCGAAGGCAAATTATTCATTATCATCATAATCTGCTGAGGAAGAGCCTGCAGCTTGTTGCATTTTGCCCGTGTCAATTCAAAGACATCAGGGTTCTTTTTATGAGGCATTATACTGGAGCCGGTAGTACATTCATCCGGAAGTTTTACAAAGCCAAAGTTTTGGCTACTGAACATACAAGCGTCAAAAGCCATTTTAGAAACTGTCCCAGCAATAGAAGCCAAAGCAAAAGCCACATTACGTTCCATCTTACCACGCCCCATCTGCGCATACACCACATTATAATCCATCGAATCAAATCCCAACAAGCGGGTGGTCATCTCACGATCGAGCGGAAAAGAAGAACCATACCCGGCAGCAGAGCCCAACGGATTGCGGTTACACATTTTGAATGCAGCCTGCAGAAACATCATATCGTCCACCAGACTCTCAGCATACGCGCCAAACCACAAGCCAAATGAAGAAGGCATCGCTATCTGCAAATGAGTGTAACCCGGCATTAACACATCCTTATATGTATTGCTTTGAGAAATCAGCACATGAAAAAGTTGCTCCACCTCTTCGGCCACTTCTTTTAATTCCGCACGAGTAAACAGCTTCAAATCCACCAACACCTGGTCATTGCGTGAACGTCCACTATGAATTTTCTTTCCGACATCTCCCAACTTACGCGTCAACATCAATTCTACTTGCGAGTGTACATCCTCTATACCATCCTCTATTACAAACTCTCCCTTTTCGGCAGAAGCATAGATATTCTTTAATTCCGCTAATAGCATTTCCAATTCTCCGGCTGTAAGCAAACCGATACTTTCCAACATGGTGATATGTGCCATTGAACCCAATACATCGTGTTTAGCCAGATAAAAGTCCATTTCACGGTCACGTCCTACAGTAAAACGATCTATCTCCTCATTTACCCGGACATTTTTTTCCCAAAGTTTCTGTGCCATATTTGTCTTTATTTTTAATAAGGAATCATCGATAACATCTCAGCCAGTTTATCCACACCATCCTGTAAAGGTTTAGCAACCATCGCCTTCATAAACATATTCACTTCTGCACGAATAGTTACTTTCAGTTTTGCCTGCCCAGCCTCTACAGGCAAAATCTGAATCCACAAATTCATAGGGACCGGAGATTTTTCACTTTCGAATTTAACACATTTATAAGGTTCACGTTCTATTATACGCAAAGTAATGCTTATGCCTTGTACCGTAAAACTTAAAGAGTCACTGTCGAACTCCATACCTTGTACCTTGTCGGCCAATTTATCACGTACAGATTCCAAGTTACTTAAATCCGACAACTTATTAAACACCTGCTCCTGACTATAAGGAACATATTTCACACCACTCTCAAATTGTGCCATAATACCTGCTCTCTAAAAACACGAAAAGAACAATCCGGAAATCCATAAAAATTCCCGAACGGTTCTCTTCATATTATATTTGTTTTAAAACTATAACTTATTTGCCTGCCTCCCAATGAGCCGGATCCTTTCTCCAATTATCCAAAACCGGAACATCCTCTTCATTAATATATCCGGTCTTCAAGGCTGAATCCAATACAGCTTCATAATTAGTCAGAGTAACCAAGTTCACTTTTGCTTCCTTGAACGCTTCAATTGCCACTGGGAAACCATAAGTAAATGCAGCGACCATACCAATCACTTCACATCCGTCACGACGGATAGCTTCAACAGCTTTCAAACTGCTGCCGCCAGTTGAAATCAAGTCCTCAATAACTACGACTTTCATACCAGGACGAAGTTCACCTTCAATCAGGTTTTCCAAGCCATGGTCTTTCGGAGTAGAACGAACATACACAAACGGCAGATTCAACTCTTCAGCCACCAAAGCTCCTTGAGGGATAGCCCCTGTCGCCACACCGGCAATAGCATCTACCTGACCGAACTTCTCCAGGACAATACGGCTAATCTCAAGTTTCACAAAATTACGAAGAGAAGGATACGAAAGAGTTTTGCGGTTATCACAATAAAAAGGCGACTTCCAACCGGACGCCCAAGTAAAAGGATTAGCCGGCTGCAACTTGATAGCCTTAATCTTCAGTAATTTCTCTGCGAATAATTTTTCTAAAGTCTTCATAACTCAACTATATCTGATAAATATTGTGCAAAAATATAGAAATACATCGAGATAATGAAAAATCGGACAAGGTATTTTTCTAAAAAATAGTTGTTGTTATCAGGATTCCCCTGCCAATGCCAAAGTAAGCACACTGATACGCAATCCGGGTATGCCACGAAAGGCATCAGCACAAGAAACAACCGTAGCCCCTGTTGTCAGCACATCATCCACCAACAAAAGATGCTTTCCTTCCAAGCTGTCAGGGAAAATACAGGCAAACAAATTTCGCACGTTTTCCCATCTTGCATATTGTCCTTTATGCGTCTGTGTGTCAGTATACCTGCTTCTTATCACAACTTTAGTATCCATAGGAATACCTGTCACCACCGAAACTCCTCTTGCCAGGCATTCGCTTTGGTTATACCCCCTTAAACGTTTTTTACGTTGATGCAACGGAACAGGAACAATCAAATCTATCCCATCAAAAAAATGAGAGCACATAAGTTCAGATGCCATCATCCGCCCCATCACTTCACCCACTTCTTGATTACCATGATATTTCAGTTCGTACAACAACTGTCGGACATTTCCTCCCTTTGCATAATAAAGAAAAGAGGTGGCATGCTCCACCGGTATTTTTCCCCAGAAATTACATTCTACAATATTATCTTTCCGTAAATGAAATTGAGTACGCGGAAGCCCCGACAAGCATTTCAAGCAAAGCACTCTCTCCCCTGATATAAGCTGCCGCCCACAAAGCAGACAACTATGAGGGAAAAATAAATTCCAAAGATCAGTCCAGATAGACATCATCTTCTCCGGTTTGTTTCACACAACGACAAACAGCCTCCATTTCAAATCCTCTACCAACTGCAAAACGAATCAATTTCCCATTCCGTTCGTATTCCGTACATGCTTTCACACTTCTTCTTTTCTGCTCGATCAAACCAGATAGTATCTCCATATATTCCCGCTCATCTACCTCCTCCAATCCTTTGGCTATAACATCCGCAGGGATTTTCTTCATGCGCAAAGCCTGGCAGATTTTCACTCTACCCCATTGGTTAAAGCGATATTTATCGCGAACAAAAGCCGAGCAAAAACGCTTCTGGTCAATGTATCTCTCATCCTGCAAATGCCGAACGATTTTCTCCATCATTTCCGGAGTGGCTCCCCATTGTGACAATTTAGCCTCTACATCTACTACACAACGCTCCATTGAAGAGCAATAAGTTTCTGCCTTATACCTCAAATCATTCTCACTTAATTCTCCCTTCATCTTATTTCTCCGCTTTTATCATTCTATCATTTTGAAAGAGATCTTTTCTCAATTCTATATTTTTGTATTCCAAACCTGCCAACATATCCACCGTTTCCCGACCGTATTCCTGATTAATTTCAAAATAAAGCCTTCCACCAGACACTAGCATATCCCTACCCAATTCTGCTATTTTCCGATAAAACAACAACGGACTATCATCCGGCACAAACAAAGCCAATTCCGGCTCCCATTCCAAGACATTAGCACTCATATCCGCCCTCTCCTTTTCTGTAATATAAGGTGGATTGCTGACAATGACATCAAACCGCTCACCTGCAGGAGAAGCAAGCAGCACATCCCTTTGCTCAAGAGTTACACGAACGCCGTTCCGCCTGCAATTACGTTCCGCAACTTGCAACACCTTTTCTGAAACATCCCATGAAACGACCTCCGCCTCTTCCAAATTCTTGGCCAAAGAGACAGCGATGCAGCCGCTCCCCGTACCAATATCCAATATTCTAACCCGACCATACTTATGCTCCCGTATAATCCAGTCTACCAACTCCCCTGTTTCCGGACGTGGAATCAATACATGTTTATTCACTTCAAAAGTAAGGCCATAAAATTCTTCCGTACCTATTATGTATTGAATAGGTTCCAGTTTTTGCAGACGAACCAGAATATCATCCAGCTGTTTCCGCTCATTCACCGAAAAAGTAGTATCTTTGCCTGCATACAATTCAACAACAGACATGCCGAAGACTTGTGTAAGCAGCAATTTAGCCATAGGCACAAGTTCTGAATCAGGGTAATATCCCTGCAAGGTTTGTTTTATGTAAGATACAACAGGATTCATAGTGTCATTTTATATGCAAAAGTAAGAATTTAAACAAGATCGTTATGACAAAAGATGAAAAATATATTTCCCGTTGCCTGCAACTGGCATACAACGGACTTTGTAACACAGCCCCTAATCCGATGGTAGGTGCTGTCATTGTATATCACGACACCATTATTGGAGAAGGCTACCACATCCGTTGCGGAGAGGCACATGCCGAAGTAAACGCCATACGTTCCGTTAAAGACGAAAATCTTTTGAAGGAATCAACCATATACGTAAGTCTGGAACCATGCTCCCATTATGGAAAAACCCCTCCCTGCGCCGACCTGATTATAGAGAAGAGAATCCCCAAAGTCGTAATAGGCTGCATAGACCCGTTTTCCCAAGTAGCCGGCAGAGGCATCGAGAAACTGCGCAAAGCCGGCATTGAAGTAACCGTAGGCGTCTTAGAAGAGGAATGCCGGCACCTGATAAGACGCTTCATAACATTCAACACGCTCAAACGCCCATACATAACCTTAAAGTGGGCAGAATCCGCTGATGGCTTTATCGATATAAACCGCACAGGAGGAAAGCCGATCATACTTTCCAATCCGCTGACCAGCATGCTGGTACACAAAAAACGCGCCGAACATGACGCTATATTAGTAGGACGACACACGGCATTACTTGACAATCCCTCCCTATCCACCCGGAATTGGTACGGCAAGCATCCCGTGCGTCTGGTAATAGATAAAGAATTGACATTACCCCGAGATTTGGAACTTTTCAACGGCAAAATAAAGACATTCGTGTTTACCCGGGAATCCCCCTGTCAGCCAAACGCATTAACAGAATACATATCGTTGGATTTCAACAAAGATATCCTGCCGCAAATAATGGAAGTATTATATCAGAAAAAAATACAATCACTTCTAGTAGAAGGCGGAAGTATTTTATTACAGTCTTTCATAGACTCCGGCTTATGGGATGAAGCCTTCATAGAAAAGGCTCCACTACGCTTAAACAATGGAATACAGGCACCTTCTATTCAAAAAAAACACTTTAAACTGAATAAAATATACTTTGGAAGAGAAATAATGCATGCCGTCCATTCACAAATTCAAAGATAAAATGTGGCTGATTGACCGAGAAAAAGGGCTGGTTTATCTATAAATTAATATAAAACTTGTCCCAAAACTTCTATATAGAAAAAAATCTTCCTACTTTTGCGACTTGTAACAATAGACTCATTTGCAAATGAAAATAAAGTTTTTGACTGTCATCACAAGTCTGCTTGCTGCGGCTTTTATGATTACATCTTGCTTGGACGACAACGAAGTAGAAACAGAATATAGTTCAGAATCAAGCATTACCTCTTTTGCTATAAAAGATAAAATTGAAACTCAATATACCGAAAAGGTTAATGGCAAAGACACAACGCTGACATTCACCGTTGATGGTACCAAATACCCTTTTGCCATCGACCAAGGCACAAGACATATCTACAACGTAGACTCCCTGCCAGTCGGTACAGACATCAGCAAAGTCGTAGTCAGCATAAAATCAGACGGTATTGGCATTTTTATTGTCGCTGAGGACAAAGATTCGTTGTGGAATGATACCGACTCCTTGAATTTCGAAAAGCCTGTCCAATTTAAAGTTATGGCGATGAGCGGAGTCTATGGACCTATTTATAAAGCCGAGATTAATGTACATAAACAAGTTCCCGACTCATTGCAGTGGAGCCATAGAGGAAGTAGTTTCGACAACACTATCCAAGCACAGAAAGCAGTCACATTAGGGGATTATATTTATGTTTTCGCACAGCAAGACAATGGCACCGCTGTTACAAGCACCCACATCAATGACGGAAAAACCTGGACGCCCTTACAGGCTTTACCTGAAAATATGCAAAATGCGGACTATTCTTCTGTCATGGCATGGGGAAACCAATTATACATACTTGCCGACAATGACCTGTACTGCTCCTCTGACGGAAAAAGCTGGAGCAAGATGGGCACTAACACCAAATTCGAGAAGCTGATTGCCGGTGTTCATTCAGAACATAACCGCAAATTGTACGCCATAGACACCAACAATCATTTTATGGAAAGCACGGATGCTCTGGTTTGGGATACTAATGGCGAGGTTCCGGCCAATTTCCCGAAAAATCAGTTATCATACACAGCTTACCCGTTGGTAACCAATAAATTCATAGACCGTATGGTACTAATGGGAGAAAATCCCATTGCGACCGACACGACCTCTACTGTATGGACCAGACTGACTACAGAAGACAGTTGGGCAGATTATCCTACAGCCGCATACGATAGTTTTTATTGTCCCAAGCTGGCTAATATAGCCATGATTCATTATAACGACCAATTATACGCTTTCGGTGGTCCGGGTAAAAGTTTCGGTAAGGACATTCCCGCTTTCAGCCGATTCTACGGGTCAACGGATCAAGGCATTACATGGAAACCTGTTTCAAGATATGTATTCTTCCCTACAGAATTCACAGATCTATACAACCAGGCAGACGGCAACTATTCTTATGTCGTAGACAAGAATAACTTCTTGTGGATTATATGGAGCCGAAGCGGAGAAGTATGGAGAGGACGAATCAATAAGTTGGGATTCGATTCCAAGGAATAAAGTCAAAGAGAGTCATATAAAATAGATTGCGACATGCCATATAGAGAGCAAATAGACAAAAGCCGTATACCTGCCCATGTAGCCATTATAATGGATGGAAATGGAAGATGGGCTAAACAACGTGGACAGGCGCGCAGCTTCGGACATCAAGCCGGTGCAGAAACTGTACACATCATAGCAGAAGAAGCGGCTAGACTGGGAGTCAAATACTTGACACTATATACTTTCTCTACCGAAAACTGGAATCGCCCGGTAGATGAAGTCGCTGCTCTGATGAGTCTTCTGATGGACTCCATTGAAGAAGAAACTTTCATGAAAAACAACATCAGTTTTCGCATTATCGGTGATACGGCAAAGTTACCGGTAGAAGTTCTGGAACGATTGAACCAATGCATTGAACGCACCTCAATCAATACCGGTATGTGTCTGACACTTGCTTTAAGCTACTCTTCCAAATGGGAAATAACAGAAGCGGTAAGACAAATAGCGGCCAAGATTCAAAACGACAAACTAGCCATTGAGGACATCGATGACAATTTGATAAGTGCACATTTAAGTACAAACTATATGCCCGACCCGGATTTGCTTATACGTACCGGAGGAGAAATCCGCCTTAGCAACTATCTGCTTTGGCAATGTGCTTATTCCGAACTATATTTTTGTGAAACGTTCTGGCCGGACTTCCGCGAAGAAGAATTTTGCAAAGCCATTTATGATTATCAGAAAAGAGAACGCCGTTTCGGCAAAACCAGTGAACAAATATAAAGTTAGATAAAATGCTATATCGTATTTCACTTATACTATTAACGCTTACATGCCTATTTTGCTTTTCAACAGGCAGTTACGCCCAAGAAGCAAACGTAGAAGAAAACGACAATCCAGTCATACTTTATTCCGGAACGCCCAAGAAGTATGAAATCGGCGGAATCAAAGTAGAAGGCGTAAAAAACTATGAAGATTATGTATTGATCGGACTTTCAGGACTATCGGTAGGACAGACCATTGTTGTTCCGGGAGATGACATCACCACAGCTGTAAAACGTTATTGGCGACACGGACTGTTCTCGGATGTACAAATCCTAGCTGAAAAAATTGTTGGAGACAAGATCTATTTAAAAATCATCCTGGCCCAACGTCCACGTATTGCCGACATTCGTTACCACGGCGTAAAGAAAAGCGAGCGTGAAGATTTGGAAGCCAAACTAGGTTTGGTAAAAGGAAGCCAGATTACTCCCAACTTGATAGACCGTGCTAAAATATTAATCAAGAAACATTTCGATGAAAAAGGTTTTAAAAACGCCGAAGTGACCATCGTAGAGCGTGATTTGGCTGACAATAAGGACCAAGTGGATGTTGATGTGATGATTGACAAGAAAGAAAAGGTGAAAGTCCACAAGATCACCATTGACGGCAACACCGTGTTAAGTGACAAGAAGTTAAAACGCGTCATGAAGAAGACGAATGAGAAAAACAAACTTGTCAACCTTTTCCGTACCAAAAAATTCATTGAAGAGAAATACGAAGAAGACAAACAGCATATCATCGACAAATACAACGAATTAGGTTACCGCGACGCACAAATTGTTGTGGACAGTGTTTCTCCGTACGATGACCGTACCGTCGACGTGTACATGAAAATAGAAGAAGGTGACAAATACTATCTGCGCAACGTGACCTGGGTAGGTAACACCATTTATGCTTCGGACTGGCTGAACGAACAGCTCCGTATGAAAAAGGGAGATGTTTATAACCAGAAATTAATGACCGAGCGTCTGACCGGTGATGAAGATGCTATCGGTAACTACTACTATAATAAAGGATACGTTTTCTATAACCTTGACCCCGTAGAAGTAAACATAGACGGCGACTCCATTGATTTGGAAATGCGTATTCAGGAAGGTCCTCAGGCCTCTATCAGCAAAGTGCGTATCAACGGTAACGACCGTTTGTATGAAAACGTAGTACGCCGTGAGTTAAGAACCAAGCCGGGAGATCTGTTCAGCAAAGAAGCATTGGAACGTTCTTATCGTGAGATAGCCCAAATGGGACACTTCAACCCTGAAAATATCCAGCCGGATGTACAACCGGACCCGACCAACGGTACGGTAGACATCAACTGGAACCTGGAGTCCAAAGCAAACGACCAGGTAGAATTCTCGGCAGGTTGGGGACAAACCGGTGTTATCGGTAAATTAAGTTTGAAGTTCACGAACTTCTCTATGGCCAACTTGTTCCATAAGAGTGACAACTACCGCGGATTCCTGCCACAGGGTGATGGACAGACATTAACCATCAGCGGACAGACCAACGGTAGTTATTACCAGTCATATAGTGTATCGTTCTTTGACCCATGGTTTGGCGGAAAACGTCCGAATTCATTCTCTGTTTCGGCTTTCTACTCCATACAGACAGATATCAGCAGTAACTACTATAACTCAGCTTATATGAATAATTACTACAATTATTACAGCGGTTATGGAAATTATTATGGCGGATATAATAACAACTACGAGTCTTTTTATGACCCCGATAAATCTATCCAGATGTATGGAGCATCTATCGGTTGGGGTAAGCGTTTGAGATGGCCGGATGACTATTTTACCTTGTCAGCCGAACTTTCTTACCAGCGCTTTATTTTGAAAGACTGGAGCTACTTGTATATCAAGTTGAACAACGGAGAATACATGTCAACCGGTAATTGCAACAACCTGAGTTTGAATCTGACTTTGGCACGTAACTCTACGGATAACCCGATTTTCCCGCGTCGCGGTTCTGAATTCTCGGCTTCCGTACAGCTGACTCCTCCGTACTCATTGTTCAGTAACAAGGACTACTCGGTATACGGTAAAGATGATTATGATGAAGCGGCAAGTATGTTCAACTGGATTGAATACCACAAATGGAAATTCAAATCAAAGACCTATACCGCTCTTACAGGAGGTCAGAAATGTCCGGTTATCATGACACGTGCAGAGTTCGGCTTGCTGGGTCACTATAACAAGTACAAGAAATCACCTTTTGAAACATTCTATATGGGTGGTGACGGTATGACAGGCTATAGCACCAGCTACGCTTCCGAAACCATTGCACTGCGTGGTTACGAAAACGGTTCATTGACTCCTTATGGTAGTGAAGGCTATGCTTACGTACGTTTAGGTGCAGAATTAAGATACCCGTTGATGTTGGAAAATTCGACCAGTATCTATGCACTAGGCTTCATTGAAGGAGGTAACGCATGGACAGATGTAAGCAAATTCAATCCGTTCCAGTTGAAACGCTCGGCAGGTGTCGGTGTCCGTATCTTCCTGCCGATGATTGGTATGATGGGTATTGACTGGGCATACGGTTTCGACAAGATTAACGGATCCAGCCAGTATAGTGGAAGCCAGTTCCACTTTATCCTGGGACAAGAGTTTTAATAACTAAAAACAATGTGATTATGAAAAAGACTATCCTATTATCTCTATTGTTTGTGGCTTGTGTATTCACAGCCAGCGCTCAAAAGTTCGCCTTGATTGATATGGAATATATCCTGAAGAATATTCCTGCATACGAACAGGCGAATACCCAACTGAATCAAGCTTCACAACAATATCAAAGTGAGGTGGAAGCAAAAGCAAAAGAAGCGGAAGCACTTTATAAAGAATACCAGAAAGCCTCGGCTTCCCTGTCGGCCGCACAGAAAACGCAAAGAGAAGAAGCGATTGTAGCAAAAGAAAAGGAAGCAGCCGAACTGAGAAAGAAATATTTCGGTCCCGAAGGAGAAATGGCCAAAAAACAAGAGGCATTGATCACACCAATTCAAGATAAAATCTATGAAGCGGTAAAACAGATTTCAGAGCAAAAAGGATATGCGGCAGTAGTGGACAGAGGCTCCGCCCAAAGCATTATTTTCGCATCTCCAAGCATTGATATCAGCAATGAAGTGCTCTCAAGATTAGGATATTCAAATTAATTTCCTACATTTGCAACCGATAATCCAAATTTGCAATAACTAATAAAAAATAGAACTATGTTGAAAAAAATTGCTTTACTACTTTTACTTATCGCTCCGATGAGTGTATTTGCTCAGAAATTCGGGCATATTAAATCCGCAGATGTACTTACTGTCATGCCGGAATTCACAAAGGCCCAGACCGACATCCAAGCCATGCAGAAACAATACGAGGATGAAATGAAACGTGCAACTGATGAACTGACCAAAAAATATACTGAATATCAACAGGAACAAGCCAACCTTCCTAAGAACATTCAGGAAAGACGCCAGAAAGAATTGCAGGAATTACAGGAAAAAGGAATGCAGTTCCAACAAGATGCACAACAACAGTTGCAGAAATCATACGCTGATATGATGGAACCTATCTACAAGAAAATTGAAGACGCCATCAAAGCAGTAGGCCAGGAAGGTGGATATACTTATATCTTCGATTTGAACAGAACAGAAATTCCCTACGTAAATGAAGCGCAGTCTACAGATGTAACTGCTGCTGTCAAAGCTAAAGTAGGAATCAAATAATTAAGTTAAGGACCTTTACAGGCACGGATTACACAGATTTCACAGGTTTCAGAACCGTGAACATCCGTGTAATCCGTGTCTGTATTATATAGCTATACTGCCATGATCCCATCTATCCTCCCTTCAACCGGTCCCATCGGTGTATTCGACTCCGGCTACGGCGGTCTGACCATTCTGGACAAAATACGCGGACTGATGCCTGAGTATGATTATATCTATTTGGGAGACAGCGCACGCTGTCCGTACGGACCGCGCTCTTTTGAAGTTGTTTACGAATTTACCCTGCAAGCCGTAAGCAAACTGTTTGAACTGGGATGTCCTTTGGTGATATTGGCATGCAACACAGCATCGGCAAAAGCCTTACGCACCATCCAGCAGATCAATCTTCCGGTAATAGACGCTACCCGCAGAGTACTCGGTGTCATCCGGCCTACAGCAGAATGTATAGGAGAAATCACCCGAAGCCGGCACGTAGGTATACTGGCCACAGCCGGTACCATCAAATCCGAATCCTATCTTTTGGAAATACATAAGTTATCTCCCGACATTGTGGTAACAGGAGAAGCCTGTCCCATGTGGGTTTCCTTGGTAGAGAATAATGAATATCAATCGGAAGGAGCCGACTATTTCGTCAAACAACATATCAACCGGCTGCTGGATAAAGATCCGATGATTGACACCATCATATTGGGATGTACCCATTATCCGCTACTACTGGATAAAATAAGGCAATTTACGCCTGAACCTATCCGCATCATTTCACAAGGGGAATATGTGGCCCGGAGCCTGCGAGACTATTTAAACCGCCATCCGGAAATGGACGCACGCTGCGATAAAGGAGGAAACTGCCGCTTCCTCACCACAGAAAGCGAAAACAAGTTTGAGGAATCCGCTTCCATCTTCTTGGGCCGGCAAGACATAAAGGTAAAAAGCATAGCATTGGAATAACTTTCTTCCGGTTTACCTGTTATATATACCATCCATAACGCTTAATTCATGAAGATATGTATACAAATAAAGTAAAGAAGATAGCTGCGGTACACGATCTGTCCGGTGCAGGGCGGGTATCCCTCACCGTCGTTATCCCTATCCTCTCATCCATGGGCTTTCAAGTCTGCCCTCTGCCCACAGCCGTATTATCCAGCCACACCCAATACCCGCACTTCTCTTTCTTGGACCTCACGGACGAGATGCCCAAGATTATCAGTGAATGGAAACAACTTGGCGTACAATTCGATGCTATTTATACGGGCTACTTGGGATCTCCCCGCCAGATACAAATCGTATCCGGGTTCATTGATGATTTCCGCCAGTCCGACAGCCTGGTCATGATAGATCCCGTATTAGGAGACAACGGAAAGCTATATACCAACTTTGACGAACAAATGATTCTGGAAATGCGTCACCTCATCCGGAAAGCAGATGTCATCACGCCCAATATGACCGAACTGTTCTATTTGCTGGACAAACCCTATAAAGCGGAGAATACAGACGAAGAACTAAAAGCTTACCTGCATGAAATTTCGGAGCACGGCCCCGGTATCGTTATTATCACCAGCGTGCCCGTACAGGGAGATCCTCGCAAAACTTCCGTTTACGCCTATGACAGACAGGGAAACCGCTATTGGAAAGTAACGTGTCCCTACCTGCCCGCACACTATCCCGGCACAGGCGATACATTTACCAGTGTGATAACCGGCTCACTGATACAAGGCGACAGTCTTCCTATCGCCTTGGACCGCGCCACACAGTTTATCCTTCAAGGCATCCGCGCCACTTTCGGCTATGAATATGATAATCGGGAAGGCATTTTGCTGGAGAAGGTGCTGCATAATCTGGATATGCCTATTCAGGTGAGTAGCTACGAATTGATTTGAGGACCCTGAAAGTAGAAGATCTGAAACGCCCTGGAAAGAAGCTTGTACCAAGCCCTATTGCTCCGACGATTAAGGTCGTTTTTCCTTATAGCTAACCCTTATCATACAGTTAACTACTACAGACTCCGGCAGTGGACTGTACAGTCTACTGCAAGAGTTTATACAGTCCACTATATCAGACTGTACAAACCACCGCAAGAGACTATAGTACACAACCATAAAAAAGAGCTTAACCATAAGGTAAAACAAGGTTAACCACAAAGAAGAAAAGACTTAACCAGATAAAGCCATAAGGCCAAAAGACGAAAAGAATAAAAACAAAGAAAGCAGCCAAGCCGTACCGTACAAACCGACAAACATCAGCCGTATCAACAATAATAAATAAATTACCTGCCCAGCAACCTGCGGCTGAGATAACGCACGGGATACCACACGGAAAGAAAGCCCACCACCAGCACAGTGGCAAAGACTATAACAATATCCCATACATGGACACTGACGGGATAGGCATCCACCACAAAATTACCGCCGGAATTACCACCTCCCAGCGAAAGCAATCCGAATTCCTGCTGGATAAAGCAAAGGATCAGCCCCAGTATCACACCAACCACCGCACCTATCAGTGAAATCATACGCCCCTCGAACAGGAATATACGCGTGATCAGCTTGTCGCTGGCCCCCAAATTGCGCAATGTCACTACATCTGCCTTCTTATCTATAATCAGCATGGACAAGGAGCCTATTACATTAAAGCAAGCTATCATCAGGATAAAGGTAAGGAAAATATAAGATATCAGCTTCTCTATCTCCATAATGCGGAAAGTATCCGCTTGCTGCTCATACCGGTCCTGCACCCGGAAACCATCTCCCAATATTTTCTGTATCTTCGATTTTACACTCCCTACATCTGCATCCGGCTTCAATTTCAATTCTACCGAACTCACTTCTGTGTCATACTGGAACAACCTACGGGCAAATTGGAGGGAAGTCAAAATGTAAGAAGAGTCATACTTCTGTTGGTTCACCGCAAACACAAGGCCGCTGGAATATAAATCGGCAGAGTTAAAGCTGGAAGCTGGATTGGCCATATTGACTTTAGCTCCCCGTTTGGGAGCATAAATCTCTAGCGGATCGAGGAATTTGATACCCGTTCCCAAGATGGAAACCAATTCTATGCCGGGAATGGCATAATCCACCACTTCATCATGCAACACGAATTGCCCCCGGCCGAAAAGAATACTGTCAATAGCGGTCAGATCCTCGAAATTATCCTCAATTCCCTTGATCACCGCCATAGTCTGACGGCCCTTATACTGAACCATCGCATTCTCTTCCAAGGACTCAGAAAAAACAGCGATCTCCGGCATCCGGCGCAAAGCTTCTATACGCGCTTCCTGTCCGTCAAAGACCTTTCCGGTGACAGCCGTAATTTTCAGCTCCGGATCAAAAGCCGTAAAGAAAGTAGCCACCAGATCCTGGAAGCCGTTAAAAACAGACAAAGTACATACCAATGCCAATGTAGCCAAAGCCACTCCGCAGACGGAAATGGCTGAAATGACATTAATGGCATTGTGCGACTTCTTGGAAAAAAGATAACGCTTCGCTATATAAAAGGGAAAATTCACCGCCCGGTTCTACTTTTTCAACAATTCGTCTATACGTTCGGCATAATCCAATGAATCATCCACAAAGAATTTCAACTCGGGAATGATGCGCAACTGATGGCGTACCCGTGTTCCTAACTCATAACGGATGGATTTCATATTATCATTGATATTCTTTACTATTTCCTGGCTCCTCTCAGAAGGGAACACGCTGAGATAGACACGTGCAATACTCATATCGGGACTGATGCGGACAGCACTTACCGACACCAAAACACCATTCATGGACTTGGTCTGAAGCAGGAAAATCTCACTCAACTCCTTTTGGATCAAACGAGAAATCTTATTTTGTCTGGTCGTTTCCATAATTAATAATTATTCAGTTTGCTAATTTGTTAATATGCCATACGGTTCATAGCATAACCTATTGGCACATTATTCAACATTTTCTTATGATTGTCAGCCCGTCGCGCAAGGGAAGAATCACCTTTTCAACCCGTTTGTCGGCAGCTACCAAATCATTAAATTTCTTTATTCCAATAGTCTGAAGATCTGTATGATGCGGTTCCTCCAATACATGTCCGTCCCACAATGTGTTATCGGCAATGATGTATCCGCCGGGTGATAATTTCTCCAGTACCATTTCGTAATATTCAATATACTTCCGCTTATCACCGTCTACAAACGCCAAATCAAAGGTAATGTTCATGCCAGGCAGCAACTTCAGCGCATCACCTATATAAAATTTAATCTTGCCGGCGTAAGGCGAACCTTCCAGCCAGGGACGTGTAAAGTCCTCCTGCTCATCGTTTATCTCAAATGTGTGCAACGTGGCCCCCTCTTCCAACCCTTCGGCCAGGCAAAGTGCGGAGTAGCCACTGTAAGTCCCGATTTCCAGCACCTGACGGGGGCGTATCATTTGCACAAACATTTTCAGCATACGTCCCTGCAAGTGACCGGAAGCCATACGGGGACGTAAAAGCTTGACGTGCGTATCGCGATAAAGTGCCTTCAGATAATCACTTTCTTCATCAATGTGCTGAAGGATATATTCGTCAATAGCGTCCGTTTCTTTCATTCCTATCTTCTATTATTATAGGTAACGGTTGCGGTTGGGCAGCACATAGTCCATAGCATACTTCAACACATCTCCCACTACATTGATTTCAAGGAAAGAAGTCTGAGTACCTTGCTTGCCGCTGCTCAGGTAAGCCACCATGTCGCTTTCACTCAAGACACCATCATCCAGCAATTTACGCAAAGCAGCGAAATAATATGCCTGTCCGTTAGCCTTTTCGGGCATATAGATAGCTTCCACCCCATATGACAAAGCCAGATGACGCATCGTTTTTTCTTTATAACAGATGGCCAATACAGGATATTTGCCACGGAAAGCAGCAATATTACGTGCGGTACGCCCGCTGAAACTGTCGGTAATAATGGCGCGGATATTCAGTTTGCTGGTAGCCTTTACTGCCTGTTTTGCCAGGAAAGCGGTTACATCATTGGAGTTTTCATCCAAAGGAATACGGATGTCATTCTCGGCCAGTTTATCTTTCTCGGCCTGCGCTGCAATCTTGGCCATCGTCTTCACGGCTTCCACCGGATACTTGCCGTATGCCGTTTCCCCACTCAGCATCAATGCATCCGTGCGGTAGTAAATAGCATTGGCAATATCGGTCACTTCAGCACGGGTAGGACGCGGATTATTAATCATGGTATGCAACATCTGGGTAGCAACAATCACCGGTTTCTTTGCCAGAATACATTTTTTGATCAACAGACGCTGAATGCCGGGAATTCGTTCCTGAGGAACCTCAATGCCCAAGTCACCACGAGCCACCATGACTCCGTCGGCCACTTCCAATATTTCATCAATATTGTCCACTCCTTCCTGATTTTCGATCTTGGCGATAATCTTAATGTCGCTGCCGTATGCATCCAGTATCTGACGGATATCCAGCACATCCTGCTTATTACGAACAAACGAATGTGCTATGAAATCAATGTCCTTTTCAATAGCATACAGTATATTGTTACGGTCCTTTTCTGTCAAAGAAGGGAGATTGATGCGCACGCCCGGTACATTTACACTCTTACGGTTACCCAAAGTAGCTTCATTCTGCACCTCACACAACAAATACTCGTCTGTCTTCTCAATCACACGCAGCTCCAGATCACCATCATCAATCAGAATATCGCCATCCACCTGAAGATCATGCACAAAACCGGGATAAGATACAGCAATACATTCACGGGTCGTTTCTTGTGCAGGATTGCCTACAATCTTCACTTTGTCACCAATCTGATAAGGAATAGGCTCGCCGCCCGCAATAGCAGTAGTACGCACTTCGGGCCCTTTTGTGTCCATCAATATGGCAATACGGTTGGAAACCTCACGTACATTGGTTATCAATTTTTCAAAACCTTCACGCGATGCGTGAGCCGTATTCATACGGACCACATTCATACCGGCCTTGAAAAGATCTCTTATAAACTCTACCTCGCAACGCTGATCTGAGATGGACGCTACGATTTTTGTTTGTTTCAACATCATAATCTTATCACCTTATATTATACCTAAACGTTTTATTTTCTCATTAACAAAGCCTCAATCGCCAAACGATATGAATGAAGCCCGAACCCACAAATCACCCCCGCACAAGCACAGGAAATCATCGACTTATGGCGAAACTCCTCACGGGTATGTACATTCGAGATGTGCACCTCAACCACGGGAGCTGTCACGGCGCGGATAGCATCCTGCAAAGCAATGGAAGTATGCGTATAAGCCCCTGCATTCAACACGATGCCGTCATAATCAAAACCCACTTCGTGTATTTTGTTGATCATCTCACCTTCCACATTCGACTGATAATACGCTATTTCAATGTCCGGATAAGTACGGCGCAATTCCACCAGATAGTCTTCAAATGAAACAGCGCCATAAATGGAAGGTTCCCGTTTGCCTAATAAATTGATATTAGGTCCATTAATAATTTGTATTTTCATATTTATACTATATCTGAACTTTTTCTACCTTTGCAGGGAATTTGGGTACAAAGGTAGAAAAAAGAAATGAAAAGAACCGAGAAAACAGACAAGATATTGGTGAAATACAAACAATATTTAAAGTTGGAGAAATCGTTATCTGACAATACGGTAGATGCTTATCTTACTGACCTGGACAAGTTACTGGCTTATCTTACATTAGAAAACATCAACATTCTGGATGTCCGGCTTGAAAATCTGGAAGATTTCTCGGCCGGATTACATGATATCGGCATCCACCCCCGTTCGCAGGCACGCATCTTGTCGGGCATCCGCTCTTTCTACCGTTTCCTCATTATGGAAGATTACCTGAAAGCCGACCCGACAGAATTGCTGGAATCCCCCCAGACAGGTTTCAAACTGCCCGAAGTAATGACTGTAGAAGAGATAGACCTGCTGATAGGAAGCATAGACCGCAGCACCAAAGAGGGACAGCGCAACAGGGCCATACTGGAAACGCTTTACAGTTGCGGGCTCCGCGTTTCCGAACTCTGCAACCTGAAATTATCCGAACTTTATTTTGAAGAAGGCTTCATCAAAGTGGAAGGAAAAGGTAGCAAACAGCGGCTGGTTCCTATTTCACCGCGCGCCATCAAGGAAATCAGGCTCTACTTCACCGACCGTAACCTGATGAAAATAAAGCCGGGATTTGAAGACTTTGTCTTTATCAGCAATTTCGGGAAGAACATCTCCCGCATCATGGTTTTCCATATCATCAAAGAACTGGCAGCCCGGATAGGTCTGAAAAAAAAAATCAGTCCTCACACATTCCGCCATTCTTTTGCAACACATTTGCTGGAAGGAGGCGCCAACTTGCGTGCCATACAGTGTATGCTGGGACATGAAAGTATCGGGACAACAGAAATTTATACACATATAGACCGTAATATGCTACGCAGTGAAATCATAGAACATCACCCCCGTAACATCAAATTCAGAGAAAAAGATAATAAAGGTTCTATATTCTAAAATATTTTAAGATAAATTGAAAAAAAAGCAGGCTAAGAAGCTAGCATATAATAGAGTTTTTCCTATCTTTGCCCCCAAAGAGACGCACAAAAACGTACTATAGCGAATTTTACATTACAAACGTTAAATTAATAAGTAACTATGATTAAAAAGTTGTATTTGCCCTTAGTGGCTTTATTGGTCCTTGCCTTATCATCATGCGGCAAGATGGGAGAATTGTCTTCTGACTATTTCACAACTAACCCTGAAGTGCTTGAAGCAATCGGTGGTAAAGTGCCTGTGACAATTAATGGTAAATTCCCCGAAAAGTATTTCAAGAAGAACGCAACTGTTGAAGTTACCCCCGTTCTGAGATGGAAAGGCGGCGAAGCTAAAGGCCAGCCCGCTGTATTCCAAGGAGAAAAAGTAGAAGGAAACAATCAGACTATCGCTTACAAGGCAGGTGGCAGCTACACGATGAAAGCTTCTTTCGACTACGTTCCCGAAATGGCAAACTCTGAACTTTATCTTGATTTCAAGATTACAAAAGGAAAGAAATCATACACTATTCCTTCTGTAAAAATCGCTGATGGCGTTATCGCGACTTCTGAACTGCCTACTGCTGCCAGCTCTAACGCATCATACGCTAACGATGCTTTCCAACGCATTATTAAAGATGCTCAGACTGCCAACATCATGTTCTTGATCCAGCAAGCCAACTTGCGCAACAGCGAATTGAATTCTGACGATATCAAAGAATTCCATAAGAAAGTGGCTGAAATTAATGCCGACACAAAGAACTACAAACTGAACAACATCGAAATTTCTGCATACGCTTCACCTGATGGTGGTGTGGAACTGAACACCGGTTTGGCTGAAAACCGTGAAGCAAACACAGAAAAATATATGGAACGCCAGTTGAAGAAGGGCAAGATTGATACTAACCTGGATGCAAAATACACTGCACAAGACTGGGAAGGCTTCCAAGAACTGGTATCTAAATCAAACTTGCAGGATAAAGATTTGATCTTACGTGTTCTTTCTATGTACAATGATCCTGAACAAAGAGAAGCTGAAATCAAGAATATCTCTTCTGTATACAAAACTTTGGCTGACGAAATCCTGCCTCAGTTGCGTCGTGCCCGTTTAACTGCCAACTATGACATCATCGGTCGTAGCGATGACGAAATCAACGAAGCATTCAACTCTGATCCTAAAGTATTGAGTGTAGAAGAATTATTGTACGCTGCTACACTGACTAACGACAACGCTCGCAAAGAAGCTATCTTCACCAAGACAACTCAACTTTATCCGAACGATTTCCGTGCTTATAATAACTTGGGTGAATTGGCATTCGCTGCCGGTGATGCTGCTAAAGCAGAAAGCTACTTCAAACAAGCTGCTTCTAAGAACGCTAACGCTCCTGAAGTAAACGCTAACCTTGGTCTTTGCGAATTGGTTAAGGGCAATGTTGCAGCTGCCGAAACTTACTTAGGCAAAGCTACAGGTGCTAACGCTGCCGGCGAAGCTTTGGGTAACTTATATATCAAACAAGGCCAGTATGACAGAGCTGTCAACTCATTCGGTGACGCTAAGACTAACAGTGCCGCTCAAGCTCAGATTTTGGCTAAAGACTATAACAAAGCAAAAGCTACTTTGTCTGCAATCAAGAATCCGGATGCAATGACTGACTACTTGATGGCTATCGTTGGTGCTCGCACAAACAATGCTTCATTGGTAAGCAGCAGCATCAAGAGCGCAATCGCAAAAGATCCTTCAATGGCTGAAAAAGCTGCTAACGATCGCGAGTTCGCTAAATACGCTGATGCTATCAAATAATATAACTAGATATCATCTTGTCTAGTTTTTTAGATGATTATGACTGAAACCGGAGGCTTCGTGATGAAGCTTCCGGTCTTTTTATGTAAAATAACCTTCATTTATGCCTGCCTTTAGCCACAAAATGCGTATTTTCGCAAAAAATATCTTGAAATGAAAAAATTACTATTCTTTCTTTTCACTCTTGTTGTGCTGGCAAGCGGCTGCGGCAAGAAAAATACATTCACCTTGGAAGGAAGCATTAAAGGACTTCCTTCAGACACTATATTAGTATTTTATCAAGAACCCGATTACAAGCTGGATACCATACTCCTCTCAAAAGGTAAATTCACTTACACCATTACCCCTGACACATTTACTATCTTCTCATTACTATTGGGAGAAAAACAAATCTTACCGATATATGCTGATAAAGGAGAAAGTGTTACCCTAAACGGAATGGTCGGAAAGATAGAGGTTAAAGGAAAGGGAGAGAACGCACAACTGGCAAAACATATCCAGTACCTTAGCACCTTAGAAAATAACAAGGCAGCTGTTATGACTGCTGTGGATTCGTTGATTAAAACCAACCCAAGCTCGTACAGCAATATCTATCTGATAGACAAATATTACGTACAGGACTCGCTTCCTGATTACAACCACATAGATCAGCTGATAAAAGGACTAAGCGGTATTATAAAAGACACACCTTATATTATAGAACTCCAGAATAAATTAAGTGAGAAAAAAGAACTGACAGAACATCGCTACGTTTCCAACATCTCGTGCACGGATAAAAAAGGAAAGACCGTCAACTGGAACAGTGTAAAAGGGAAATATGTCCTTTTGGATTTTTGGGCAAGCTGGAACAAAGAAAGCATTGCCACACAAGATTCTTTAGTATCCGTACAAAAGGCATTGAAAAAAGACAAGTTTGTTATTATCAGCCTCTCCCTTGATCTGGATAAAAAGGAATGGATGGAGAAAATCATTCAAAAAGATACCACGCAATGGAAACAAGTTTGCGATTTCAAAGGCTGGAACAATTCCATTGTCAAGCAACAAGGCATAACCCGGATTCCTGCCAATATACTGATAGGTCCTGACAAGCGGGTCATCACACAAGATATACGGGGCAAAGAACTGATAGACAAAGTGAGACAGCTGACAGAACAAGATAAAGAGAAAGAAAAAGCCGCCAAAGAGGCAGAACGTGCTCGAAAGAGACAAAATAAAAAATAAAAGAATGCTGGTAAAAGTCTATGGAGCAGCCGTTCAAGGTATCGACGCTACCATTGTAACTATTGAAGTAAATAGTTCACGAGGTATAAAATTCTTCCTTGTCGGTCTGCCGGACTCGGCCGTGAAAGAAAGTCATGAACGTATTATTTCCGCCTTACAGGTAAACGGATATAAATTCCCCACTTGTCAAATTGTAGTGAATATGGCCCCTGCCGACATACGCAAGGAGGGGTCTGCATACGACCTTCCGCTAGCAATCGGAATATTGGCCGCTACCCAAATCGTATCGGAAGAAAAACTTTCACGTTATCTTATTATCGGAGAACTTAGCCTGGATGGAAGCCTTCAACCAGTCAAAGGAGCCCTCTCCATAGCTATCAGTGCCCGCGAGCAAGGTTTTGAAGGCTTCATACTTCCCAAACAAAATGCGCGGGAAGCTGCTGTAGTAAACAACCTGAAAGTATATGGCGTAGAAAATATCAAAGAGGTCATCGAATTTTTCAATAATGAACGCAATCTGGAGCCTAGCATCGTCAATACACGGGAGGAATTCTATGAACACCAAAGTAGCTTTCCATACGATTTTGCTGATGTGAAAGGACAAGAAAGTGTAAAACGCGCATTGGAAGTAGCCGCGTCCGGAGGACACAACCTGATAATGATCGGTTCACCCGGAAGTGGGAAGTCCATGATGGCAAAGTGTATGCCAAGCATTCTCCCTCCCCTTTCATTGGGTGAAAGTCTGGAAACGACTAAAATACATTCAGTAGCAGGAAAATTAGGAAAAGACAGTTCACTGATTGCCATCCGGCCTTTCCGTAGTCCCCATCATACAATTTCGCAAGTAGCAATGGTAGGTGGCGGCACCAATCCCCAACCGGGAGAAATCAGTCTGGCTCACAACGGTTTGCTCTTTCTAGACGAGTTGCCGGAATTTAACAGAAGTGTACTTGAAGTACTTCGCCAACCCCTAGAGGACAGGCATATATCCATCGCACGAGCTAAATACAGTCTGGATTATCCGGCCAGTTTCATGCTGGTAGCCAGTATGAATCCCTGTCCATGCGGATATTATAATCATCCCACACGAGCTTGCGTCTGTAATCCCGGACAAGTGCAACGGTACCTGAACCGTATCTCCGGTCCTTTACTGGACCGCATAGATATCCAAATAGAAATAGTTCCGGTTCCATTCGAAAAAATGGCAGAACGCCATCATGCGGAAAGTAGTGCAAGCATACGCGAACGGGTTATCAAGGCCCGGGAAATACAAGCTCAACGTTTTGCCAACCATCCGGGTATTTACTGCAACGCACAAATGGAAGCCGGGTTACTCCATCTGTACGCTCAACCCAATGAAGCAGGGCTAAAATTATTACGAACTGCCATGACACGCCTCAACCTGTCGGCGCGCGCATACGGTCGTATTCTAAAAGTAGCGCGTACCATTGCCGATCTGGACAACAGCGAACACATTACTTCCATCCACCTGGCAGAAGCGATAAGCTATAGAAATCTTGATAGAGAAGACTGGGCCGGTTAGTTTAGCTGCCCGACTCAGTTTCCTTTGCATGATAAATGACCTGCATCAATGAGTCCAGTTCAATGTAATTTGAAAGAACATCCTCTTCCTTATCGGTCGTTTCCCAATCTTTATCCTCTCTCTTTTTAGAGAAAAGTGCATTTAAAATGAATTTATACCACGTATTCATGTCTCGTTCGACTTAAGGTTTTATAAAAAACAGGATAAGTAAAATTTAGTTCATCATTTTTCTCTCCTTAAGATTAAATGCAAATAAGTGCAAATCACTGCATCACGATATAACATTTTTCTGTATTTTCACTTCTTCCGACAAAGCCCCCGAATAACCATATTTTATAATAAGTACGGCCTGTCAGAGATTTTAAGGGAGAAATATTTCTGATTATTCCATATACTTACTAAAAATCACTAACTTTGCACGTTACTGGTAGAAATAACAAAAAAGACATCATACAATGGAAAATAAATTCAAAAGAACCACCGTCACATCCGCTTTGCCCTACGCAAACGGTCCGGTACATATTGGTCATCTGGCAGGTGTATATGTTCCTGCTGATATCTACGTGCGCTATCTCCGCCTGAAAAAAGAAGATGTTCTTTTCATCGGAGGCTCTGACGAACACGGAGTACCTATCACCATTCGTGCAAAGAAAGAAGGTATTACTCCACAAGATGTGGTGGACCGCTATCATACCTTGATAAAAGAATCATTCAAAGAATTTGGAATTTCATTCGATATATACTCTCGTACTACATCAAAGACACACCACGAACTGGCTTCCGAATTCTTCAAAACCCTGTATGATAAAGGTGAGTTCATTGAAAAGACCTCCATGCAATATTACGACGAAGAAGCCCATCAGTTCCTGGCCGACCGTTATATTACCGGTGAATGTCCTCACTGCCATGCAGAAGGAGCCTACGGTGACCAATGCGAGAAGTGCGGAACATCACTTTCTCCGACCGACCTGATCAATCCGAAAAGTGCTATCAGTGGCAGTAAACCAGTGATGCGTGAAACCAAACATTGGTATCTGCCATTGGACAAACACGAAGGATGGCTGCGTGAATGGATTCTTGAAAATCATAAAGAATGGCGCCCCAATGTATACGGACAATGTAAAAGCTGGTTGGATATGGGCTTGCAACCCCGTGCGGTAAGCCGTGACTTGGATTGGGGAATCCCTGTTCCTGTAGAAGGCGCTGAGGGAAAAGTACTTTATGTATGGTTCGATGCCCCCATCGGCTATATTTCAAATACAAAAGAATTACTTCCCGACAGTTGGGAAACTTGGTGGAAAGATCCAGAAACCCGTTTGATTCACTTCATCGGAAAAGACAATATTGTATTCCACTGCATTGTTTTCCCTGCTATGCTGAAAGCGGAAGGAAGCTATATCTTACCGGATAACGTACCTAGCAATGAATTCCTGAATCTGGAAGGTGATAAGATTTCCACTTCACGCAACTGGGCAGTATGGTTGCATGAATATTTGCAGGACTTCCCCGGCAAACAGGATGTATTGCGCTATGTATTGACAGCCAATGCCCCCGAAACAAAAGACAACGATTTTACCTGGAAAGATTTTCAAGCACGTAACAACAATGAGTTGGTGGCTGTTTACGGTAACTTTGTAAACCGTGCTTTAGTGCTGACTCATAAATATTTCGACGGAAAAGTTCCCGTTTGCGGTGAATTGACCGACTACGACAAAGAAACATTAAAAGAATTTGCAGACGTAAAGGCAGAAGTAGAAAAGCTACTGGATGTATTCAAATTCCGCGATGCACAAAAAGAGGCAATGAACCTGGCACGTATCGGTAATAAATACTTAGCCGATACAGAGCCTTGGAAACTGGCAAAAACTGATATGGACCGTGTAGCCACCATCCTTAACATAGCATTGCAACTAGTTGCCAATCTGGCTATTGCATTCGAACCTTTCCTGCCTTTCAGCAGCGAAAAGCTCCGCAAAATGCTGAATATGGAAACATTTGAATGGGACCAACTGGGACGTACCGATCTGCTGGCAGAAGGACATCAATTGAATAAGGCAGAACTGTTGTTCGAAAAGATCGAAGATGAAACCATTCAAGCACAAGTAGACAAACTGTTGGCTACCAAAAAAGCAAACGAGGCTGCCAACTATAAAGCCAACCCGATAAAACCGGTAATTGCTTTTGAAGAATTTGAAAAGTTAGATATCCGTGTAGGTACCGTATTAGAGTGTGAGGTAGTGCCTAAAATGAAAAAGCTGCTGAAATTCAAGATTGCTGACGGACTGGAGAACCGTACCATCGTCAGCGGTATCGCACAACATTATAAACCGGAAGAACTGGTGGGCAAACAAGTTTTATTCATTGCCAACCTTGCTCCGCGCCAATTCAAGAATGGATTGGTGAGCGAAGGCATGATCCTGAGTGCTGAAAACTTTGACGGCACCTTAGCGGTGACCTCTTTATTAAGAGAGGTAAAGCCGGGCAGTGAAGTGAAATAATATACACCCAAATACAGAAAAGGCTGAAAGCAACTGAAACGTCCGCTTTCAGCCTGACTGTTTTATAATCTATCTATAAAAATGACAGAACAATCCTTGAAAGAAAAGACAGCAAAAGGCCTCTTCTGGGGCGGATTAAGCAATGGAGTACAGCAGCTGCTGAATCTTTTTTTCGGGATATTCCTGTCACGCATTCTGAATGCGGAAGATTATGGCATGGTGGGAATGCTGTCCATCTTCTCCCTTATTGCAGGCTCTTTGCAGGAAAGCGGGTTCACGGCCGCCCTAGCCAACAAACGGGATATCTCCCACAAAGACTATAATGCCGTATTCTGGTTCAGTACCGGGCTAAGTGCCTGTCTCTACCTCATTCTGTTCCTTTGCGCCCCACTCATTGCCGAATTCTATCACACTCCCGAACTGACAGCTTTGGCACGATACACTTTCCTCGGTTTCTTTGTAGCCAGTTTGGGCATTGCCCACAGTGCTTACCTGTTCCGCAACTTAATGGTCAAGCAAAAGGCAATGGCGGTCACTATCGGATTAACCGCCTCAGGAACTATCGGTATAACTATGGCCTGCTTGGGATTTGCCTATTGGGGGATAGCCACACAAAGCATTGTCTATGTAGGAACCATTAATATCTGTTATTGGTGCTTCTCACCCTGGCGACCTACACTTACTTTCGACTTCAAGCCTTTGAGAGGGATGCTTTCTTTCAGCAGCAAATTATTAGTAACCAATATATTCAACCACATCAATAATAATATCTTTACCGTTATCCTTGGTAAATTCTATTCGGGACAAGAAGTAGGCTATTTTACTCAAGCTAATAAATGGAATTATATGGGACATTCATTAATTTCAGGAACAGTCAACAGTGTGGCCCAACCTGTACTTTCCAGTTTGTCGGATGAAAGGGAACGCCAACAACGCGCTTTCCGGAAGATGCTCCGCTTCACTGCCTTTATTTCTTTTCCGGCTATGTTAGGATTATCATTAATCGCACCCGAACTGATTATACTGACTATTACAGACAAATGGCTACCCAGTGCCTTCATCCTGCAATTGCTCTGCATCGGTGGCGCATTCATTCCCATAACCAATTTGTATTCCAACCTAGTCATCAGCAAAGGAAAATCGGATATCTATATGTGGAATACCATCAGCTTAGGCATTATCCAGTTAACAACCATGCTGCTGCTCTATCCATACGGCGTACATACCATGATTATAGTGTATGTATCCATCAATATCTGCTGGCTGTTTGTATGGCACTATTTTGTATGGAAACAAATACGGCTCAGCTTGTTTGCAGCGCTGAAAGACATCCTTCCGTTTGCCTTCATAGCTACCGCGGTAATGGCGGCTACCTATTATATCACTATCGGCTTTGCCAATCTGTATTTATTAATGGCAAGCAAAATGATCATAGCCGGCACACTCTACACAGCCATCCTGTGGTTGAGCGGCTCCGTCACTTTTAAAGAGAGTTTACACTATATAATCAAGAAATAATGGCTGCTACACGTCACTCCGGATTAGAATGTTTACGAATTATCAGTATCATACTGATTGTATCCATGCATATTCTAGGAAATACCTTCCACACCAGTAACTGGCTGAACAAAGAATTCATACTATTTATCAATACACTGGGAAACACCGGAGTAACCTTGTTCATTCTGATCTCAGGTTATTTTGGAATCCGTTTCAATACACATAAATTTTTCAAAATGCTGGTTGTCGTATGGTTTTATTCCATCGTTTCTTATCTGATCGAAACAATATGGCTTCACACTCCGCATACCTGGACAGGGCTGGCCTCCTCATTGCTACCGATACTTAGCAAAAAATACTGGTTTATGACCTGCTATGTAGTACTTTATTGTTTCTCGCCCTATTTAAACCGGCTGGTTCATAACCTCTCACAAAAAAGTTATAAACAACTACTGTTACTATGGGGATTCTTTTTTGTATTTGCCCCGACAATCCTGTTTTTTGAAATTCAGAATGACACGGGCAAGGGAATTATCAATGTCACACTAGCTTATCTCATAGGACAATATCTGAAGACCTATGGTCTTCCGGAAAATATGAAACGACATAGCCGGGAAATCTTGTCAGGCAGCCTTGCCTGTATTTTTATACTAAATTCCCTGCTTACAGCAATGAGTGGAAATATCATACTGAGATTCGCCCGAGATAATAATCTACTGATTATCATCGCCTCCATCATGATTTTCTACCAGTTTACCCGGTGGCATTTTTCATCCCGCATCATCAATTACCTAGCAGGATACGTTTTTGCCTTATATATGCTTCAAGGACTTCTTATCCACTGTTTACAACCCTGGTATGTCCCATATGCAGACAGCAACCTACTTGTTCTGTATTTTATGGGAACACTTGTTTCTATCTGTCTGACAACGCTTGTTATAGAATGGAGCAGACGGCTGCTATTAGGAAAAATAGAAAACAAATTGGCAAATGCCATAGAAAAAAGAGGAGCAAAAATAAAAATGTTTGCAGATAATCATTAAAACAATGATTTATTTCCGCAACTCATAATTTCAAAATCTCCAATGGAACCCCTCCTATCTGAGCTGCCATATCCGAAAATGAACTCTGAAAAGAACCATATATTTTTTGTGTACGAGCCAATGTGTACATATCCGTGATACCCTCCCTTATTCCCTCCAAAGATCCACGGTCTGCCTTTTTTCCGGAACAGAATATCCGGTCGCCATAACGCTCTTTCATCTCCCGCTTCACCTCTTCCGAATCTGTAGCCAAATAGATAGCCACCTTGCCGTCCTCTTTTATCTTCTCATCTAATTTCTGATAGAACAACTCGATAGGGCTTTGCCTGATAGAAGCCAGATTATCTGTACGACGGATATGCACACCAATCATAGCATCCGAAAAATTCCGACAACGGTTTTCTACCTCTTCCATAATCTCGTCTACCGGAACAAACAACCGACTGATCCATGCATAATCATAAGGTTGGAAAGCGGTGTATGATGCCATATAAACACAGCCACCTTCTTTAACCCACCGTTCAAAATCAAAATGCCGGTTACATAAAGGAGTAATGGAACGCTCGTACAGACAAGACTTGAAAAGCAGTTTCTGAAACAAAAGCGGGAAATGAAAATTCTTGGAACGAGGTCTGTCTAATAATGCATAATCCAACCGCGAAGCATCCCGTAAACAAGCCACTTCCCTGTCTACAGGCTTAAACAACTGATAAAACGGTGCATTCAGTGCCCAATCCTGAAACCAAATGATGCTTAATTCACTTTTCGTCTTTCCTGCCAGCATTACCGCCGAAGCCACTGCACGCATACGGTTGGCCAATCCTCCTACCGGTACAAATGTTATTTTACCCATTCCTGTTTAAAATTTGAGGCAAATATAAATAACATCGCTTATAAATGCTAATTAATTACTACTTTTGCAATATATATACCTAATTTATTATGCAAGCAATCATTCTAGCCGCCGGCATGGGCAAGCGCTTGGGAGATCTTACCAAAGATAACACCAAGTGTATGATTAAAGTAAACGGGACCTATCTGATAGACCGTCTGCTCTCACAGTTAGATTCATTAAATCTGGAACGCATCATTTTAGTCATAGGCTACCAAGGAGAGAAATTACGTACCCACATAGAGAAACAAAGTAGAAATACTCCGATAGAATATATTTACAATCCTGTCTACAATAAGACCAATAATATCTATTCTCTCTATCTTGCTAAAGAGGAATTGCAAAAGCAAGATACTTTATTAATTGAATCCGATTTGATTTTTGAGGATACACTTTTCCACAAAATTTTAAATAACCCCTATCCCAATCTGGCACTTGTAGCTAAATATGAGCCATGGATGGACGGCACGATGGTACGGCTCAATACTGAAAATGACATCATTGATTTTATCTCAAAAAAAACGTTCCGCTACGCAGATATTGACGATTACTACAAAACCGTCAATATCTATAAATTCAGTAAGGAGTTTCTCCGCAACAGTTATGTGCCATTTCTTGAAGCCTACAGCAAAGCCCTGGGTAATAACGAATATTACGAACAGGTATTACGGGTAATCACCCTGCTGGAGAGATGTGAACTGAAAGGACTCCCTTTGGAAGGAGAACGCTGGTATGAGATTGATGATATACAAGATCTTGACATCGCTGAAACCATTTTTGCCGAACAGGACCAGCTACAACGCTACCAAAAAAGATATGGCGGATACTGGCGTTTCCCAAAGCTGAAAGATTTCTGCTATTTAGTAAACCCCTATTTTCCACCACAAAAAATGTGTGAAGAACTACAGGCTAATTTTAATGTGCTTCTCCGTGAATACCCTTCCGGCATGGGAGTGAACACGCTTGTCATGGCAAAAAACTTCGGTATCCGGCAAGATTATGTGGTTGTTGGCAACGGAGCCGCCGAAATCATCAAAGCGCTGATGGAACATTCAGATGGCAAAATGGGAGTAATTTATCCCACTTTCGAAGAATATCCCAACCGGCAATCAGAAGAAATCATTGCATTCTATCCACAGAATGCCGATTTTCATTATACGGCAAAAGAACTGATGCTTTTTTATGCGGACAAAGATATCCGCCATTTACTCTTGATCAATCCGGATAACCCATCAGGTAACTTCATCCCCCTTAACGAACTTATGGATTTGCTGGCATGGACGCAGCAGCGAAATATCCACTTAATACTGGATGAATCTTTTGTTGACTTCAGCGAAAAAAGTGTCGAAAATACGCTGCTTAAGAATGAAGTTCTGGAAACATACCCACACCTCACAGTCATTAAAAGTATTTCCAAATCTTATGGAGTTCCGGGATTACGCTTGGGGATAGCCGCATCTTCCGACAAAGAGATAATAGCCTATTTACGAAAAAACATGGCTATATGGAATATAAACTCCTTCGCCGAATTCTATTTACAGATATACAGCAAGTATAATAATGATTATCAAAATGCCTGTAAAAAATTCATAGCCGAGCGCCAACGCTTTTTCGAGGTATTGCAACAGGTTGACTTCCTACGTGTCATACCTTCACAAGCCAATTATTTCCTGTGCGAAGTAACTTCCCGCTTCAGTTCCACCAAACTCGTTTCTTTATTGCTGGAGCATAATCTCTTGTTAAAAGATTGTAGTACCAAGACAGGATTCAATGGCAGGAATTACATCCGTATCGCCATACGCGACACTGAAGACAACAATTATCTGGCTGAAAACTTAAAAAAACTGCAAGCATGAGTATCAATATCTGTATTTGTGGCGGTGGCGGTCTGGGGCACGTCATTGCAGGAGTAGCTGCACATAAAGGCTTTAATGTTTCCGTCCTCACCCGGCATCCCGAGCAATGGAATCCATCATTACTCATTGAAAATTGCCGGGGAAATACATTCTCCGGCTCATTAGCCTGCGTTACGGCTAACCCGGCAGAGGTCATTCCACACTCTGATATCGTATTGCTTTGTCTCCCCGGATTTGCCATTGAGGAAGAACTTCTCCACATACAACCGTTCTTGCAGGAAAAAACTTGCATAGGAAGTGTAGTCAGTTGTACCGGTTTTTTCTTTACCGCTTATAGAATATTAGGCAAAACAGCTTCACTTTTCGGATTCCAGCGTGCTCCATTCATTGCCCGTGTGCAAACCTATGGCCAAAAAGCACTCTTGTTGGGATACAAAAAGGAATTACAAATAGCCACCGTAAACATATCAAAATCCGATATTTTACTACGAACTCTTCAAGAAATGTTAGATACGCCGGTGCGTATGCTTCATCATTTTCTAGAAGCCAGCCTGACCAATAGCAATCCATTGCTTCATCCAGCCCGTCTTTATTCACTTTTCCATACCTGGAGTAGAGGAAAAGCATATCATGAGATTCCCGGGTTCTATAATAGTTGGGATGAAGAAAGTTCAGAGCTCCTCATTGCTTGTGACAATGAATTCCAACAAATTCTGAAAGCACTGCCAGTCCGAATAGAGCCAATTCCTACTTTATTGGAATATTATGACAGTTATGATGCAAGGTCACTTACCCGCAAGATACGCTCCATCATTGCCTTCAAACATATTCCAGCTCCTATGGAAAAAACAGAAAAAGGATTTCTGCCTGATTTCAAAAGCCGGTATTTCACTGAGGATTTTCCATTTGGATTATTGATAATCAAATCAATAGCAGATGTATTAAATATTTGTACCCCAAACATTGATAAAATATTGCTATGGGGGCAAGATGTATTAAACAAAGAATATATCCACGAAGGAGAATTAAAAGGAAAAGACCTGTCAGAAACAGGTTACATCAACGCTGATTTGTTTTATAAACTACTAAAAAATTAATGTATGGATAGTGAACTAAGAAAGCGATTTAATCCCGATGGTTCCCTTCTCCGTCGCCAGCAACTACGTATGTTAGAGCTTCTGGAGGTTATTGATGTGATTTGTCGCAAGCACCAAATACCCTATTGGCTCAGTTCCGGAACTCTAATAGGTGCAGCACGTCACAAAGGTTTCATTCCCTGGGATGATGATCTGGACATAGAAATGCTTCGCTCAGATTACCTGCGTCTGCTGAAAGTTCTTCCTCAAGAACTTCCGGACAATCTTGCATTGCAAACTAATGAAACAGATCCCAATTACATCTTTATATACGGCAAATTACGTGATAAGGATTCTCATTTGGAAGAAACAAATTCATATGACCGTATTTTCCATTATACCGGTATCTACATTGATATTTTTCCTTTAGAAAAGATCCCTTATTGTCTGGCTTGGATAGGAGGACACATGCAAGGGCAGATATACAATCAGTTGAATAATAAAAATATAAAAGAAAGCACATTATACAAACGGATTCGTAGGATTTATCATTTTAATACCCGCATCGGTTTTCCCATCCTAAGGTTCATTGCCAAGTTATTCCCCAGAAAAGAATTACGCCATTCTTTTGGCACCGCCTATTTCAAACCGCGCTATACAGACGATATTTTTCCACTGACAGAAATGGAATTTGAAGGAAAAATGTTCCCCGTACCACGCCAAACAGATGCTGTGCTAAGGAAGATATACGGTGACTATATGCAATTACCAGATTTAGAGAATATACATCCGCATTACAACAAACTCGAATTTTACAAATAAAGGAGATTGAACTATGAAACCGTTCCTTGTAGATGTACCTGTACTCATTTTGTTCTTCAACCGCCCGCAACAGCTGTCGCAAGTGTTTGAACAAGTCAGGAATGCCCGTCCCTCCAAGCTTTTCCTCTATCAGGACGGACCACGCAGCGAACACGACCTGCCCGGTATAAAAGCATGTCGTGAAGTGACAGATCAGATAGACTGGGACTGCGAAGTCCACCGTATGTATCAGGAAAAAAACTACGGTTGCGACCCTTCGGAATACATTTCACAAAAATGGGCTTTTTCTATGGTTGACAAATGTATCGTATTGGAAGATGACGATGTGCCTTCCGTTTCTTTTTTCACATTCTGTAAAGAAATGTTAGACAAATACGAGCAAGACCCCCGTATCACCATGATTGCGGGTTTCAATAACGAAGAGATTACTCCGGGTGTACCATACGATTATTTCTTTGCCTCCACTTTCTCTATCTGGGGATGGGCCAGTTGGAAAAGGGTCATTGACCAATGGGACGAACATTATACTTTTCTAGAAGACAAGTTCAATATGCAACAACTGGAACAGCTCATTAAAGAACGGAAATTCCGTAAAGACTTTATCTATATGTGCCATCGCCATAAAGAAAACAACAAAGCCTATTATGAAACCATCTTCCACGCTTCCATGCTTTTCAACTCGGGACTGGCTATCGTGCCCACCCGCAACATGATTAACAACTTGGGAGCCACGGCAGATTCCACCCATTTTGCCGGTTCTGTGCATACACTACCTAAAGGATACCGCCGCATCTTCACCATGAAACGGTATGAAGTAGAATTTCCTCTCAAGCATCCTCGTTATGTCATTGAGAATGTAGCTTATAAAAAAGCTGTCTACCGCATTATGGGGTGGGGACATCCCTGGATTAAGATAGGACGTTCTTTTGAAGAACTATTTCTGAACCTGCGATACGGCAATTTTTCCATCATCACTAAAGCAATAAAAAACAGAATTAACAAATGGCTGAAAAGAGACCAACACCGGTAAAACCACTCACTATTTATTTTTATCACACCCGATTAACCCGTGAAAGTTACGAGGAATGGAAAGATTATAAGTTTCCGGGACATATCCTCTACGGACTTCCTTTGCTGGAAAAATATGGAATCCGGTCGGTGATGCATAAATACAAAGCTTTCCCCAGCCGTCTGAAACTAATGTTCTATGCCACTAAAGAGATTCTGTGCTGCAAAGAGCCATACGAAGTGCTCTACGGTACATCTTTCCGTGGGTTGGAACTTATCATCCTACTCAGAGCATTAGGCCTCTACCGCAAGCCCATTGTCATTTGGCATCACACTGCTTTAAAAACCTCATCCAGAAAAATAAGAGAACGCATCTCACGTTTCTTTTATAAGGGCATTGATCATATGTTCCTGTTCAGTAAAAAATTGATTAAAGACTCATTAGCAACCGGAAAAGCTCCCGAAGAAAAGCTTCAGCTTATCCATTGGGGGCCGGACCTCGCTTTCTATGACCATCTTCTGCAAACAATGCCGGATCGGAAACCGGAAGGTTTTATCTCCACCGGGAAAGAAAACCGGGATGTAGACACAATGCTGCAAGCTTTCTGCGCCACCGATCAACAACTGGACTTGTACATAGCCCCCACCAATGGAAGTGTAAACTACCAACAGATTATTGAAAGCTTCTGTCTGCCCGATTCTGTACGAGTACATTATACGGACGGTGTCATCCCATACTTGTTGGCACAGAAAGTGGCACGAAAAAGCTGTGTTGTCATCTGCTGCATGGATTTTCCTTATACCGTAGGTCTTACCACACTGGTAGAGGCCTTTGCATTAGGCATCCCTGTCATTTGCTCACGTAATCCTAATTTTGAAATGGATATAGACAAAGAAGAAATAGGAATTACCGTAGCCTATGATGACGTGGAAGGGTGGATCAATGCCATTCATCGCATAGCCGACCATCCCGAAGAAGCCCAAAAAATGGGCGCCAACGCCCGAAAGCTGGCAGAAAAACGTTTCAATTTGGAAATCTTTTCCCGTGAAATAGCAGAAAGCTTACTGGAAATATCCAAGATGTCCCCTAAAAAACGTACATTTGCATAAACTTTTATGCACATGAGAGTACTTATCATCAATACGTCTGAGCGAATAGGTGGAGCCGCCATTGCAGCCAACCGCCTCATGGAGGCTTTAAAAAACAACGGAATAAAGACAAAAATGCTTGTACGCGACAAGCAGACCGACCAGATAAGTGTCGTTGAACTAAAGAAATCATGGTGGAAAGTATGGCAATTCATCTGGGAGCGTGTCGTTATCTGGCAAGCCAACCACTTCAAGAAACATAACTTGTTTGCCGTTGACATAGCGAATACCGGCACCAATATCACAGCATTGCCCGAATTTACCCAAGCCGATGTCATTCATCTGCATTGGATTAACCAAGGTATGTTGTCACTGACAGATATCCGGCGTATCATCCAATCCGGCAAGCCCATCGTTTGGACAATGCATGATATGTGGCCTTTTACTGGTATCTGCCACTATGCAGGAGATTGCGATAAATATGCCACACAATGCCACAACTGTCCGCAACTTTACAAAGGAAGCAGGAAAGACATAGCCTACCGTACTTTCCAGAAAAAGAAAAAACTGTTTGAAGGAGCACAAATCACCTTTGTAGCTTGTAGCCGCTGGTTAGAATCATTGGCTAAGAAAAGTGATCTGATTAAAGGTCAGACCATTACCAATATTCCCAATGCAATCAACACCAACCTGTTCAAACCTCGTGATAAAAAACAGGCCAGAGAAAAATGCCACCTCCCGCAAGACAAGAAGTTATTGCTTTTCGGCTCCGTAAAAATTACAGACAAGAGAAAAGGAATAGACTATTTGGTATCAGCTTGCAAACAAATAGCTTCCTCGTATCCTGATTTTAGTAAAGAGTTAGGTGTAGTGGTTTTTGGCAACCAAGCCGAACAATACGCTTCCCTGTTTCCTTTCCCTATCTATCCGATGAATTATGTCAGCAACGAGAAGGAACTGGTAGATATTTACAACGCAGTCGACTTATACGTCACACCTTCTTTACAAGACAACCTACCCAATACCATCGTAGAGGCAATGGCCTGTGGTATTCCGTGCATAGGGTTCAATGTAGGAGGTATTCCACAAATGATTGACCACCTGCACAACGGCTATGTTGCCGAATATCAGTCTTCCAAGGATCTGGCAAACGGAATTCACTGGGCATTGACCGAAGGAGAATATGAAAGTCTGAGCGAAGAAGCCTGCCGTAAGGCAGTATCCAGCTATTCGGAAAGTACCATCGCCAAGAAATATATTGAAATCTATAACAAGATTACAGGGAATCATGCATAACCATCATCCTCATCCCAAGTTTTCTATTATTACTGTCACCTACAACGCCGCAAAAGTATTGGAGGATACTATACAAAGTATTGTTACACAAACTTATAAGAATCTGGAGTATATTATTGTAGATGGGGGATCAACAGATGAAACACTGGATATCATTCACAAATACCAGGAACATATCACCACTGTTATCAGTGAACCCGACCAAGGTTTATACGATGCCATGAACAAAGGAATAAAACTGGCAACCGGAGATTATCTTTGTTTCTTGAATGCCGGTGACGGCCTGCACGAGGATGATACTTTGCTGCAAATGGTACATTCCATCAATGGAACAGCCCTGCCGGGAGTACTATATGGAGAAACAGAAATTGTGGACAGTCAAGGGCATTTTTTATATATGCGCCGCCTGTCCGCACCCGCAACGCTTACCTGGAAAAGCTTCAAGCAAGGAATGCTAGTCTGCCATCAAGCCTTTTTCGCCCGCCGTGATCTGGTGGAACCATATGACCTGAGATATCGGTTCTCGGCAGATTTTGACTGGTGTATCCGTATCATGAAGAAAGCGGATGTACTCCATAACACCCATCTTACTCTTATTGATTACCTGAATGAAGGAATGACCACCCGTAACCATAAAGCCTCCTTGAAAGAACGCTTCCGTATTATGAGCCGTCACTATGGATGGGCAAGCACAGTGACACACCACTTATGGTTCGTTCTGCGCCTGCTTTACAAATAATCCGGAGTCTGGCTTACGACGGGCCTTAATCAATTTTCCTACGGGCTCTTCTGACCTGCAAGAATAAGAACAAGACCAGCACACAGGTCAATACACCCAACGCCACAAAAGCCACCGTTTCCGTAACATGCAGCGATTTCGGATCGAACTTAAATTCCACTACATGCTTTCCGGCCGGCACATTCATCGCCCGAAGAATATAATCCGCTCTTCCGTGCGGTGCTTCCACACCATCAATATATGCCTGCCAACCAGGATAGTAAATTTCCGAAAAAACCACTGTTCCTCCTGTCTTCGAATTAACCTCATATTTCAAGTCATTAGGTTCGTACGCAGTCAGTTTGATTGTACCCAGTGTATCTGTTTCAGCCGCCGATTTTACCTCCGCACTGAATTTTTTATCTACGACAGCCGTTTTTGCCGGATCTATCCGATGCAAAGCATCTATCTCTTCATTGGCATTATCCACATACTGCACCTCGTTTACAAACCAAGCATTGCCCAGCGTATAAGGATTCTGTATCGGGACAGTCTTTCCACCTTGCAGCGGAAAAATAAAGTAACGGGTATTCAGCATATTCAACACAGGAAAACCGGACGGAGCCACCTTCTGCATATCGCCTCCCGCCTCCGAAACAGCCTTGAACACGCCATTCATCTCAGTGCTGATATGCTCCTCTATCATTTCTTGATAGCGGCGCAGCTTGGCGGCATGATATCCACCGATGCTCTTATGCCAATAAGAAGTCGTATTTTCATTAAACGTATTGCCGGCTAGGTTCAGTACCCGGAAATCCAACGTTTTATCGGCCAATATTGCCTTATCCGTTTCGGTCGGTTTAAAGGAATTATCCTGCTGCACCTTCTCCACAAATTGTTCATCATACAAATAACGTTTGTTCACACTCCACATATCTGCCAGACAGAGGACAGCCAATGCCAGAATCGTCACCTTCGCCTTTAGTTTGCCCATGCCATATAACCAAAGAACTGCCGTACCTATCATAATAACAAAGAAACTGCGCCATGCATCCGAAGTAAAGATACTCTGACGGATTTCTTCCAGATTAGCAAGTAACGGAGCCAGCTGATCTGCCGGAATACCCTGCAATGCCTGCATTTCCATACTTGAAACATACGACGGGAAAAAGAAACCGGGAGCTAATGCAAACAATAAAGCGATGCCACCTGTCAATCCCAGACTGATATAAAACGACCGGGCCTGTTCCTTAACCAACTGAGGGCGTGCCATTACCTCCTTTAAAGCAAGGACAGCCAACAAAGGTATGGTAAACTCAGCAATGACCAAAATAGAAGAAACCGCACGGAATTTATCGTACATCGGGATATAATCCAAAAAGAAATCGGTGAATCCCATAAAATTCTTTCCCCATGACAGCAGGACAGACAAAACTGTAGCACTCAAAAGCGCCCATTTCATAGGACCTTTCACTATAAACAGCCCAAGAACAAACAGAAACATCACAAACGCCCCCACGTATACAGGACCGGATGTACCGGGTTGCTCACCCCAATACTGACCTATCTGGCTATAGATACTATTATACATAGGATTCGCCTTTTCCATCGCCTTTTCGTTAGCTGCCAAAGGTACGGAAGCACCACCTTTCACATTAGGGACAAGCAAAGAGAAAGTCTCACCGATACCGTAGCTCCACTGAGTGATATAATCTCGTTCCAGACCACTTTTTGTCTGATTATGACTATCCGGTTTCACCAACTCACTCTTTCCACGCATCGTTTCCTTACTATACTCATACGTATGATATAAGTTAGATAGATTTATACAAACTCCCAAAATACCGGCCATCAACAACACACCAGTTGCTTTCAGAAATCGCGGCATTTCCTTCTTCTGCCAAGCATCCACTCCGAACGCAACCGCCATAAAGAGCATGACAAAAAGAAAATAATAACTCATCTGCACATGGTTCGACACTATTTGCAAAGCAACAAAAACCGCTGTCAGCAAACCACCTGACAGGTATTTCCCTCTATAAGCCAATACCATACCGGCTATAGTGGGTGGAATATAAGCCAAGGTTACAAATTTCCAGATGTGTCCGGCAGCTATAATGATGAAAAAATAAGAAGAAAACGCCCACAACACAGCCCCCAATGAAGCCAGCCAGACCGAGAAATCGAATGCACGCAATAATATATAAAAGCCCAACAGCATGACAAATACATACCACACATAATTCGGGAGATACAAATGATATAACTTCTCCACTCCCTTCAGGGTATCCGTAGAATCATAACTGGGTGCCATCTGATAAGTAGGCATACCACCAAAAATAGAATTAGTCCAGCGCGTACGCTCTCCCGTACGTTCCAGATATTCTTTCGCTTCTTCACCGGCACCAATGCCCGCCACAGAGTCATGTTGTGAAAGGATACGCCCTTCTGTCACTGCCGGAAAAAAATAGACGAATGAGATGACAGCAAAAAGGATAATCACTACTATATCAGGTAGTATTCTTTTAAATAAGTTCATAAGTATATCTGTTTATTAACGTTGCAAAGATACGATATACTCTGATAAAATGCGTACATTTGCAGCCATAAATAAAGTTGAATTATGAAAATAGGAATTATAACAGCCATGAGTTCCGAGCAGAAACAAGTAGCGCAACTGCTCGAAAACAAGAAAGAATACACCGAAGGTCCTTTCCAATATACTGAAGGCAGCATTAGAAATAATACCATTATCCTGATGAAATGCGGAATAGGTAAAGTGAACGCTGCTGCCGGTACTGTAGAACTGATCCGTACCTTCCAACCCGACTGTGTCATCAGCACCGGTGTAGCAGGAGGCATAGACAGCTGCCTGAAAATAATGGATGTTGTGGTGAGCCGACAAATTGTATATCATGATGTATGGTGTGGAGAAGGCAATATGTACGGACAGATACAAGGACTTCCCGCCCGATTCGAAGGTAATGCCACATTGTTTGATTGCGCCATGTCACTGGATACTCCGACCGCCATTCATGGAGGTCTGATATGCAGCGGAGACAAATTCATCACCGACCGTTCCGAACTGAACGACATTAAAGAAAAGTTCCACGAAGGGCTGGCAGTAGATATGGAATCGGGAGCCATCGCCCAAATCTGTTATATATATAAGGTACCGTTCATCAGTTTCCGTATCATCAGCGATACGCCGGGATCCGACAACCATTGGGAACAATACACAAATTTTTGGGAGACTATAGCCGACCGTTCCTTCGAGGTCACTCATACCTTCCTTTCCTCATTACCAGCTAATTTATAAAAACGAATAATATGAAGACAATACCCAGTTTTACCATTGACCATATCCGCTTGCTTCGCGGTATCTATGTATCCAGAAAAGACGAAGTGGGCGGTGAAACGGTCACAACCTTTGACATCCGCATGAAAGAACCCAACCGGGAACCTGCTTTGGGGCAAGGAGCCTTGCATACCATAGAGCATCTAGCCGCTACCTACCTGCGTAACCACCCTATATGGTCTGACAAAATTGTCTACTGGGGACCGATGGGATGCCTCACCGGTAACTACCTGTTAATGAAAGGCGATTTAAAATCGGAAGATATTATAGAACTGATGCAGGAAACGTTCCGCTTTGTAGCCGATTTTGAAGGCGAAGTTCCGGGAGCCGCCCCTAAAGATTGCGGTAACTACTTGCTTCATGACCTGCCTATGGCCAAATGGGAGTCGGCCAAATATCTGCATGAAGTATTGGAACACATGACAAAAGATAATCTGTATTATCCTACTAAAGAGTAATTCTCAACAACAGAACAGTAGAAACGTAATAACAGAAAATAGAAAAGCCGCTTTCTTTTCAGAGAGCGGCTTTTCTTTAAGTCCTTTTCAATAGAGATTGAATTACTTACGTAATCCTAGTGCTTTAACAATAGCACGATATCTTTCGATATCACGGTTCTTCAGGTAGTTCAACAACGCACGGCGTTTACCTACCAAAGTTGTCAAAGCTCTTTCAGTGCTATAATCTTTTCTGTTGAGCTTCAGGTGCTCAGTCAGGTGAGAAATACGGTATGAAAACAAAGCTATCTGCGCTTCAGCTGAGCCAGTATCAGTGTTAGACTTTCCGTACTTTTCAAAGATTTCTTGTTTTTTAGCTGCATCTAAATACATAATTCTTAGATTTTTTGATATATAAAATTTTCATTTAGCAGGTGCAAAGATAGACATTATCTTTTATATCACAATGAATTAGAGCGATTTATTTTAAAAATAATCTTCTATCTCTTTTACTGTCGCATCTTTCAGCATATCTTCGAACATTATAGCAAAGGCTGCCCAACTGACATTGAATGAAATTGTAAACCCGATTTCTCTCCATCCGATGAATAAAAGTGCCCAGTCCGAAACCATTTCTTCACGAATTTCGGACTGGACCCTTTTTAAACTATCGCTATTTTATTTCAACCAGCCACTCATGGAACCTATAGTGCAATACATATTCGGATTGGCTATGACTGATAACTTTATCCCAAGAAATCCGGTTTACATCAATTTCCGCCCTTGCCAGCCACAAAGCATTTTCCATCACATAACGGTCTAAAGAAAGCTCAAGCATCATCCGGCTCAAATAAAAAGCAGACTGTTCATAGGCATACCATTTACCGCATGATTTTTTATCCATGATTTCTAACAGGCTGCTCATAACATTCTCCTTTATACTTAATACCGGATCTTGTAATAACGGATGTCATGATACCTGTCATGAGATGGTTCGTTATAATGACATCTCCACCTTCAGAAAGCATTTTGTCGATTTCTATGGCACCACCCCCTCTACATTTAAAAGTAAAGAAGATACGGAAGATAAAAAATAATCGTTAACAGCCAAATATTTTTTAGAATAAAAATCGTACCTTTGCAGCCAAATATATAGGTATAGTATGCAAGACATTAGAAACATTGCGATCATCGCCCACGTAGACCACGGAAAAACGACTTTGGTGGACAAGATGATGCTGGCGGGACATTTGTTCCGCAACGACCAGACAAATGGTGAACTGGTATTGGATAATAATGACTTGGAACGCGAAAGAGGGATAACTATCCTTTCAAAGAACGTTTCAATTAACTACAAAGGAACAAAAATCAATATTATTGATACTCCGGGACACGCCGACTTCGGTGGCGAAGTAGAACGTGTACTCAATATGGCTGATGGATGTATCTTATTGGTAGACGCATTCGAAGGCCCGATGCCGCAGACACGCTTCGTATTGCAAAAGGCATTACAGATCGGATTGAAACCTGTAGTTGTAGTGAACAAGGTGGATAAACCCAACTGCCGTCCGGAAGAAGTATACGAAATGGTATTCGACTTGATGTTCAGCCTGAATGCTACAGAAGATCAGTTGGATTTCCCCGTTATCTATGGTTCTGCCAAAAATAATTGGATGAGTACTGATTGGAAGACCCCGACAGAAAACCTGGTTCCGTTGTTGGACGCTATTATTGAGCATATTCCGGCACCGAAGCAGTTGGAGGGAACTCCTCAAATGTTAATCACCTCTTTAGACTATTCAGCATATACAGGTCGTATTGCTGTAGGACGTGTACATCGTGGTACGCTGAAAGAAGGTATGAATATTACACTAGCAAAGCGTGATGGTAGTCTGATAAAGTCTAAAATCAAAGAGCTACATACTTTTGAAGGCTTAGGACGTAAAAAGACAAATGCCGTTTCATCGGGAGACATCTGTGCTGTAGTAGGTGTAGAAGGCTTCGAAATTGGTGATACTATCTGCGATTTCGAAAATCCGGAACCATTGCCCCCCATCGCCATTGACGAACCGACCATGAGTATGTTATTCACTATCAACGATTCTCCTTTCTTCGGCAAAGAAGGTAAGTTTGTGACTTCACGCCACATCCAAGACCGCTTGACCAAAGAATTGGATAAGAATCTGGCATTGCGTGTACGCAAAAGCGAACTGGAGGACGGTAAATGGATTGTTTCAGGACGTGGTGTGCTTCATCTTTCTGTCCTGATTGAAACCATGCGCCGCGAAGGATACGAATTACAAGTGGGCCAGCCTCAGGTTATCTTCAAAGAAATAGACGGAGTAAAATGCGAACCTATCGAAGAATTAACGATCAGCGTACCCGAAGAATATTCCAGTAAAATGATCGATATGGTAACCCGCCGTAAAGGTGATTTAGTTTCTATGGAAACACAGGGTGACCGTGTAAACATTGAGTTTGATATGCCTTCGCGCGGTATTATCGGTCTTCGTACCAATGTACTGACAGCATCGGCCGGAGAAGCGATCATGGCTCACCGTTTTAAATGCTACCAACCATACAAGGGCGAGATAGAACGTCGCAGCAACGGTTCTATGATTGCTATGGAAAGCGGAACAGCTTTTGCATACGCTATTGACAAATTACAGGATCGTGGCAAATTTTTCATTTATCCGCAAGACGAAGTATATGCCGGCCAAGTAGTAGGTGAACATGTTCATGAAAACGACTTGGTTATCAATGTAACTAAATCGAAGAAGCTTACCAATATGCGCGCATCAGGTTCTGATGACAAGGCACGCATCATTCCTCCGGTAGTATTTTCGTTGGAAGAAGCATTGGAATACATTAAGGAAGATGAATATGTAGAAGTTACTCCAAAGAGTATGCGTATGCGTAAAGTGATTCTTGACGAAACAGAACGTAAGAGAGCTAACAAAAGCTAATCAATCTACCTTTAATATAAAAAATCCCGGAGACCATATTACCTTCGGGATTTTTTATATTTAATCTACAAACTTTACTTTACTAACTTCTCTAGGTTTAGCAGCCGGCATTTCATCGGGATAACCGAAAGCAATCGCATAAAGCAACTCATACCCTTCACTGAATCCCAACTGTTTCATATATTCGGCAGCTGCAGGTGATTTCATGAAACGCACAGGCCCTCCCAAACAGCAGGAACCTATTCCCATTGACCAAGCAGACAAAATCATATTCTCACCCAACAGACCACAATCTATCTGTGACATATCATATGCAGGATCGTTAGCAATAAACACTACTGTAGGAGCATTATTGAACATATTCTGAAATCCCGGACGTTCTGCCGCTTTGGGATTTTCTTTTTTGAAAATTTCAGTCAAACCATTGATAAATTCCGGATTATCTACTACACGAACCTCCCATGACTGTTTATTCATTCCATTAGGTGCATTGATTCCACATTCCACTATAGTCTGCATTTTTTCACGTTCCACAGCCTCGGGCTTATACTTCCGTATACTACGGCGGCTCATAATAGTTTCTATTACAGGGTCTACCTGACTCACGGAAACACTATCCGTAACAACTTCCTTCTGTTGAGAACCTTGCGATGTACAGCTGCATAATACGAACATACCTGCACCAACTAACATTAATCTAAATAATTTCATTTGCTATCATATTTGGTTTGCAACAAATCTAGGCATTTTCAAGCATAAAAAAAAGTGGTTCCCGATAGGAACCACTTTTTATATGTTAAATCTGTAAAATTCAGATTACAATTTCGGACCGGCAGCAACCAATTTCTTACCTGCTTCGTTACCAGTGAACTTAGCGAAGTTCTTGATGAAACGACCAGCCAAGTCTTTTGCTTTTTCATCCCACTGAGCAGCGTCAGCGTAAGTGTCACGAGGATCAAGGATCTTCGGATCAACACCCGGCAATTCTGTAGGAACAACGAAATCGAAGTAAGGAATAACCTTAGTAGGAGCCTTATCAATAGAGCCATCCAAAATAGCATCGATGATACCACGAGTATCGCGGATAGAGATACGTTTACCAGTACCGTTCCAACCAGTGTTAACCAAATATGCTTTAGCACCAGTCTTTTCCATCTTCTTAACCAATTCTTCAGCATACTTAGTAGGATGCAATGACAAGAAAGCAGCACCGAAGCAAGCAGAGAATGTCGGAGTCGGTTCAGTAATACCACGTTCTGTACCAGCCAATTTAGCTGTAAATCCAGACAAGAAGTAATACTGAGCTTGTTCAGGGTTCAAGATAGATACCGGAGGCAATACACCGAATGCATCAGCTGACAAGAAAATAACTTGTTGAGCGTGAGGACCTTTAGAGATAGGTTTAACGATGTTTTCGATATGATAGATAGGATAAGAAACACGAGTATTTTCTGTTACGCTCTTATCAGCGAAATCAATCTTACCGTTAGCATCAACTGTTACGTTTTCCAGCAAAGCGTCACGTTTGATAGCAGCGTAGATATCGGGTTCACTTTCCTTATCCAAGTTGATAACTTTAGCATAGCAACCACCTTCGTAGTTGAATACACCTTCGTCATCCCATCCGTGTTCGTCGTCACCGATCAACTTACGTTTCGGGTCAGTAGACAAAGTAGTCTTACCTGTACCAGACAAACCGAAGAAGATAGCCGAACTAGTTCCTTCCATATTTGTATTAGCAGAGCAGTGCATAGAAGCGATACCACGAAGCGGGTTCATGTAGTTCATGATAGAGAACATACCTTTCTTCATTTCACCACCGTACCAAGTGTTCAGGATAACTTGTTCTTTAGTCTTCAAGTTGAAAACAGTAGCTGTTTCAGAGTTCAAGCCCAGTTCTTTATAGTTGTCAACTTTTGCTTTAGATGCATTGAAACATACAAAATCAGGTTCTCCGTAAGCTTCCAGTTCTTCAGCAGTCGGGCGGATGAACATGTTAGTTACGAAATGAGCCTGCCAAGCTACTTCCATGATGAAACGTACTTTCATACGAGTTGCAGCATTAGCACCGCAGAATGTATCAACAACGAACAAACGCTTGCCGCTCAATTGTTTTACAGCTTTAGACTTCAAGTCAGCCCAAGCTTCTTCAGTACAAGGTTTGTTATCGTTTTTATATTCGTCAGAAGTCCACCATACTGAATTTTCAGAAGCTTCATTCTTAACGAAGAATTTATCTTTAGGAGAACGACCTGTGTAAACACCAGTCATTACGTTTACAGCACCCAGTTCAGTAACCTGTCCTTTTTCGAAACCTTCCAATCCCGGTTTAGTTTCTTCAGCGAAAAGCACATCATAAGAAGGATTGTGGAGAACTTCCTTCACGTCGGTAATACCGTACTTGCTTAAATCTAAATTTGCCATTTTTTAATGATTTAATTTGGTTATTGTATAATGTTATTTTTACTCTTTATTTTCTGAAAGAAGATGTTTTTCAACACCCCCTTGTCTAAGGCGCTACAAAATTAGTGCTTTATTTTAAAAAAAAGAAGTTATTAGAGAAAAATTTCCGTAATAATCAAATATTTATATTTGTGTAACAAAAATGCAATTCGTACTTTACAAATCTAGAAATTATTTGTTTCTTTGCAGGTCAAAGTCAACAATATAACAAAAGCATAGATATGAAAATCATCAATCTCAGTGAAGGCAATTCTCTCCTAAACCAATATGTAGCGGAATTGCGCGATGTACATGTTCAAAATGATCGTATGCGTTTCCGCAGAAATATTGAAAGAATAGGAGAAATCATGGCATACGAGATGAGTAAAGCACTAACCTATTCCGTAAAGCAAGTACAGACACCCTTGGGAACTGCCACGGCCAGCACACACGATGACAAAATAGTGATCGCAACGGTATTCCGTGCCGGACTGCCGCTGCACACCGGTTTTCTGAACATGTTCGACCATGCCGACAACGCTTTCGTTTCCGCATTCCGTTTTTACAAAGATGATGAACACCGTATTGTAGATGTACACATTGAATACATCGCCGCTCCTTCATTGAATGACAGAACCTTGCTTCTCGTTGATCCCATGCTTGCCACCGGTGAAAGCATGGAACTTGCCTGGAAAGCGTTCCTTACCAAAGGCAAACCAGCTAAATTGCAGATGGCCTGTGTCATTGCCAGCCAACAAGGGGTAGCGCATATGGCAGAACTTTTTCCCGGCGATGATGTCACATTATGGTGTGCCGCCATAGACCCTGTCTTGGACGAGCACAAATACATTGTTCCGGGGTTAGGGGATGCCGGTGATTTATCATTCGGCGAGAAACTCTAAAGCTCAAACTATAAGGACAGTTTCAGGTGTGTTCTCTTACACACTAAAATTCTAAATTAAATGGTTAGTAACCGGCAATTATTCACTGCCTATTACTAACCATTTAATTTTTAGAACAACTCTGTAGATCCGGTTCCTACAGGGAAGATGAAAAATATTATTTCACTTCCCAAATATCATTTGTCATCAGTAATTCCTGGAAATTATGATATTTTTTCTTTGCGGCCACTTCTTCAATCTGTGCATTAACGGCGTCATCATAAGTAGGCGCTTCCACATCACGGATCACACCTAATGCAACCGGAAAATCCGGTCCTTCCATCAATGCCAGTTTCAACTGCAAAGTATTATCCAGACAATGAGCATCGTGCACTAAAATGTCTTTTTCCGTCACACCATTCTCGCCAATCTTTACCACTTTCAGCCCGAAACCTTCCTGCATCAGCCCGTATTCTTTATCTACCCCAAACAACATCGGTTTACCGTGTTCCAAATAAATGGCATTCTTTGAACGACCTTCTTTCGTATATACTGATTCGTGTGTTCCATCATTAAAAATGACGCAGTTCTGAAGAATTTCACATACAGCCGCACCTTTATGATTGGCAGCAGCTTTCAGAATCTCCACTGTACCAGGACCATCCGTAGCTACCGCACGGGCAAAGAAACGCCCACGCGCACCAAAACATAATTCAGCCGGATGAAACGGATCTTCCACAGTGCCGTAAGGAGATGATTTGCTAACAAATCCACGGGGAGAGGTCGGAGAATACTGTCCTTTGGTCAAACCATATATACGGTTGTTCAACAAAATCATATTCAAGTCGATATTACGACGAACGGCGTGTATAAAATGATTTCCACCAATAGCCAGCCCATCACCATCCCCTGAAATCTGCCAGACAGTAATCTTCGGATTAGCCACCTTGCAGCCTGTAGAAATAGCAGCCGCACGACCGTGCACAGTCTGCATGGCATATGTATTCATGTAATAAGGCAGACGGCTGGAACATCCGATACCCGAAATAACGGCAGTATCATGAGGAGCCACTCCCAATTCAGCCATCGCTTTGTGCAGCGAAGCCAAGAAAAAATGGTCACCGCAACCCGGACACCAGCGAGGTTGTCCCTTTTTGAAATCTTTTGCTGTATATTCGTTCATAGTCTTTACTTTCTTTACGGTTATTATTTATTTAAAATCTCAGTGAAAGCATCAACTAACTCGCTGACTACGAACGGCTGGCCTTTTACCTCATTAAACTGATAAGGAACAAATCCGTCCACTTTCATACGGAGATATCCGGCAAACTGACCAAGATTCTGCTCAGCCACGACTACCTTCTTATATTTCTTCAGCACTTCTGCCGTATTGTGAGGCAGCGGGTTCAAATGAACAAAATGTGCCAAAGCAACCTTCTTGCCCGCATGGTTCATTTCCTCCATTGCTGAATATAAATGACCGTAAGTTCCACCGAAACCTACTATCAGCAAATCTGCATCCTCTACGCAGCCTTGCACCTTAACACCAGGCACTGGAATTTTAGCAACCTTCTCGGCACGCAAACGGCACATCAAATTATGGTTTTCAGGCTCGGTAGAAATAGCACCTGTATCACTGTCTTTTTCCAAGCCTCCCAAAATATGCATATAACCTTCCTGTCCCGGCAATGCCCAATAACGGACACCTGTTTCGGCGTTACGCTTGTAAGGAGTATAATTATCCTTCATTTCCGGAGTAACATAGGGTGGGTTAATAGCCGGATAGTTCGCCAGATCAGGCAACTTCCATGCACCGGAACCATTTGCTACAAAACCATCAGTCAGCAACACCACCGGGGTCATGTGTTCCAAGGCAATCTTACAAGCATCATAAGCAGCATCAAAACAATGAGTTGGAGAAGCTGCGGCAATGACCGGCATAGGAGATTCACCGTTACGGCCAAACAAAGCCTGCAATAAATCTGTTTGCTCAGACTTAGTAGGCAAACCAGTAGAAGGACCGCCGCGCTGTACATTAATAACCACCAATGGTAATTCTGTAATAACAGCCAGATTCATAGCCTCTGATTTCAGACAAACACCCGGTCCCGAAGTAGAAGTAGCTGCTAACGCACCTGCAAACGAGGCACCGATAGCCGTAGCGCAACCTGAAATTTCATCTTCACATTGAACCGTAGTCACTCCCAATGATTTATGTTTAGAAAGTTCATGCAAGATATCTGTTGCCGGAGTAATGGGATAAGATCCCAGGAACAAACGCAGACCTGCTTTCTCGGCAGCAGCAATTAAGCCATAAGCCGTAGCCTTGTTTCCGCTGATATCCATGTACTTTCCAGGTACTTTAGACTTAGTTTCCACCTTATAAGTATGATCCACAGACGCATGCGTATTGTGCCCATAATCATATCCGGCGTGTATCACTTTAATATTCGCTTCAGCTATTTGCGGCTTCTTTGCAAATTTCTCGCGCAAGAAATTTTCAGCAACCGCCAAGTCACGATTAAACAACCAGCAGACCAATCCCAAAGCAAACATATTACGACATTTCAACATTGACTTGTTGTCCATGCCTGTATCTGCCAGACAATCTTTCACCATCTGCGAAATAGGAGCAGCAATTACATCCTGCTTAATACCCATTTCTTCAATCGGATTGTCTGTTTTGAAAGCCGCCTTGTCCAGATCTGATTTCTGAAAACAATCTGTATCAATAATGATACAAGCTGTGGACTTCGCAAATTTGTATTGTGTTTTCAATGCAGCGGCATTCATTGCGACCAGCACGTCGCATTTGTCACCAGGGGTAAAAACTTTACCCGCACCGATATGCACCTGGAAACCTGACACACCGGTCAACGAACCTTGCGGGGCACGTATATCCGCCGGGTAATCGGGGAATGTACTGATATCATTTCCCACTGTAGCCGAAATATTAGAAAAGATATTTCCGGCCAGCTGCATACCATCGCCTGAGTCGCCTGAGAAACGGACCACCACTTGGTCCAACTCCTTGACTATCATTTCATCTGCCATAACTTATTATTTAGGGTTACAAAATTTCACTGTTTGCAAAGTTCGGAAAGTTCTGTCAAAGGACAAAATATTCCGCTATCAAACTACGTTTGAATATCAAAATGTACAAAATTAAAGGTTTATTTGTTTCCAAGCTAAGAAAAAGCAGAGATAATTACCTGTTTAAAAGCATAAATTCCTATCATTATGACAGTATCAAAAACGATTCATTTTTACAATTTATTATTTTTATCCATGTTTTATGAACAACATGAAAGTTTATAGCAGAATAACAACATTATTAGATTATAAAAAACAGACAAAAAACAACAAAACAACAAAGAAAGGATTATTTTCTTCCCACTTAAGACATTTTTCAATCTTTCATATTGCCATTTTAACAAAAAGAAGTACCTTTGTACCCATAAAGGGGCCTTGTAGTTCAACGGATAGAATAGAAGTTTCCTAAACTTTAGATAGGGGTTCGATTCCCCTCGGGGCTACAAAGAGCAGTAAACAATTGTTATACAACCGTTTACTGCTCTTATTTTACTGGATAGCTTTCAAATCTGCTTATTTAATCACCCCAAGTTCTTTGCCCACTTTAATAAATGCAGCAATTGCCTTATCCAAATGTGCCTTTTCATGCCCGGCAGACAACTGGACACGGATACGTGCCTGTCCTTTCGGAACAACCGGATAATAGAAACCGGTTACATATATGCCCTCTTTCTGCATCTTGGCGGCAAAATCCTGAGACAGTTTCGCATCATAAAGCATCACAGCACAAATCGCGCTCTGAGTTGGTTTGATGTCAAAACCGGCAGCCAGCATCCTGTCACGGAAATAATTCACATTATCCATCAGCTTAGTATGCAAAGCATCACTTTCTTTCAATATCTTAAACATTTCCAGACTAGCACCGATAATGGCAGGAGCTACAGAATTAGAGAATAAATAAGGACGGGAACGCTGGCGCAACATATCAATAATTTCTTTCTTACCGGTGGTAAATCCTCCCATTGCCCCACCAAATGCTTTACCTAATGTACCAGTAAAGATATCCACACGCCCGTATGCATTAAACTGTTCTGCCACGCCATGCCCTGTAGGACCTACTACACCGGCCGAATGAGATTCATCCACCATAACCAACGCGTCATACTTTTCCGCCAGTTCACAAATCTTATCCAATGGAGCCACATTACCATCCATCGAGAATACACCATCTGTAGCAATAATACGATGACGCTGTGCCTGCGCTTCCTGCAAACAACGTTCCAGGTCAGCCATATCAGCATTGGCATAACGATAGCGTTTTGCCTTACACAAGCGTACACCATCTATAATAGATGCATGATTCAACGCATCTGAAATAATAGCGTCTTCTTCTGTAAACAGCGGTTCGAACAAACCACCGTTAGCATCAAAACAAGCTGCATAAAGTATAGTATCTTCTGTTTTAAAATAATCAGAAATGGCAGCTTCCAGCTGTTTGTGCAAATCCTGAGTTCCACAGATAAAGCGTACGGAAGACATACCGAAGCCATGTGTGTCCATCGCCTCTTTGGCAGCATTGATCAAGCGTTGATTATCTGACAAACCTAAATAATTGTTGGCACAAAAGTTCAACACATCTTCTCCGTCATTCACCTTGATGTCCGCACGCTGAGGTGTGGTAATTATACGTTCATTTTTATACAATCCGGCTGCCTTAATATCAGCCAGTTCCTTCGCAAGGAACTCCTTCATTTTACCATACATAGCTTTGTTTTTTTATTAAGTATATAGTTTAAGTTTAAAAATCAGTCTGACTTGACAAAGTTCTTATTTTTTTTTGATATCCGATTAAATTATAGAGAAAATTTTGATAAAATATGCAGTTTTCTATCTATCTTTGCTTCCAAAAGAAAACTTAAAGCAAATAGCAAACTATGAAAAATGTATTAATTATCGGCTCCACCGGTCAGATCGGTTCGGAACTAACCATGAAATTGAGAAGTATTTACAATGGTAATATCGTAGCCGGATATATTCCCGGTGCCGAGCCTAAAGGGGAATTAAAAGAATCAGGCCCTTCTGCCATCGTAGATATCACCAACGAACAACAAATTGCCGAAACTGTATCAAAGTACAACATCGACACTATTTACAACCTGGCAGCCTTACTATCGGCTGTAGCAGAAGCCAAACCTCAACTAGCATGGAAAATAGGCATGGGAGGCCTGTTCAACGTATTGGAAGTAGCACGCGAAATGGGTTGCGCCGTATTTACCCCAAGTTCTATCGGTGTCTTCGGCAACAACACCCCTAAAGACAAGACCCCGCAAGACACTATCCGTAATCCGCGTACCATGTATGGCGTTACAAAAGTATCAGGAGAATTACTGAGCGATTATTACCATATCCGTTTTGGCGTAGATACCCGCTCCGTTCGGTTCCCCGGATTAATTTCGTATGTCACACCTCCGGGTGGCGGAACCACTGATTATGCTGTAGACATCTATTATTCGGCTGTAAAAGGTGAAAAATTTGAATGTCCTATTGCAGCCGGTACATTCATGGATATGATGTATATGCCTGACGGTTTACGTGCAGCCATTGAAATCATGGAAGCGAATCCCGACAAACTAATTCATCGCAATTCGTTCAACATTGCTTCAATGAGTTTTGATCCGGAAATTATTTATAACAATATAAAGAAGTATATGCCCGACTTCCATATGGAGTACAAAGTAGATCCGCTACGTCAAGCTATCGCCGAATCATGGCCGAACTCACTGGACGACACTTGTGCCCGTGAGGAATGGGGATGGAAACCGGAATATGATCTAGACAGCATGACACAGGATATGCTTGCCAAACTAAAAATACGATTCAATAAATAAACCACTAATATTGAATAAATAAAATAGCCTTCTCTATTCTATATGGAAAAGATAGAGAAGGCTATTTTTATACATTTCTTGCACTTATATAAAATTTTGATCGTATCTTCGTGCAAATTAACATACTGATTAAAAACATACTATGAATACAAGAGCTATTACCCAGAACAAGAAAGTCGTTACATTCGGAGAAGTAATGCTAAGGCTGACCGCCCCCAAATTCCAGCGCTTTTCCCAAACAAACGAGTTTATTGCTACTTATGGAGGAAGTGAAGCGAATGTAGCCATATCACTGGTCAACTTCGGCATCCCCACAGAATTCGTTACCAGACTTCCCGAGAATGCAATGGCACAAGCCTGCGTAAACTCACTCCAAGCTTACGGATTAGGTACAGACGGCATTATTTATGGTGGGAAACGCATGGGATTATACTTTCTGGAAAGCGGTGCAGCATTTCGTAACTCCAATGTAGTATATGACCGTGAAGGCTCTTCCTTTGCCACTTTACGTCCCGGCATGATAGACTGGGAAAAGATTCTTTCCGATGCAGGCTGGTTCCACTGGTCGGGTATAGCAGCGTCCCTGTCACAGGAAGGAGCAGATGCCTGCCTGGAAGCACTGCAAACAGCAGACCGCCTGGGATTAACAATCTCATGCGACTTAAATTTCCGCAAAAAATTATGGAATTACGGTAAATCCGCATCAGAGGTAATGCTCCCCCTTGTTCAATATAGTGATGTCATTTTTGGTGCAGAACCCGAATACAAAGAAATTTTCGGCATTCCCCCGGTAGGTTTTAAAGCTGTAGACACCTCATATCCATTAGATTTGTCCGGTTTCAAAGTATTCGGTCAAAAAGTATCAGAACAAGCTCCCCGATGCCAGAAAATATTTCTGGAGTTGCGTAATACCATCACTTCCAATCACAATCTGCTGGCAGCCATACTTTATTCTAAAGGGACATTAAGGCATACCGGCATTTACGATATTGTCCATGAAGTAGACCGTGTGGGTGCAGGAGATGCATTTGTAGGCGGCATGATTTATGGTTTGCTGACCTACCCCGACAATGACCAAAAAACATTGGAATTCGCCCTTGCCGCATCTGCATTGAAAAATACCATATATGGAGATTTCAATCAAGTAACAGTAGAAGAAGTGGAAGAGTTAATGCAAGGAAACACTTCAGGAAGAGTAGTCAGATAACTATTTTCATGATTATAGCCAAACAGAATTGATCTGCAAGATACAACGTAAAAAAGCAAGTTAACTTCATGGGACAAGCAAGTTAAGTTGAAATGCCAAGCAAGTTAAGTTACTTACCCAATGTACTTAAGTTAATTTTTGAAGCCACAGAAGATTCATCTACCCTTTTTCCACAAACCAATTCCAATCGACCATTATAAAAAGAGGAGGATGCTCATGATATGAGCATCCTCCTCTTTTTATTTATTTCTTAAAAGAAACTTTCTTATGCCTTTGTTTCTTCCGGCATCTTGTTACCCATAGTCAGGTAAGCGATAGGAGCAGCAATGAAGATAGAAGACAATGTACCGATCACAACGCCCAAAATCATTGCAAAGGCGAAGCTGCGGATACTGTCACCACCCAGCACGAAGATACACAACAATACGATCAATGTACTTAATGAAGTATTGATGGTACGAGCCAAAGTAGTATTCAATGAATCATTAAACAACTGCATACGGTTACGTTTCGGATACAGACCGAAGAACTCACGGATACGGTCAAAGATAACCACCTTGTCATTGATAGAATAACCGATAGCGGTCAAAATAGCGCCAATAAAAGTCTGGTCAATTTCCAATGAGAACGGAACCCATCCATAACATAACGAGTATGCACCGATGATCAAAATAGTATCGACAGCCAATGCAACAGTCGCACCCACACTATAAGCTACATTGCGGAAACGCAGCAAGATATACAAACCGATAGCCACCAATGCAAACAATACAGACCAGACAGCCGAAGTCTTGATATCATCAGCGATACTAGGACCTACTTTCTGAGAACTGATGATAGAACCACCGACACGATTATCACGGTCAATAAAGATTTCCAATGTAGTACCTTCGCCCAGCAAGTTACCATCTTTCAAAGACTGATACAAGAACTCTTCAATTTCAGAGTCGATAGTAGGAGAATCTTCATTAATACGGTAATTGGTTGTAATACGGATTGTCTTCTTGTCTGTACCCAAAGCAATAGCCTGTACATTATCTTCTGTGATTTTCTTCTTCAACAGGTCACGCACTGTTTCAGGTTCAACCTGCTGTTCAAACTGAACTACGAAGTTACGTCCACCGGTAAAGTCAATACTCTGCGCCAAACCACGGATAAAGAATGAAATGATACAGATAACGATAATCGCTCCGAATACCGTGAATGAACGTTTCATCATTCCCATAAAGTTGTAATTCACGTTCTGCATCAGATTCTTGGAGATCCCTGTAGTGAATGTCAAGTTCAACCACTTGTCTTTATTCATGAAGTGCTCATAAACAATACGGGTCAAGAATACTGCTGTAAAGAATGAGCAGAGGATACCGATAATCAACGTAGTGGCAAAACCACGAATCGGACCCGTACCGAAATAGAACAGAATGATACCAGTGATAATTGATGTCAAGTTTGAGTCAAAAATAGCAGAGAATGCGTTAGAATAACCGTCTGCTAAAGCAGCCTTAACAGTTTTACCGGCTCTCAATTCTTCTTTTGTACGTTCATAAATCAACACGTTAGCATCTACAGCCATACCCAATGACAACACCATACCGGCAATACCAGACATGGTCAGTGCAGCTTGGAACGAGGTAAGGATTCCTAATGTGAAGAAGAAGTTAACAACCAATGCGCAGTTGGCAACCATACCCGGAATCAATCCGTACATAGCGCACATATAGATCATCAACAGAATCAACGCAACAACAAATGAAATAATACCTTGATTGATAGATTCCTGACCCAATGACGGACCAACAATATCCTCCTGAACGATACGTGCAGGAGCAGGCATCTTACCAGACTTCAATACGTTAGCCAAGTCTTTTGTCACCTCCGGGGTAAAGTTACCGGTAATCCGAGAGTGTCCCCCCGTAATTTCACCGTTTACATTCGGAGCGCTGTATACGTAACCATCCAGTACAATAGCGATAGCCTTGCCTACATTGTTCTTTGTCAGAACAGCCCAGCGGCGTGCGCCGTCAGTGTTCATAGACATACTGACACAAGGCTTGTTGAACTGGTCATATTCATCTTTAGCATCAGTGATCACATCACCTTCCAACGGAGCACGTCCGTTACGTTCAGTAGACTTGATAGCATACAATTCAAAAATACGTCCCTGCTTGTCAAAGTCAGCAGCCTTTACACCCCATTTCAAACGAAGATCTTTCGGCAACATTTCTTTCACTTCTTTCATAGCAAGGTACTGGTTTACCTGAGCAGTATCTTTATAATCGGCATAACCTACCACCGACCCGTAACCATTCGGATTTAATTGGAGAACAGAAGCCAACGGATGTTCTTTCTTCATCTGCTCCATTGCGGCAGAGTTACTTGCCGTTTCGCCTTTCAATGCGGCTGCAAGACTGTCGGCAGCAGAAATTGCAGAAGCCTGTGCTACAGCAACAGTATCAGTAGCTACAGAATCAGCAGAAGCAGCACCACTTTCAACGGCAAGAATATCACGCAGTCTGTTATCTACAGAAGAAAGATAAGGAACTATTTCTTTTGCGTCGAAAGTTTCCCAGAATTCCAAGTTAGCAGATCCCTGCAACAGTTTTCTGACACGTTCCGGTTCTTTGATACCCGGCAGTTCCACCATGATACGGCCCATCTTTCCTTCCAATGCCTGAATGTTAGGCTGTGCCACACCAAAACGGTCAATACGTGTACGTAATACATTATAAGAGTTGTCGATAGCAGCCTTTACCTCTTCGCGCAATACTTTTTCAACTTCACTGTCGGAACTGCGGGTGGTTACTTTGTCTTTCAACTGCTGAGTAGCAAATAATTCAGCCAATTTGCCATTGGGAGCTTGTTTCTTATACTCTTTTACAAAAAGAGTGATAAAGTCATCCTGACTAGTGATAGATTGTTTTGATGCTTCTGCAACCGCTTTGTTAAAAGCTTCATCAGTCTTGTTGTCAGCCAAAGCCTTCACTACATCCGGTACAGAAACTTCAAGAATAACGTTCATACCACCTTTCAGGTCCAGACCCAGACCAATCTCCATCTCGCGACACTGTTTCAGCGTATAACTACCCAAATAAACTTTTTCATTCTGCATAGAATCAAGGTAATGTGCTTCACCTTTCGGGTCTTGTGCCGCTTTGTCCATGTGATAGCGGGTCACAAAAGAGAAAGAAAGATAAAACACACATACAAGGGTGAGTAATACCGCAAAAACCTTTACAAATCCTTTGTTTTGCATGTTACTTTGAAATTTATTATTTTTACTTTTTGATTAATTCTTAGTTTATACAAGGTTGCAAATATAGTTTTTTTTTCACATTCCCACGGTATCAAACACAAATATTTAGATTCCAAAAGAGAAAAAAGGCTGCAAAAGCATTTTTTGCAGCCTAAATTATTCTATCTCACAGACTATTTTATTTCAAACCCCTGTTTTTAAGCAAGGGTTCCAAGCTGGGATCAGCCCCACGAAAACCTCTGTAAAGGGTCATAGGATCTTCCGTTCCACCTTTCTCTAGAATATTTTTACGAAAAGAGTCTGCGGTATTTTTATCGAACACTCCATGTTCTTTAAACGCTTCAAAAGCATCCGTGTCAAGAACTTCTGCCCATAGATAGCTGTAATACCCAGCAGCATATCCACCTATAATATGACTAAAATAAGTGGCGCGATACCGAGGAGCTATTTCAGGAATCAGCCCCAGCTTGTCCATCGTTTCTTTTTCAAAAGCAACGACATTCAGATTGTCTGTATCAGTCAGGTTATGCAGTTCCATATCAAGCAAAGCGGCTGCCAATAATTCCGTAGTCATAAAACCTTGATTAAAAGTACCCTGATTTTGGATTTTCGTAATCAGCTCATCCGGAATCACTTCTCTTGTTTCATAATGCTTGGCATAGAGTTTCAGCACTTCAGGTTCTACAGCCCAGTGTTCCATAATCTGTGAAGGAAGTTCTACAAAATCCTGCGCCACACTGGTACCGGACACTCCTTTGTAGTTACACTTGGTCAGCATACCGTGCAATGCATGTCCAAACTCATGAAACATGGTTTCCACCTCATCCAAAGTCAGTAAAGAAGGCATATTTCCTGCAGGTTTAGTAAAACTTGCCACATTATAAATTAAAGGACGTACTTCACCGGCCTGTTCACGAAAATTACTCATCCATGCGCCACCACGCTTACCTGCGCGTGGAAAGTAATCCGCATAGAACAATCCCAAAAATGAGCCATCGGCATCCTTTACTTCATACACTTTCACATCCGGCTCATATACGGGCACATCATTCAGTTCGGTCAATGTAATGCCATACAGCTTGTTGGCCACGGTATACAATCCGCTACGCACATCTTCCAAACTGAAATAGGGCTTGATTTCATCTTCATTCAAATCATACTTTTCCTGACGCAATTTTTCGGCATAATACCACCAGTCCCATGCAGCCAGCTTCTCTCCCTTACCTTCCTTATCCATTATTTTCTGCAACTCGGCGGCCTCTTTCTTTGCATTTTCCAGTGAGTATCCCCACAGGTTGTTCAAGAAATCCATGACTGTCTGCGAATTCTTAGCCATGTTCTCATCCAGTACAAAATTGGAATAACAATCGAATCCTAATAATTTTGCCTGTTCCAAACGCAATGCCATGATCTTTCCCAATATCTCTTTATTGTCATTCGCATCATCATGATTCCCCCGGTTGATATAAGCTTCATAAATATTTTTTCTTAGCTCACGGTTTTCAGCATATTGCAAAAAAGGCAAGCGACTGGAGTTTTGCAAAGTGAATAGCCATTTCCCTTCTTTTCCAGCAGCTTTCGCTTCCTCTGCGGCCCCCGCTTTCACCCATTCGGGTAACCCGGCCAAATCAGCCTCATTCTCGATAACCAACTGATAAGCGTTATTCTCATTTAAGATATGATTGTCGAAAGCAATCCCCAAAGTCGACAATTCTTTATTGATCTCCCTCAAACGGGATTGTTTTCCGGCATCCAGTCCGGCACCCGAACGGACAAAAGCTTTATAATACTTGTCCAACAGCCGGTGTTGCTCAGTCGTAAGAGTTATCTTACCTTCCTGTTCCTGTTGATGCACATCAGCCACCCGTTTATACAAATCCTGATTCAAATAAATATTATCACTATGTTCTGAAAGTACAGGAGCCATCTTTTCATTCAAGGCCGTCAACGAATCATTTGTATCCGCTTCGGTCAATGCAAAAAACACCCCACTTACTCTCGCCAGAATCCCGCCACTTTTATCCAGCGCCACAATGGTATTTTCAAAAGTAGGTTCCTCGGGATTATCAACTATTGCCTTAATTTCCGCATTCTGCTCCTCTATTCCTTTCAAGAAAGCAGGTTCATAATGCTCCAGTCTGATCTTAGTAAAATCGGGAGCACCGTACTCGGTCTGGAATTCCGTAAAGAACGGATTCATTTCTGTTTTCTGTTCACATGCACACATTACACAACACGTCGCTAACGTAAATAATAGTCTTTTCATAATCTGTCAATTAAAGGTATGTAAAATCACTTCTCCGCCACATAACACCAAATGGGGTAATGATCCGAACTCTTTATCGTATTATCCACCGTACAACGGTAAGATTTTAAATTCTTGCTCAATAAAATATTGTCTATTCTGAAATAAAAATGATTTTGATTATAAGATATGCCAAAGCCGTTTCCCGACTCCACAAAAGCATCATTCAGACCTTCCCCTACCACCCTGTGAGTGTATGATATAGGAGAATCATTGAAGTCACCGCATACAATTATGCCTCCCCCTTTGTAACCGGCCACCAAACGAGCTATGGAATCAGCCTGAACGGCACGTATAGCCGATGCTTCCGCCAGTTTTCCGATCAGCAAACGAGACCCTTGCGATACCTTTTGCTTATCAGGATCCTTCATCATTTCGCGATAGACTTCTTTATCCTTCTCAGTCAGCTTATTGGATTCCAGATGATTATTAACAACCAGCAAGGTATCACCATTCGCTTTGATTTTATAAGCAATGGAACCATTGTTAAGGCTGGCATATTTCACCGGATGTGCCGACAAAATAGGAAAACGGGAATAACAACCCAAACCGTTGGCCCCCGATATCTTATGATAATTTTTATAAGGATAATCTCTTAAAGCATAATCCACCTCTTTCTTGGTTAAGCGTCCGCCTACAATATATTCCTGCAGGCAGATTATATCCGCATTGCTGTTTCTTAAATATTCCAGCACAGGGTTCGGATTATCCTTGGTGTTCGCACGGTTCTTTTCAAAGGCCATCGTATTGTAGGATAAGAATTTGATTGCCCCTTCCGGTACATCAGATACAAATACATTGACTGGGAAATAAGTACGGATAGCACCAATGGAACATACCAGGCCTAAAAATGAAAGCAACGCATATTTACGATAAATCACCAACCAGAAGACCAGAAACAAAAGATTAACAATCAAAAAAGCGGGAAAAGCCAAACCGGCACATGACCATACCGGATGAGCCACAGGATCAATATAAGGGCTGTAAGCACATACCAGTAACAATACCACCATACACAAGTTTATGCCCAGTAGTATCCATCCCAAAAAACGACCAATATATTTCATATATCACTTCTTGCTCGCATCAAACAAGCTTTTCTTCTCTTCGGTAGTCAGACTGTTATAACCGGATTTCTTTAATTTATCCAATATACGGTCTATCTCCTCGCTTTGCTGTTTTTTACGGGCATTATAATCGTAATCTTTTGCCTTATCACCATAATGAACTTTCATCTTCGGTTTTTTCGATTGACGACGAAACGAAAGACCTTCCGAGAAGCAATCCAAGCATCGGTTTATCCATGACGTAGCATCATGTCCGCGGGACAATCCGGAAGCAAACCACCATCCGGCCAAAGCACCTCCTAAATGAGCGATATGGCCACCGGCATTGCCCGATGTCATAAACAGCAAATCGGTCACAACCATAAACAGAGCCACATACTTCAACCTAACAGTCCCAATAAACATAAAGTTTACTCTATATTCCGGTGCACGTACCGCAGTGGCCACAACAATAGCAAGTACGGAAGCTGATGCTCCCAACAAATAAGAATAATACAAAGAATCACTGAAATAAGGGAAAACATTGTAAGCGATCATATACAACAAACCGCCACAAATACCTCCCAACAGATAGAGCCCGCGGAAATGCTTTGCCGAGAAAAGAGACAGAAACATCTGCCCGAACCAATAAAGCCACAGCATATTAAACAGCAAATGCAAAATACCTGCGTGCATGAACATATAAGTCAGCAAAGACCAAGGCTGCTTGACAAACTGCAACGTCCAGGCCGGCAGTTCCAAATATTGAAGCACAAATGCTCCATTCCGGTTGAACAGCATCCATAAAATTCCCAATAAGGAAGTTACAATGAATACCCCTACATTAATATATATAAACTGGATATATATGTTCCCTTTGTTGAAACTATTTTTCAAATCAGTAATAAAACTGCCCATTGTTATTCTTTTTTCTCCAATACATTATCAATATAAAGCCAAAAATCATACCTCCCAAGTGTGCAAAGTGGGCAACGCCATCGGTCGAAGCACCCAAGCCCAAAAATATCTCCAAAGCAGCATATCCCATCACAAAATATTTAGCCTTGACAGGAAATGGGATAGGGAATACAAACATCTGACTATTGGGGAACAGCATACCGAATGCCAACAAAATACCATATATCGCTCCCGAAGCGCCAACTGTAGTCATCAGATTCAAGTACTCCGCCATCGGGATCACGGCAATCCCCGTATTCACACTGTCATACTGCGATAATTCAGTCACATATTGTATATATTGCACCAGCTCCTGCACCAGTCCCGCACCTATACCACATACCATATAATAGGATAAGAAACGTTTCGGTCCCCAGACCTGTTCAAGCGTACGGCCAAACATCCACAAAGCAAACATGTTAAAAAAGATATGCTGGAAACCGCCATGCATAAACATATAAGTAATCAACTGGGCAGGATTAAAATCAGATGCCATAAAAAAGTGTAGTCCCAGCAGGTCGTTTAGGTTAATTCCATACTTCATGGCTACCACGCCTCCAAAGAAACACAACACATTTATTATCAATAAATTCTTGGTTACTGTAGGTATACTGTTCATAAATATTCTTCGTCTAATAAAACATTGATTGCGCGCAAATTTACAATTTTATTCTGTTATATAACAGAAAACAAGAGTTCTCTTACGTTTTTTTGATTTTTGGAGCATCTTTTTTAGGCTATCTGTTTGATTTCTAATTTTGAAAGCATATATTTGTCACTGATTTTGGTAAAACTTTTGTGTTACATTTAATAATTAATCATTTTCGTTATGAATAAGGCAGATCTTATCAGCGCAGTCGCCGCTGAAGCCGGCTTGAGCAAAGTCGACGCAAAAAAAGCAGTTGAAGCTTTCGTTTCAACTGTAACAAAAGCCCTCCAAGAAGGGGACAAAGTATCATTAATCGGATTCGGAACATTCTCTGTTGCTGAAAGAAGTGCAAGAACAGGTATCAACCCATCCACAAAAGCAACGATTACTATTCCTGCTAAAAAAGTAACCAAGTTCAAACCAGGTGCTGAACTGGCAGACGCAATTAAATAATTGCTATTTTACATAAAAGGACTTAAGGAAAGGGGCGCCGGTACTAGCGCCCTTTCTTCTTCATTTTTCTATTTGAACCTATGAAACCTAAAATGACAACCTTATTTAAATTCCTGATCAGCGCTGCTGTATGCGCATATTCAACACAAGTTCTTCATGCGGAAGATACAAAACTACCTTATTGGAAAGATATTCAGACCGTAGCCGTCAACAAGGAATATCCACGCACAGCTTTCATGACTTACGACAACCGGAACCAGGCACTGACCGGCGAGTATGAGAACAGCCCTTATTACAAACTACTAAACGGTACATGGAACTTTTATTATGCAGATGCATACAAAGATCTGCCTGCCAACATTGAGCAACCGGATGCCAACATAGCCTGGAAGGAGATTAAAGTACCCGGCAACTGGGAAGTACAGGGCTACGGAGTGGCCATCTACACCAATCATGGATACGAATTCAAACCCAGAAATCCACAACCGCCGCAGTTACCCGAAACCAATCCGGTCGGTGTGTATCAGCGTGATATCGAAATTCCCGCCGATTGGGATGGACGCGACATATTCCTCCGTTTGGAAGGAGCAAAATCCGGTGTATACGTGTATGTCAACGGACAGGAAGTGGGATACAGCGAAGACTCCAAGAATCCGGCAGAATTCTTAATCAACAACTACCTGAAACCCGGCAAAAACTCGCTGGTCATCAAAATATTCCGCTGGAGTACCGGTTCTTATCTGGAATGCCAGGACTTCTGGCGCATGAGCGGTATTGAACGTGATGTATTCCTGTTCTCACAGCCCAAAACCCACATCAAAGATTTCAATGTGGTGTCTACACTGGACGACACTTATAAGAATGGTATCTTCAAACTGAATGTGGACGTAACCAACCATACAGCAGCCAACAAAGAGGTAACCGTAGCATACGAATTGCTGGATGCCGCAAAGAAAGTGGTTGCAGAAGGTAACACCCCCTGTCCTGTTACAGCAGACGGGCAGAAGAGCATCTCTTTTGAAGCCGCCCTCAGCAACGTCAAGACCTGGACATCAGAACACCCTAACCTGTATCGGTTACTGATATCTCTGAAAGACGGAGAAAAAACAAGCGAAATCATTCCTTATACGGTAGGTTTCCGCCGTTTCGAGATCAAACCAACCGATCAGATAGCCGAAAACGGCAAACCATACGTTTGCTTGTTCGTCAACGGCCAACCCATCAAGCTGAAAGGTGTAAACATACACGAACATAATCCCGAAACAGGACATTATGTTCCCGAAGAGCTGATGCGCAAGGACTTCACCCTGATGAAACAGAACAACATCAACAGCGTGCGCCTCTGCCACTATCCGCAAGACCGCAAGTTCTATGAATTGTGTGATGAATATGGTATCTATGTATATGATGAAGCCAACATCGAAAGCCACGGTATGTATTATAACTTAAGCCGGGGCGGAACATTGGGCAACCATCCCGAATGGCTGAAGCCGCACATGGACCGTACCATTAATATGTACGAGCGTAACAAAAACCATCCCTCTGTAGCCATCTGGTCATTAGGAAACGAAGCCGGAAACGGTTATAATTTCTATCAGACCTATTTATGGCTGAAAGAACGCGAAGTAAAAGGCATGAACCGTCCTGTAAATTATGAACGCGCCCTTTGGGAATGGAACACAGATATGTATGTACCCCAATACCCCAGTGCCGCCTGGCTGGAAGAAATAGGCAAGAAAGGCAGCGACCGTCCCATCGCACCATCCGAATATTCACACGCTATGGGCAATTCCAATGGTAATCTGGCAGCACAATGGAGAGCAATCTACAAGTACCCGAACCTGCAAGGCGGTTACATTTGGGACTGGGTAGACCAAGGTATTCTGGAAACAGACGAAAATGGACGTACCTACTGGGCCTACGGAGGTGATTACGGGACCAATGCACCCAGCGACGGAAACTTCCTATGCAATGGAATCGTAGCTCCGGACCGCACTCCGCATCCGGCCATGACAGAAGTGAAATATGCACATCAGAATGTAGGTTTCGAAGCCATCGACCCGGCTGCCGGCAAATTCCTGGTAAAAAACCGTTTCTACTTCACCAACTTGAAAAAGTATATGATCAGTTATACCGTAAAGGCAAACGGAAAAACAATCAAAGGCGGAAAAGTATCATTAGATATCGAACCGCAAGGTTCCAAAGAACTGAACATCAACCTCAACGGATTGAAACCCAAGGCCGGCACAGAATATTTTGTAGATTTTGTAGTTACCACCACAGAACCGGAGCCCTTGATTCCTGCAGGACACGATATTGCTTCCGAACAATTCCGCCTGCCCATAGAACCATTGGCTATGACCGGACATAAAGCAAGCGGCAAGACTACCGTCAGCACGGATGGTGACATCATCACCGTATTATCACCACGTATGCAGTTCGTTTTCAACAAGAAAAGCGGACTCGTGACTTCATACAAAGTAAACGGTACAGAATATTTCGCTGAAGGTTTTGGTATTCAGCCTAACTTCTGGCGCGCACCGACGGACAATGATTATGGTAACGGTGGGCCTAAGCGCGAGCAAATATGGAAACAGTCCAGCAAGAATTTCAATGTAGCAGATGTTACCACAACAACAGACGGCAACAAGACCGTATTAACAGTCAATTACCTACTGGCGGCAGGCAATCTGTACATCATGAAATATACCATCTATCCCGACGGTGTGGTTCATGCAGGCATCACCTTTACTTCTACCGATATGAAGGCTGCCGACACGGAAGTATCAGAAGCTACCTTAATGGCCACTTTCACACCGGGACAGGATGCTCAACGCCTTGCCTCTTCCAAACTGAACGTACCACGTATCGGTGTACGTTTCCATTTGCCATCCGATATGAACCAGGTAGAATACTTCGGACGCGGACCGGGTGAAAACTACATCGACCGTAATGCAAGCAGCTTCGTTGATCTCTACCGCACTACAGCCGACCAGATGTACACCAACAACTATGTCCGTCCGCAAGAAAACGGACACCGCACCGACACCCGTTGGGTAGAACTGACCCACAAAGGCGGAAAAGGATTGTTAATACGTGCCGACAGCACTATCGGATTCAATGCCCAGCGCAACTCCGTAGAGGACTTTGACTCGGAAGAAGCTATCAGCCGTCCCCGTCAGTGGACTAACTTCACTCCCGAAGAAGTTGCTAACCATAATGAGGAAAAAGCTAAAAATGTAATACGCCGCATGACACATGTCAATGATATCACCCCACGTAATTTTGTGGAAGTATGTATTGATATGAAGCAACAAGGTGTAGCCGGTTATGACAGCTGGGGAGACCGCCCTCTGCCGGAACATACCCTACCCGCCAATAAGGAATATCATTGGGGATTCACATTGATGCCGGTAAAATAAAAACATAGCAAGCATTCCTTCCTTAATAAGAAGAGTATGTCAGAACTCCGATGGCACTATCATATAGATTGTCATCGGAGTTTCATTTCCCATCCTACATTTCAATTATAACCTGAAAACAAGATCAGTCTGATTTATATTTGCTAGCTTTGTACTCAAAAAATCGAACACATGGAACAACAAGGAGAAATCATACTCTACCAGCCGGATGAATCAGTGAGGATGGAAGTGCGCATTGAAGATGAAACAGTGTGGCTGACCCAGGCACAAATAGTAGAACTATTCCAATCCAGCAAAGCCAATATAAGCGAGCATCTAAAGAACATTTATAAATCAGAAGAACTAATCCAAAGTTCAACCGTTCGGAATTTCCGAACAGTTCGCCAAGAAGGCAACAGACAGATTACCCGTAACTTAGAATATTATAATTTAGATGTGATTATATCAGTAGGATACCGTGTAAATACGAAACGAGGAATCCAATTCCGCCAATGGGCTAATAGCCAGGCACATGACCGTTTTCTTATTATAGACCAATCCGACGTATATCACATCGGAGCCTCTTTGAAAGATTTGGGAAAGAAACTGTTTGCCTTCTCCAAAATGGATATTCCGGCATCTATCCTCACAAAACTGCTATAAAGATGAGAGAAACAGAATCCAATAATAAAGTCCTACTAGGCATGAGCGGAGGAACAGACAGTTCCGTAGCCGCCCTTCTATTGCAGGATGCAGGATACGAAGTAACCGGCATCACCTTCCGCTTTTATGAAAAAGAAAATGATACAGAGTATCTGGAGGACGCCCGCGCTTTATGTGAACGTCTGAACATCCCCCATCTCACATACGATGTTCGTGACACCTTCCGGAAAACCATCATTGACTATTTCATCAACGAATATATGGCAGGTCATACCCCGGTTCCCTGTACCTTGTGCAACAACTACCTGAAATGGCCTCTTTTGAAGAAAATATCCGATGAAATGGGAATTTATCACTTCGCTACAGGACATTATGTACGCCGGCGCTTCATCAATGGATGCTATCACATCACTACCGGTGCCGACCCGGATAAAGACCAATCCTTTTTCCTATGGGGGCTGCCACAAGAAATCCTGCAACGTATGCTTCTCCCTATGGGCAACCTGACTAAAGCCCGTGTCCGTGAAATCGCGGCAGAGCGTGGTTTTCTGAAAGCCGCCCATAAACGGGACAGTCTGGGAGTCTGCTTCTGCCCCATGGACTACCGCACATTCCTACATAAGGAATTACCTGAAGGAAGTATCCTACCGGGTAAATTCTTCGATGAAATGGGGAATTTTATCGCACGGCACAAAGGTTATCCTTTCTATACCATCGGCCAGCGGAGAGGATTGGGCATAGATCTTAACCGGGCTGTCTTTGTCAAAGAAATCATTCCGGCAGAAAACAAAGTCATACTGAGCGACTTGAAAGCACTGGAAAAAACAGAAATGAGACTGAAAGAATGGCGCATCACCAATCCCGCTTTATTACTAAACAAGGACGACATCATCGTCAAAATACGCTATCGGAAACAAGCCAACCGCTGCACAGTAACCCTGCAACCGGATAACACCCTGCATGTACAACTGCACGAACCGCTGACAGCCATTGCTCCGGGACAGGCAGCCGCTTTCTATAGGGATGATGTAGTACTGGGTGGGGGCATTATCATCTAATTCCAGACACTTTCAAATCATATTTCGGCCCTCTTTTTTGCTGCTTCAAGATTTTCTTGATAACTTTCCGTCGTTCTTCACCTTCAGGTCGAGAAACCGGAAAGTGAAAATAGACATGTATCCGGATCAAACCTTAAATAAATAGAGATGAAAAGTAGAAATTATGCAGGCATATCCTTACTTGCCTCATTAGCCGCCTGTAACTCTGCAACAGCAGAAACCGTTCAAAAAAACAGTACGCAGGCCCCCCAAAAGCCCAATGTTATCGTTATTCTGGCAGATGACCTGGGATATGGAGATTTAAAATGTTACGGAGCCAAGAATGTAGAAACTCCCCATGTTGACAAACTGGCATCGGAAGGCATTCGTTTTACTAATGCACATACCGTAGCCGCTACCAGCACCCCATCCCGCTACTCCTTGCTGACAGGAGAATATGCATGGCGCAGACCGGACACGGACATTGCCGCAGGAGATGTAAAAATGATTATCCGTCCCGAACAATACACCATGGCAGACATGTTTAAAAGTGCCGGATATGCTACAGCCGCCATCGGCAAATGGCATCTGGGCCTGGGAGACAAGACAGGCGGACAGGATTGGAATGCTCCTTTACCAGCCGCTTTAGGTGACTTAGGCTTTGACTATCACTATATCATGGCCGCTACAGCCGACCGTGTACCTTGTGTATTTATAGAAAACGGCAAGGTAGCCAACTATGATCCGTCCGATCCCATAGAAGTGAGTTACACCAAGAACTTTCCGGGAGAACCGACCGGCAAAGATAATCCCGAATTACTGTATAACCTACATCCCAGCAACGGACATGACATGTCCATCGTCAATGGCATCAGCCGCATCGGATTTATGAAAGGGGGCGGAAAAGCACTTTGGAAAGACGAGAACATTGCCGATTCCATCACCGTTCATGCCATCAACTTTATCAAACAGCATAAAGACGAGCCTTTCTTTATGTATTTTGCAACCAATGATGTACACGTTCCTCGTTTTCCCCATGACCGCTTCCGTGGAAAGAATCCTATGGGACTACGCGGAGACGCAATCGCCCAATTCGACTGGACGGTAGGCCAGCTGATGGAAACATTGGACCAACTTGGACTAACTGAAAACACGCTGATTATTCTATCCAGCGACAATGGTCCGGTTGTAGACGACGGATATAAGGACAAGGCAGAAGAGCTGTTGAACGGACATACACCTTCCGGTCCGTGGAGAGGAAACAAATACAGCGCTTTCGAGGGTGGAACAGCCGTCCCGGTCATTGTCCGCTGGCCACAGAAGATAAAAAAGACAGGAGACTCGGACGTATTAATGTCACAGATTGACTGGCTAGCCTCCTTAGGAGCTTTGATCAACGCCAGATTACCTAAAGGCAGCGCTCCGGACAGTTATGACCGTTTAGGGAATCTGATAGGAACCGACAAGACAGACCGCCCCTGGATTGTGGAACAATCCATGAACCACACGTTGTCCGTCCGTACCAAAGACTGGAAATACATTGAACCGAATGATGACCCGACCACTTTCATGAAAGCAGAAAAAATAGAAACCGGAAACCTGAACGTTCCCCAGTTATATGAAATGGAAAAGGTGAGCGAACAAGAGAATGTAGCAGAAAAGTATCCTGAGAAAGTATTTGAGTTGCAGACCATTCTGAGGCAAGTACGCAATAAGAGAATAAAGATGTAAACAGGACTCATCCAATAAGAGGATATTTCAAAAATCCGAAATAACCATCAAATGTTCCACCGTATGGGCAGGCCCATGAGCCCGCCCATACAACATAACGACAACAAAAATCACTTTTGACTCATTTACATAAAACATAAAAGCATTCCATCACAACAACTCACTCATTACCAAGAGCTTCCCGTGCGACAGTCTTTCAAAACCTCCTCAATCGGTATGCCGGTGGCGAAATACATCTGCTTCGGGGATGCTCTCGGACAGAATGTAAAATCAGCCCCTCGTTACCTCCCGGTAGCTCGTAGGCATCAGAAGAACCTATTCTCATCATACCTTCACCTCACTCCATTTGATATTTCACCCAGGTGAAGCAGTTATTCCACTTGGGTGAAAGCGGCTGTTCACCTAAGCGAAGCTGCCTCTTCACCTTAGTGAAGCAATGAACGCACCCGAACAAAAATACGCCTTATGACGCTCCCCTGCAATGGAACAACCGTAGCTATGACACAGGAATCAGAACAACCGATATCCGTCAAACCAAATTTGGCAGCGGAGAATGGCAAACCGTTTCGGGGGAATTTAGAATGTATTTTCACGGTACATTACTGATTTACAGCAAAATAACGTGAAAAATCCAAGATGACAATATACGTATAATCAAAAAAACTCCCTTGGTACAACCAAGGGAGACAGGTATACATTTCCTTTAAAAGTTCCGGATGCAGTTGGGATTATAAAGCAGCCCTTCGGCTGCTTTATGTTTCTCTATCCTCTGTGTTAGCATTTAAAGGAATGATTCATCTTTTACTTATTACTTGCCTTAACAAACTTATAAAGCACGAAAGTCTTGGGCGCCATCTCTACATTCAGTACATTACCCTCAATCGTAACATCACTTTCTTTCGGAGTGATGACATTCGGATGCTCTACCGTGTTATCTTTATCCAAATCGGCAGACTGGAGCGTGATGCATTTACCTTCCACAAGTTTATCACTCTTCTTCAATCCGTTGAAAGTCACTGATACCGGTTGTGCCTTATCCGAAGTATTGGCAATTTTCACGATACAAGCCTTTTCATCCTTATCCCATACGGCACTGGCAAACAGACCATCCTGTCCTTCCTGACCGCTCACAGCTTTTTTATCCATTGTCAACGGCAATACATGCGTGCCTTTATTATGACTGTACAACTGTTGTACATAGTAACTGCAAGTACGGACGGAATTCAGATTATCAAACCAAATCAAATCCGGACGCCACTGCCACCCTTCCACATGAGCAAACAAAGGCGCATAAGTAGCCATGTGTACCACATCGGCATTGCGTTCCAGTCCGGTCATGAACGCAGCTTCCATTAAAGCAGCATTAAAATGGTTCCATTTCTTGCCTTTTCCATGACAAGCATATTCTCCGGCAAAGACCTTCGGACCTTTGCGGTCGTAATTGTCATAACGGTTACCTTGTGCCAGGAACCAGCTTTCGGGACGATAGAAATGCTCATCCACCAAATCCACTTTCAGATTTTTCATTTCCGGCCATAAGTAATCAAAGTCTTTACCTTCAGACTGAGGTCCCGAACTGCCGACAATCTTGATTTCGGGATGCGCCTTACGAAGCACCTCGACAAACTGTTTCAGACGTTCCGGATATTCCGGTCCCCATTGTTCGTTGCCAATACCCAAGAACTTCAAGTTGAAGGGAGCAGGATGTCCCATATCCGCACGAACTTTTCCCCAAGTAGTCGTAACATCACCATTGGCAAATTCAATCAGATCCAATGCATCCTGTATATACGAATCAAGTTTGGACAAGCTGACCTGCTGGTCGGGGTCATTCTGATACTGGCATACCAGTCCGCAGTTCAGAATAGGCAACGGTTCGGCGCCTATATCCTCCGACAACTGGAAATACTCAAAGAAGCCCAGTCCGTAAGTCTGGAAATAATCGGGGAAGAAACGATGCTTGAACGTATAATGCCAGCGGTTTTCATTCAACGGACGATTCTCTACCGCACCTACTGTTTTTTTCCATTCGTAACGGGTAGCCTCATCCGTACCTTCCACAATACAGCCGCCGGGAAAACGGAAAACACCGGGTTTGATATCATATAAAGCCTGCACCAAGTCCTTGCGAAGCCCGTTCTTACGTTCTTTCCAAGTATCCACAGGGAAAAGAGAAACATGTTCCAGATCCACCGTTCCCGCACTTTCAAGGAAAATACGGAGATGAGCCTTGGGTTCCGTTCTCGGCGATTTCAATATCACCTCATATTGTTTCCAATCCTTCGAGTTCACTGTCAGTTCTTTTGACTCAAAAGCCTGACGTTCCTCCATCGTATCATTCTTGATCAATTCAATGCGAAGTTTCTGGTTCTCACCACGTGCCCATACGGAAAAACGGTACTCGGCTCCTTCCTTGACACCTATACCGAAGAAACCTTCGTTTTCAATCCCTGTATGTTTTTCCCTGTGCCCGGAATTACCCAGACGGACATAATGCGGATTTCGTTCAAACGGCCCGTCATCCATCAAGGTCACGTTACCGAAAACATTCCACCCCATAAAACGTTGCGGGAATTCGAATGAACGGTTCTTTACCAGTTCGGCATACAATCCTCCGTCGGCTCCATAATTAATGTCCTCAAAAAACAAACCATACATGGTTGGTTGTATTTCCGCACCAAGTTTATTGGTCTGCACGACCATGTTGTGCGCATTCTGTGCATGTAGCGCTACTCCGGCAGCAAATACCCATGCTGTGAATAGAGTTCGGTGTAATTTCATGATAGTAATATTATTAATTTTTATTAGTTAATTCTCTTTCCCCATACCGAATGCCCTTGAGCATCCAGGCCGGTAAAGAGAATGGTTTCTGTTTCATTTTCCCAATCGTGTCCGGCAAAGATAATCAAATTGTTAATATCTTCTGTGGCTGTTTTTATAGTAAGAAGTTGTTTTTTAACATTAAAATCCCAAGTTGCATCTCCAACACTGCCATCTGCTTCCAAAACGACACGGGCAGACAATGCCTGCTCCCCATTTCGCAAGTCTCCCTCGCCCCACATTATCTGACCGGCCTCCAAGCTACGTTCCAGAGGCGGCTCCTGAAGACGGATAATTTCCCACTCACCTGCCAAATCTTCTTTAGTGAAAGAGCGCGGAGCAGTACCTGCATAGCGTTCGGGAGAAACCACAGGCCATCCGTTTACAGTAAAGAACACTTCACGTACATGCAGATCCATCAACTGGTTCTGAGGAGAGAGCCGTCCCTGATGAGCCATAAAATAACGGCCGTCACCGGCATCAATAAGACCGCAATGAGCCGTTCCCGCCCATCCCGGATGATTTTCGAAGCGGTAAGGAGCTGTCAAAATGGGAACATTATTCGTTGTATCTTTTATATCCTCTCCATAGAAATCCACAAAAGGCCCTTCGGGAAAATCGGAATAAGCGACACGTACATTATAGGTAGTCATCAGCGGATCGTAGGATGTAAACAGATAATATTTGCCAAGTTCCGGCTGATACATGATTTCCGGCGCTTCCAGATTGTCTTTCCGGTAATTGGCCCGGCGTGCTATCAAGTGCCCATGATCCTCCGGCTGCATAGTCATTCCTGTTTCGGGACTCAGTTCCACACAGTACAGACCGCCGAAATAAGAGCCATAATGCATCCACCACTTTCCGGTTTCCGGGTCCTCAATAACAGAAGGGTCTATGGCATTCATCGCATCCCCTTCCCCTGTCTTGACCACACACCCTTTCTGTATCCAGGGACCTTCGGGAGAATCCGACTCAGCCATACCGATATAGGATGTATTCCTGCCGAATGCCGATACACAATAATACAAACGATAAATACCCTGATAAGGCATCAGGAAGGGAGCCCAAATGTTAGTCGCCCCTTTTCCCTCCGCCTGACTATGGACCCATTCTATAGCCGGAGCAGGTATTTCGGGAAAGGTCCATCCCACAAAATCCCAATGTACCAGATCTTTTGATTTGCGTACCTGAATAAAACCTAACGGTACATTCTTCTCTTCCGCCTCTTTCCGGTTCTCGGCAAAGATAGCATCAGTGGAATACATATAATAGGTATCCCCTATTTTTTTACAAGCCGGATCGTGTACATTATACGTTCCCCACTGCTTATAATTTTCCATAGACGAAAGGGCGGTATAATCATCCATCCAAGGATTCGGTGAAGGAACAGGCACGAAAGCCGTAGGTGCATTGCATGATACCAATGCCCCTACGACCAACAGGCCTAAACCAACCAACCTATTTATTATTAACCTCTTCATGTCCATGAATAATCTTTGAGGAAAAAATTGCTGTTTCATAGTATTTTGTTTATTATATGACCATTTGCTAATGTACTAATTTATCAATGGCCATGTGGCATATAGCGCAGCCAATTGGCACATTGGCATATTGACACATTGACTAATTATTATTAATGCAAATATAGCTGCAACCAAAAGCTCGCCAGGTGGACAATATCGCTTAAAGGGTGGACATTTGTACAGCAGAGGGATAAAAATGATTTGTTTGTTTTTAAGGAAAAACGAAAAGGTATATCTTTGTTTCCATAATGGTATATTCTTACGTCATTAATGAACTACACACTATGAAAAGACATTCTTTGCTATTTGCCCTGTTCATCTTTCTGTCGAGCCTGTCTATGCAAGCTGAAGAGACCGCCGGAAAATGGTCTGAACGCTATAACGTCACCGCTATTACGATGGATGAAGGACTGCCTCACAACTTCGTGGACGATATATTGAAAGACAGTCAGGGCTTTTTATGGATTGCCACCCGTGGGGAAGGAATCGCCCGTTATGACGGTTATGAATTTACCGCCTTCAATATGGGAAGCACCCACACCAAACTACGAAGCAACTTCATAAACAAACTGTGTGAGGATAACTTCAAGCGTATTTGGGCTGTCAGTGAAATGGGTATTGACATATTGGATATACAAACCATGCAGACTGTACAAGTCGCTGATACGAAAGACAAACTTATTTCACTGTGCAACCGCCCCTCCCATCTCATTCTCCATAGCAAAGCGGGAAATATTTGGGTTTGTTCGGAAAACAATTTATTCAAAATTACCTTTGACAAACAAGGAAATATAAGACAGATCATTAAAATATGCGAAGTGCCGGCAGGAGAATCCATCCGGACTATTTGTGAGGTGGAAGACTATCTTTGGATAAACTACAAAGACGGTATCTACCGCATCAAAGAATCGGCTATGGAAGTACAGGAACCCACATTCATTTCATCTGCCCTGCAATTACCCGGTGTGTCCATACAAGTAATCTGCCGGAAAGAAAATGAAATTTGGATTGGCAGCGCACAAGGCCTTTTCCGATACAATATGGATACGGAACTGATGAAGCATTATATGTACGATCCGAATGACAACAACTCGCTTTCCCAAAACTTTATCACAGACATAGCAGAAACAGGAGAACATACCATGCTGGTTGCCACCCTAAAAGGTATAAACCTTTATAATGCGTTGACAGACAATTTTGAGCGGATAAATAAAGATACCGGAGAAGGAGAAATCGTACAAAACACATTGAACTGTGACTTCGTAAACTGTCTGCTGACCGATGGTGACATTATCTGGGTAGGAACCGAAGTGGGAGGGCTGAACAAGATGAGCCGCCGGATGCTGTTGGTACAAAACTATTATCATATTCCCACCATTCCCGGAAGTCTTTCCCAAAATCCCGTCAATGCCATTTATGAAGACCCGTCGGGTGTTTTATGGGTAGGAACCGTAGAAGGAGGTTTAAACCGGCGGGCTCCCGGCAGCAACACTTTTGAACACTATACCACTGATGCACCCGCCCACCTAAGCCATAATACCGTCAGTTGTTTTACCAGCGATAACGATGGAAGGCTCTGGATAGGAACCTGGGGAGGAGGCATAGGATGGATAGACATGAAAAATCCGCAGAACAAACAATTCCACCACATAGAAATACCCGAATACGGAGACTTCTCATGGGGATGGGCCGGAAGTATCTGCTATGACCACTTGAATAATGCCATCTGGGTGGGAACCAGTACCAATATCTATGTTTACGACTTGAAAACACAAACGCTCACCGAACCATTCAAGGGTATGAACCTAGGTGGAATTGAAGGCTGTACAGGATACTATATAGATAAGGATAACCACCTGTGGCTGGGACTTACAGAAGGACTTTGCCGAATAGATCTAAGCAGTTTGAAAGCCCCCAGACTGATTTATCAACTCTGGAGGATCAAGCTGGACGAACCGGAATCAAAGTTGAAGGAAAGGGTAACCTACATCACCCAGTCTAAAGACGGAACCCTATGGATAGGCAGCAACGGATATGGTTTCTACAAATCCTCACCAACAGAAAACGGAGAATATACCTTCCGCTCCTTCACCACCGAAGACGGACTGATAAACAACAGTGTCCGCTGCATATCGGAAGATAAAGAAGGGTATCTTTGGATTACCACCACCAACGGACTCTCCCGCTTCAATCCTAACAACAACAGCTTCTTCAACTATACCCGGAAAGACGGACTATTATCCAACCAGTTCTATTGGAACGCAATATGCCGTGCCGCCAATGGAGATTTGTATGTAGGAAGTACTAAAGGGCTGTCTGTAGTCAAACCAGTCATAGACACAAATCCCAAGGAGGCTGTTCCTCTGGCATTCACCCATGTTCGTGTGGCCAATGAAGAACGATTGTACACAAACGGCACCCTACAGTTACACGAACGCGACAAATCTCTCTATATTGAATTTGCCGCACTGGATTATGATGCATCGACATTCGCCAATTATTATTACCGCTTGAAAGGATTTGACGACAAATGGATAAAAGTGCCGGCCAACAGGCGACAAGCCGCCTATACCAACCTGCGTCCCGGCAACTATACTTTCGAACTGCGTTATGCCCCCGACGGCAAACAATGGCTGGAAGAAATGGCAGAAGCCCACATTGCCGTATCACCTTATTTCTATAAAACCATCTGGTTCATTCTGTCCATATTGGTTCTTCTATCTTTCCTTATATATAAGGTATTATCATGGAGGCTTCGTTCGTTAAAAGAACAACAAGAAATGCTCCACATCAAAGTAGAGGAACGTACCCGTGAACTGGAAGAACAAAAAAAACTGCTTTCCACTCAGGCAAGCGAGCTCTATCGTCAAAACCAACTATTGAAACAGCAAAACGAAAAAATAACCAAACAAAAAGGGCAACTGATACAAATGTCAAAGAAAGTACAGGAATTGACGGTTGACAAACTCGCCTTCTTCACCAATATCACCCATGAATTCCGTACTCCGTTGACATTAATCGTAGGACCTATAGAAAGGGCATTGAAACTAAGCTACAATCCTCAAGTCATTGAACAATTACATTTTGTGGAGCGCAACTCAAAATATCTGCTCTCACTGGTCAACCAATTAATGGACTTCCGCAAAGTAGAATCAGGGAAAATGGAAATTGTCCGCAACCCGGGCAACTTTGCCAAGTTACTCAATGAACTGCTGGTTCCCTTCGACGCATATGCATCCGAAAGAGGAATAACCATCGAACGTCGTTTCCGCCTTCCTTCATGTGAAATCATGTACGATGAGGATGCCATGCATAAAGTGATTGTCAATTTGATAGGAAATGCTTTGAAATTTACCCCCAAAGGAGGACAAATTACCATCTATGCCACCCCCTTCCGCCAGGAAGAGCAGGAAAAGTTGTTCATCTGTATCCGGGATACGGGGCCAGGACTGCCCGAAGAAGAGATAGACAAAGTATTCAACCGCTTCTACCAATCACAAAACAAGACGCATTCCTCTATCAACGGACAAAGCGGGACCGGAATCGGCCTCTATCTATGCAAACGAATTGTCCAGTTGCATGGAGGTTCAATTTGTGCCAAGAATAATCAGAGCAAAGGATGTTCTTTCCGTATTTTACTTCCTTTGCAATATGCCGATGCAAACAGTCTGCCCGCACCAACAGAGCAAGTTAAAGAACCGGTAGAATCTCCGCTGGCCTTGCAACCTGCCACCAATGGAAAACTGACGATTCTGGTAGTAGAAGACAACAAAGATATGCGCGCCTATATCCGTTCCATTCTGGCCGAATATTATAACGTGCTCGAAGCATCCCAAGGTGAAGAAGCATTGACTGTGCTCCAATCCCAGAACGTGGATTTCATAGTCAGTGACTTGATGATGCCTGTCATGGATGGTATGGAACTGTCCCGCCGGGTAAAATCCAATTTCGCCATCTCACATATCCCCTTCCTGATGCTCACAGCCAAAACATCCAACGAATCGCGCATCGAAAGCTTCCGTATAGGTGTAGACGAATACCTGCTGAAACCATTTGATGATACTTTGCTGCTGGCCCGGATATCCAATATACTGGAAAACCGCAAACGTTTCCAACAAAAGTTCTCATACAGTATGGACGTGGATGCACTGAATATCGAAAAAGAATCCAGTGACAAGAAATTCCTGGACAAGGCGATGCAGATTGTGAAAGAAAACTATAAGAACTCCTATTACGAAATAAGCGATTTCATCGAAGCAATGGGGGTAAGCAAAAGTTTGATGAACAAAAAAATGCAAAATCTGACGGGACAGTCTGCCGGACAATTCATGCGTAACTACCGGCTGAATCTTGCGCGGGAACTTATTATCCGTAACCGGCTGACGCACAATATGAATATATCTGAGATAGCATACGAAGTGGGATTCAATGATCCCAAATACTTCACACGCTGCTTTACAAAACATTTCGGAACAACACCCAGTTCGATGATGGAGAATGGAACCGACTGACTTATTCCAGAGCGTAAAATGAACGGATTGTATACCATAAATGCTCCGTTTTTCTACGCTCTCGTCTCGCTAAATAAATTATCTTTGCTCTACATTATAATAGCATATTTAATACCCATGAAAAAACAATTTATGACTTGGCTGCTTGCCATCACTACAATGTCAGCTTTTGCCCAACAAGCTACAGTTACAGGACCCGATTCCTTTTTGAAAGTAAATGTATCCGTAAAACAGGGTATCCCCATTTATTCCGTTACCTATAAGGACAAGACCATCCTGGAAGATTCACCTTTAGGTTTTGTTGCCAATGTGGGGGACTTCAGCCGGGATATGACTTTCACCGGACAAAAAGAGAATAAAATAGATAAGACCTATACACAAGACCGTATCAAACAATCACAAATTCATTATCAAGCCAATGAACTTACATGCACCTTTACCAATAAAGAAAAGAAAAATATAAATATAATATTCCGCGTAAGCAACAACGATATTGCTTTCCGCTACGAAATGCCCAAATATGGCGATACGGGAAGCATCGTGATAGAAAAAGAAACTACCGGTTTTGACTTCCCCTCCTTCACCACTACTTTCCTGTGCCCGCAAAGTGACGCCATGATAGGTTGGAAACGTACCAAGCCCAGTTATGAGGAAGAATATAAGGCTGACGCTCCTATGAATGTACGTTCACAATATGGGCACGGTTACACATTTCCTTGTCTGTTCCATGTAGGAGAAAATGGCTGGGCACTTATCAGTGAAACCGGAGTAGACAGCAAATACTGTGGTTCACACCTGAGCGATGCCACCGCCGACGGACTTTATACCCTCGCTTTCCCCATGCCCGAAGAAAACAACGGTAACGGTACGGCATCTCCCGGTCTTGCATTGCCCGGTTCCACTCCTTGGCGTACTATTACTGTAGGCGAAAACCTGAAGCCCATTGTAGAAACAACGATTCCATGGGATGTCGTGGAACCTCTTTACCCAACGGAGCATACATACAAAATGGGACGCGGAACCTGGAGCTGGATACTTTGGCAAGATGGCAGCATCAATTTCGACGATCAGAAAAAATATGTAGATCTTGCTGCCGCCATGGGATATGAATATGTATTGATAGACAACTGGTGGGATACCAACATCGGCCGTGAACGTATGAAAGACTTCATAGACTATGCACACAGTAAAAATGTAGATGTATTTTTATGGTATAGTTCCAGCGGCTACTGGAATGATATAGTGCAAGGTCCTACCAATTACATGGACAATCCCATTATCCGTAAAAAGGAAATGAAATGGCTGCATAATATAGGAGTAAAAGGAATCAAAGTAGACTTCTTCGGAGGTGACAAGCAGGAAACCATGCGTCTGTACGAAGCCATCCTGAGCGATGCGGATGATAATGGACTGATGATCATTTTCCACGGCTGTACCCTTCCTCGGGGATGGGAGCGTATGTATCCTAATTATGTAGGAAGCGAAGCCGTGCTCGCATCGGAAAACCTGATTTTCCAACAACATTTTTGCGATGAAGAAGCATTTAATGCCTGTCTGCATCCATTTATCCGCAACACCATCGGTTGCATGGAGTTTGGCGGCACATTCCTCAACAAACGCCTCAACCGCAACAATGACGGCGGAAGCATACGCAAGACCACTGATGTATTCCAACTGGCAACAGCCGTTTTATTCCAAAATCCTATTCAGAATTTTGCGTTGGCGCCTAATAACCTGACCGATGCCCCCCAAGTTTGTTTGGATTTCATGAAGCAAGTTCCCACCACATGGGACGAAACAAGATTCATTGACGGCTATCCGGGCAAATACGTAGTACTGGCACGTCGGCATGCCGATAAATGGTACATAGCCGGAATCAATGCACAAAAAGAACCGCTGAAATTAAAGTTGAACCTTCCCATGTGTACTAAAGGAGATAAAGTGATGCTTTATCAGGACGATAAAAAACTAAATCCTCACGCTGAAGAGATAACATTAAAAAAGAATGATGAAGTCAGCATTACGATGCAGGCGGAAGGAGGATTTTTACTTGTGAAATAATTCCTTTCAGAGAATTTTATTTGTATTTTATCCCTCATGTAGCCGGACAGTCCTTCACCAGGTTGTCCGGCTACATGACTTTATATAAAAAAAGCCTTCTCCTAAGCCTATCTCACCACCTCCAAAAGACGCAAACTATAAGCGGAATAAATACATTTTTTTCCATTATCCATTCGTCCACCCTATAAAACCGTTTGTCCACCCCTGTTTACGGTGTAAATTATACTTTTGTCATGCAATCGGTGCTCAATCTTTCGGAAGAGAACCCTGCTTTTAAAGTCTAATCCTAATCTTAAATATTATGAAGAATAGCTCCAGCATATTTATAAACTCTGTGGTTTGTCTACCTAGAGTATTCAACATTAGATTGTACAATAATCCAACATCTCAATTCAATACATCAGCAACAATTTAATCTACTAATTTAATACTTAAAAAAATGAGGAAACATTTATTATTTTCCGTAATGCTTAGTCTGTGTGCTATGGGTGGCATGATGGTGTATCCCACACCTGCTATAGCTACCGTGGCACAATCTCCGGCTATCAAGGTTCGCGGTCAAGTTATCGATGAACAAGGTGAGCCCTTGACAGGAGCTACTGTCAGAATTAAAGGAGGACAAGGTGGAACCATTACCGATGTGGACGGAAACTTCCAACTGGAGGTTGCCGGAAACGCTATCCTTTCGATAAGCTATGTAGGCTACAAGGAACGCGAAGTAGCCGTTCGTAACCGCGCTATCATTGAAGCCATCCAATTGCAACCCGACAACCAGATGCTGGAACAAGTTGTTGTCATAGGTTATGGCACACAAAAGAAATCCGATTTGACCGGTTCTGTAGCTGTAGTAGACACGGAAGCCTTGAAACAGACATCCCATTCCAATATCTCCACCATGCTCGAAGGTAAAGTATCAGGCGTACAAGTCACTTCCGACGGGCAGCCCGGTGCCGACCCTACCGTCCGTATCCGTGGCGTCGGATCTTTTGGTGACACTTCTCCTCTTTATGTTATCGATGGTGTCCCCATGGGTACTTCCATCCGCGATTTCTCTTCAAACGATATTGAAACCATCCAAATTCTGAAGGATGCATCGGCTGCTGCCATTTACGGTTCGCGTGCAGCCAACGGTGTGGTCATCATCACTACCAAACGCGGTCAGAAAGACCAACCGCTGAAAGTAGACTACAATGGGTACGTAGGTATGGACTACATTCCCAGTAGTGTCTATGACGTAATGGATGCCGACCAATACAGCCAGTACATCGGTCAGGCATGCGCCAACTCCAACACTCCGCTGCCCGGCGGTTACAAGCTGGACAGTACCACCGGAAAATATCATTTCCAGGATAACACCAATACCAACTGGTTTAAAGAAGTGTTCAAAACAGGTATCCGTCAAAATCACAATGTGAACCTCTCCGGTGGCGGTGTCCACAATACTTATAACGTTTCATTAGATTACTACAACCAGAAAGGTACACTGGAAGGCGCCGGTCCCAACTACGAACGTTACACGGCGCGTGTCAACAACACGATGGACACCAAATTCATCAAGTTCCATACCAGCCTGGTTTACTCTCACTCCGATCAAGACAACATGGGTTTGTCAAACGCTTCCGAATACGTTCAAGGTCTGTATGGAGACGTAACCAACATACTGCGTGGTACTTTGCTGATGCAACCCACCATCAAAGCCTACGACAACTCTACTTGGGTACTTGACAATCTGGTAGGGATCGCCAATAACTTCAACTATGACTCTTATGGTTATGGTGTTTACTACGACACCGTACATGGTGACATTTCAGCTTCCAACCCCTTGCTGGTCAATAACCTGTTAAAGCGCAATACCCGTGTAGACCGCTTTGTAGGAACAGCCTCTGCCGATGTGGATCTCCTGAAAATGATCGGTATTGACAGCAAAAACCACAAGCTCAACTATAAAGTCAATCTCTCTTACAGCAAAACCCATTGCAAGGACTTCACCTGGATTCCTGCATGGGTACAGAGCAACCGTGTCTATCTGGCCAAAAGCAACGAACGTCTCACCAAAGCTACCCGCTCTTATGCCGATGCTTTGATTGAAAACGTGCTGACTTATGATGCCACCGTCGGCAAACACCATTTTAACCTGGTAGCCGGCCAGACTTACGAAGAAGAAAACACCGACTTGCTGACAGGCTGGGGCGTCAACTTCACCGAGCCTTACTTCCTGCAACTCCAGAATGCCGCCAACACTTACGCTGAAAGCTTCGAATACAAACACACCCTCCTATCCTACATCGGGCGTATCAACTACAACTACGACGAGCGTTATCTGTTCTCGGCAACCGTGCGCCGCGACGGCAGTTCCCGCTTGTCCCAAAATATCCGTTGGGGCACCTTCCCTTCTGTTTCTGTGGGATGGCGTTTCGACAAGGAGTCTTTCTTCCCCTTCAACAGAAACATTGTCAACATGTTCAAGGTACGTGCCAGCTATGGCGAGCTCGGTAACGAAAACATTGGTGAATACATGTATCAGGCTGTAATGGCACGTAATAACATGACTTATAGCTTTGGCAACACGCCCATCACCGGTTCTGCTATTTCCACTTTCGTAGACAACAACCTTTCTTGGGAAAAGAAGAAAAGCTACAACGTGGGTATCGACCTCGCCTTGTTCAACAACCGTCTGGAATTCACTGCCGAATGGTACAAGAACACCAGTGAAGACCTGCTTTATGCTGTTCCCGTTCCCGAACAAGCCGGTGTATCCAATACCACCGTAACAATGAACGCCGCTTCGATGAACAATTCAGGTTTCGAATTTGCAGCTACTTACCGCAACCGAGACCACGACTTCAAGTATGAAGTGTCGGCTAACTTAAGTACTGTCCGTAACCGCGTAACCTCATTGGGCTTCGGTACCGATTCATACATCTCCGGCGCCTACATCACCAACGTAGGTGAAGAGATCGGCAAATTCTACGGATGGGTTTATGATGGCATCGCCCGCACACAAGCTGACTTGGACAACCATGCCACACAAGAAGGCGCCCAAATTGGTGACTGCCTCTATAAGGACGTAAGCGGTCCCGACGGAAAGCCTGACGGAAAGGTAGATGCCAATGACCAGGTAGTATTGGGCAGCGGTATGCCTAAGATCAATTTCGGTTTGAACGCCCGCTTCGAATACAAACGTTTCGACCTGAGCATCGCTACGTTCGGTGCACTCAACTATCATGTTAGCGACGACATCCACAACTCTCTGAACTCTTGCTATGGCTGGGGCAACAAAGACGTAGCCATGCTCGACGCCAATCGCTTCAGCGAAGACGGCAGCACCTATCTTTCCAGCGTACCACGTACCTATGTCACCAACAGTGCCAGCCTGGCCTGGAACGATCTCTTCAGCGACCGCAAAATTCAGAACGCAGCTTATTGGAAAATTGCCAATATAGAACTGGGCTACAACTTCCCCAACGAATGGTTTGGCAAATACGTATCGGATGTACGTTTCTACGTGTCGGCACAGAACCTGCACACCTTTACCGGCTACAAAGGTTACAATGTGGACTATGCAGGAGGTACCTTCACACCGGGATATAACTTCTGTTCTTATCCTACCGCACGTACCTTCATGTGTGGCGTTCATTTCACTTTCTAATCACTAAAAACATAACAATATGAAACTCAATAAATATGCATTGGTTCTCTTTTTGGGATTAGGCACATTGACTTCTTGCAATGATAATTTGGAGCTGTTAAATCCCAACCAGCAAACCTCAAACACATTCGGTTTCAATGCCGATGATTTGGAAGAGAGCGTTATTGCCGCCTATAACCATATCCGTATGGAAGGTTCTTACGCCCGTGTAGGCTACACCATTGATGTGTGTCGTGGCGATGAAGCCTGGAATTCATCACAAGTATGGTATCTGCCTTTCGATGACCTGAATGCGGAAGTAACCTCGGACATCACGTGGTGGCCCTGGCGCGAATGGTACTACACCGTTAATGTATGTAATTTTGCCATTTCCCGTTGCGATGAAGACAACAGCCAGCTTTCCGAAAAAATGAAACGCATCAAAGGACAAGTGCTCTTCCTGCGCGGTCTGTCATACTACAATCTGGTTGGTTATTACCAGAACCCGCCCCTCATCACAGATTATGCCACCTACTCTTCATTGGATGGACTTTATACCGGCAACAGCACCTATGATGCCGTGCTGGACCAAGTGGAAAGTGATTTCAAAGAAGCCATGGAATTGTTACCCTCACGAGATCAAGGTGGCGAATGGGAAAAAGGACGTGCCACCTGTGGTGCCGCAGCCGGTTACTATGCCCGTGCGCTCATGGTACGCCATAAATTCAAAGACGCCCTTACTGTACTGAAAGACATTATCGGCAAAAAATATGGTACTTATGAACTGATGGATAACTATGGCGACAACTTTCGTGAAGGTCCTGCCTATGAGAACAACAAGGAAAGCCTTTTCGAAGTGCAATTCCTTGACTTAGAATCACAAGGAACCGACGACGAGTGGACTCCGGTGAACACCAGCCCGAATGCCACCCAAGGTTCGGCCATCGAGAGTAACTTCGCTCCCGGCAATTATGGCGGTTGGGCCGACATTTCGGCTTCCCCCTGGCTCTACCATCTCTTCAAAGCAGAACGTACTACTGACGGCAAACTCGACCCGCGTCTGTACTGGACCATCGGTACTTACGAATCCGATTGGGAAGACTTTGAATATGGCAATGTAGCTTATACGAGCAAACTTACAGCCACCGACAACATCGTAACCAACAACACATACGGTGGTCTACCCATCGCCAAGTTCACAAACCTCCGTACCGGACTCTATAGCACCGTTATTACAGGTTTACACGATGGAATCAACTTGCGTCTGATGCGCTACTCCGACGTGCTGCTCCGTGCTGCCGAATGTGAAAACGAAGTCAACGGCCCCACACAACAGGCCATCGACTGGATTAACGAAGTACGCAACCGCGCTGACTTGCCCGATCTGGAACTGGCTGACTTCCCTACAGCCGACAAACTCTTCGAGCAGATTGCCAATGTGGAGCGTCCGAAAGAATTTGGTTGTGAGTTCGGACGCGGATTCGATCTTATCCGCTGGGGATTCTTCTATAAGAATGATCGTTTGCAACAACTTAAGGAGCACAGTGTCGTACGCCGTTCTGTAACCGGAACCAAAGATCCTGTAGACTACAACGATATCGCAACCGACTCCGAACTAAAAAGTTCTTTTGACACCTACTTACCCGGGCACGAATTTCTGCCCATCGTACAACAGTTGTTGAACAAGAACCCTAACCTAAGTGGTAACTCTGCCAACTTTAGCACGGACAACTCTACTTATTTCAGTGAGAACGGATGGACTGTTCATCCGGTGGTTGACTTAAGCAAATAAACAAACCTATTAAAATGTAAGACAATGAGAATACTCAATAAATTAGTATACGCTTGCTGTTCCATCGCCTTCGGGTTGATGGCATTGCCAAGCTGCGAGGGTGGCGAGCTGTATGATGTTAACGCCCCTGACTGGATTTCCGAGAAAGTGGACTCCATAGCAAATTCAAAGAAAGATCCGGAAGAAGAAGTGCTGGAGGGCATGCAGGAAGATGTCTACTCCTTCGGTAATGCGGACTACACCTCCGGTTTCTGGACAGCTTTCTCCAAGTATTACGTCGTGCCCGATGGTCAGAAGTGGCATGGAGTGTTCAACCTCAACATCAACCCTGCCGACAATACCTATTATAAAAACTTCGCCCTAGTCATAACCAATGACGCAGACCGCGGAGGTGAAGGATACACGGAATATGGCGCTTATCGTTTTGATACCACAAACGATACTTTGGCCTATAACTCCCAATGGGGTTCCCATCTCTTCTTCAAATACACCTCCAGCACACTGATGCTGTCACCCGTTGACAATCTGGACGAAACTGTACAGAAATTGGGCGGCAAAGTAACACTCACCGTAGACCGCACCAATGAAAATGCCTTCTCTATCAAAATCCAGAACGCCTCGGCAACCAAAACCTACAAACAGCCGTACAAGTTACCCAATCTGAATGCAGACGCGAGCAATACCAACATCCGCTGCTTCCTGGTACCCGAAGGCTCTTACATCAACTTCTTGCAATCGAACATCGTTCCTATCGGCGGCCTTACTTCTGCCGAAGACAAGAATCCGCTCTCGATGGTACTGCAAAATGTACCCGATCAGGTCAATGCCGGCACCTCACTCGAAGAAGCCGTGGCCGGGATTACTGCCATCGTCAGCTTCGAAGAAGGGGTGACTAAGACCGTAACCGCAGAAGAACTCCAGTTCACTGCCATCCCCAATATGAACGAACTGGGCACGAAGACACTGGTAGTCATCTACAACAAGACCTTCAAGGGCGAGAATTGCAACCAGCCGGTGGTGGCCAATGCTACGTTTGAAGTAGTGGAAAAGATTGTATCCATCCAAGTGACGGCTCAACCTGCGCACACGCAGTATTACTATTATACTTCGGCAGCAACGGAAACGATGACCGACCGTACGCTGGCATTCCTTCCCGAAGGATTGGAAGTAACGGCTACTTATGCCGACGGAAGCACAAGAGTAGTAGACAACGCCAAACTCCATTTCTCTGCCATTCCTGCCAAAGCCGGTACGCAGACCGTAACCATTACTGCCGACGAAGTTACCGCTACCGTAGAAGTCAAAGTTGCCGAATCTGTGGTTGCCGCTGTGAGCAACTCAGCCGGTATCATAGGAGCCGAAGACAATTCAACGGGTTGGTGGACTGTCTTTTCTGACAATTTCAACGTGCCGGCAGGTGAAACCAGATCCATCAGCTTCACCAATTACACCAGCCAAGCTAATAACTGGAGCAACTTCGCTATCGTTCTCCGCAAAGCCGATCTTGCCGAATATGCAGTGGTACGCGCCGACAACTATGGATGGGGTGCAGGATACGATGGAAATGCCAGCCTCGTTCACAACGGTACACAAGGCGACTGGGCTACTTGGCTTGCCGATATGAACGGAGCCAAAGTCACCGTCTACGTGACCAATTGCGGCAATGGTACAGCCGACATTCAAGCAGTAATGAAAGGCACTTCAGGTACTTCCTATGCCCAATACTATTTAGGGATCAACAAATTGGATATGAACGACTTGAACTTCGCTTTAACGATTGAAGGCGGCCATCTCGTCTTCTAATCCGAATCAGTAATCACACAAGCCATGCCGTTTTCCTCAGGAAGAAGCGGCATGGTCTTTAAACTATCAACAGATGAAAAAACTATTACCATTGTGGATGTTCTTACCAATATTCCTTGTTTTAGCCGCTTGTTCTGACAACAGCGAAGATATAGACCGCTATTATGCAACTGTAAGTACTCCGAAAGTAACTACAACCACACCCACCTCGTTGACCGTCACCGCATCGGTTACAGGTGATCTGAACCAAATAGTCAAGAAAGGCTTCTGTTACAGTGCAGCAGCTTCCGTACCGACTATCAAAGACCACGTGGTGGATGCCGATGAGAATTTCAGTGCTTCCCTCTCAACCTTGACCTCCGGTACCTCCTACTATATCCGTGCATACGTCTACTGTGACAGCCGTTATGTCTATTCAGAGGTGGTCACGGCCACCACAGAAAGCTTAAGCTTAGACGATGAACTCAAGAATTACGTGGCCCCCACCTACTCCGATGACTATACCTCGATAAGTGACTGGAGCAAACGCTCTCAATGGAATCTTGCCAACGTACACGACCCCTCGGTTGTATTGGCCGAAGATGGTTATTATTACATGTATCAGACGGATGCTTCATACGGCAACGTCCACACCGCAGGCGGCCACTTCCACGGTCGTCGCTCCAAGGACCTTGTCAACTGGGAATACCTCGGCGGTACAATGAAGAACCTGCCCGAATGGGTAGTGCCCAAGCTCAATGAAATACGAAAAGAAATGGGACTTGCCGAAATCAATCCTAATGTTAATGACTTCGGCTATTGGGCTCCCGTAGTACGCAAGGTAAAGAACGGCCTCTATCGCATGTACTATTCCATTGTCTGCCCCGGCACACTCAACGGTGCCAACACCTGGTCGGAGCGCGCCTTTATCGGCCTGATGGAAAACAACGATCCCTCCAACAACGACGGATGGGTAGACAAAGGCTACGTCATCACCAATGCTTCCGACAAAGGACTTAACTTCAACGTGAAGCCGGATGATTGGGCCAATTGCTATTATAAATGGAATGCCATCGACCCCTCTTATGTCATCACGCCCGAAGGCGAGCACTGGTTGGTCTACGGTTCATGGCATAGCGGCATAGCCGCTCTCAAGCTCAATAGCGAAACAGGCAAGCCTGCCGAAAGTTTGGGCCAACCTTGGGCTACAGGCCAAGCACCTGCCGAGTATGGTCAGTTGATCGCCACCCGCCAGACAGGTAACCGCTGGCAAGCCAGTGAAGGTCCCGAAGTCATTTACCGCGATGGCTACTACTACCTCTTCCTGGCCTACGACGCTCTCGACGTGCCCTATAACACCCGTGTGGTCCGCTCGAAAAGCATCACCGGTCCCTACGTGGGCATTGACGGCAAAGACGTGACCGCCGGTGCCGATGCACTGCCCATAGTGACTCATCCCTATAAGTTCAGCAAAGGCTACGGCTGGGTAGGCATCGCCCACTGCGCTATCTTCGACGATGGCAAAGACAACTGGTTCTACGCCTCACAAGGCCGTCTGCCTAAGGATGTTCCGGGCATCAACGCCAGCAACGCCATCATGATGGGGCACGTACGCAGCATCCGCTGGACGAAAGACGGTTGGCCTCTCGTAATGCCTGAACGCTACGGAGCCGTTCCCAAGGTAGCCATCACCGAAGAAGAATTGCCCGGCAATTGGGAACACATCGACCTTACATACAAATATGGAGAGCAGAGAACTTCAGCAACAATGACTCTCGCCGCCGACCACACTATCACCGAAGGTATCTGGAAAGGCAGTACGTGGAGCTATGATGCCGCCCAACAGATTCTGACTGTCAACGGAGTGGAACTTTATCTGCAACGCGAAACCGACTGGGAAGCCAGTCCGCGCACCCATACCATCGTCTATGCCGGCTATGCCAACAACAAGACGTATTGGGGAAAGAAGTCCAAATAAACATTCCCGCTCCGCACGCAAACTTCATATAGAAACACCACCACTGCCCCGTAAAACAACACCAAGGTTTATGAGGCAGTGGTCCTGTTTTACAAATCAATAGCAGAGATTAAAGATCATAAACAGAAACAAGAGAAACCTATTTCATGAAAAGGAAAAAGAGTTAGGTTCCCTAATCTCCATACAAAAAATCATCATTCTGTTCTTTTACATTCAAAGACAACCTACTTTTATTTATTACCATAAATCTCTATCCTTTAAACCAACAAACACCATTTGTAGACAAGCAGAGGACATCAGCATCAGATTTTTTGTTAATTATTAGCCAAATACACACTTTAATTTATAACTTTGCAATTCTAATAGAATGAATTATGGAAAATAAACTAACCATTTACAATACATTAAGCCGTCAAAAGGAACTTTTCGTTCCCTTGCATGCCCCTCATGTAGGTATGTATGTATGCGGTCCTACCGTATATGGCGATGCCCATTTAGGACACGCACGCCCCGCCATCACGTTCGATATCCTGCTCCGTTATCTTACCCATCTGGGATACAAGGTACGTTATGTCCGTAACATTACCGATGTCGGTCATCTGGAACACGATGCAGACGAAGGCGAAGATAAAATCGCCAAAAAGGCCCGTCTGGAGCAACTAGAACCCATGGAAGTAGTGCAATATTACCTCAATCGCTACCACAAGGCAATGGAAGCCTTGAATGTACTTCCACCCAGTATCGAGCCACATGCATCAGGCCATATCATTGAACAGATAGAACTGGTAGAAGAAATTCTGAAAAACGGCTATGCTTATGAAAGTGAAGGTTCCGTTTATTTCGATGTAGCAAAATACAACAAAGACCATCATTACGGCAAACTGTCCGGCCGCAACCTGGACGATGTGCTGAACACCACCCGCGAGCTGGACGGTCAAAGCGAGAAGCGCAATCCTGCCGATTTCGCCCTGTGGAAATGTGCACAACCCGAACATATCATGCGCTGGCCCAGCCCGTGGAGTAACGGATTCCCCGGTTGGCATTGTGAATGTACCGCAATGGGTAAGAAATACCTGGGCGAGCATTTCGATATTCACGGAGGGGGAATGGACTTAATTTTCCCACACCACGAATGTGAGATCGCACAAAGCGTGGCTTCACAAGGCGATGACATGGTTCACTATTGGATGCACAACAACATGATTACCATTAATGGACAGAAGATGGGAAAATCATACGGCAACTTCATTAACTTGGATGAGTTCTTCCACGGTACCCACAAGTTACTGACCCAAGCCTACAGCCCCATGACCATCCGTTTCTTCATCCTTCAGGCACATTACCGCAGTACAGTGGACTTCAGTAACGAAGCATTACAAGCAGCCGAAAAAGGATTGGAACGGCTGACAGAAGCTGTGAAAGGTCTTGAACGCATCACTCCGGCAACACAAACCACCGGCATAGAGGGGGTAAAAGACTTGCGTGAAAAGTGTTATACAGCCATGAATGATGACTTGAACTCACCGATTGTCATTGCCCATCTGTTTGACGGCGCCCGTATGATTAATACGGTTCTGGACAAGAAAGCCACTATTTCCGCAGAAGATCTGGAAGAACTGAAAAGTGTGTTCCATCTCTTTATGTACGAAATCCTGGGCCTGAAAGAAGAAGCCGCCAATAACGAGGCACGTGAAGAGGCATACGGCAAAGTAGTAGATATGCTGCTGGAACAACGTATGAAAGCCAAAGCCAATAAAGACTGGGCTACAAGCGATAAAATCCGTGATGAGCTGGCTGCTCTTGGCTTTGAAGTGAAAGATACCAAAGACGGTTTCACATGGAAACTGAATAAATAGAATACATAGAGCGACACTATATTTTTCACCACAGACCATACAGATTCACACAGATTATCCACCTGACAATCAATGATTTAAGAAACATCTGCGTTTGTTTGTATAATCTGTGGTGAACCTTTCAGATAACCATCAAAACTGAAAAATCTCCCTTCGGATGGTAATACTTATTTTTAAATAACTATTTTTGCGGAAATTATACAAAACTGCTTATCACACCAATCCAATGCTAGCTGAGAATAAGATAACTTTAGCGTCCCTGTATAAGATTTTGTTTGAAGAAGAGCCACTGACACTCTCCGACCAATGTATGCAAAAATTGGAAGAGAGTTTCCATTTTCTGAAAACATTCTCCAACGACAAGATCATCTATGGCATCAATACCGGCTTTGGACCGATGGCCCAATACCGTATTGAAGATGAATCCTTGTCACAATTACAGTATAATATCATCCGCAGCCATGCCACCGGAGCAGGGCAACCCCTTCCGGAACTCTATGTCAAAGCTGCCATGATAGCGCGTCTCTATACTTTTCTGCAAGGAAAATCCGGCGTACATAAAGAACTGGCATTGCTCATTACCGAGTTTATCAACCGGGGGATTACTCCATACGTACCCGAACACGGCAGTGTAGGGGCCAGTGGCGATTTGGTACAGCTTGCCCATATCGCCCTCACCCTGATTGGAGAAGGAGAGGTCTTTTACCAAGGCAAGAAAAGAGATACGGCATCCGTTTTGGCGGAAAACGGATTGCAACCCTTCAAAATGCATATCCGCGAAGGGCTTTCAGTGACCAACGGCACTTCGGTAATGACAGGTATAGGCATTGTCAACCTGATTTATGCCCGCCAACTGATGCATTGGGCAGTAGGCGCATCGGTCATGATGAATGAAATTGCCGCCTCGTACGATGATTTCATGTCCGAACCGCTGAACGAAGCCAAACGGCATGAAGGACAGCAAGAGATAGCCCGCATGATGCGCCAATGGGTGGAAGGCAGCCAATGTGTACGCAAAAGAGAGAATGAACTTTACAACGGAAAACACGAAGAGAAAATCTTCACCCATAAGGTTCAACCCTATTATTCGTTGCGCTGCATCCCACAGATTCTAGGACCGGTTTATGATGAATTGCTCAATGCCGAAAAAGTATTGATAAACGAAATAAATTCAGCCTGTGACAACCCGATAGTGGACCCCGACACGCAAAACGTGTATCATGGCGGTAACTTTCACGGAGATTACGTTTCTTTTGAAATGGATAAACTGAAAATAGCGGTCACCAAACTGGCCATGCTTGCCGAACGGCAGATCAATTACTTGTTTCACGACCGCATCAACGGCATTCTGCCCCCCTTTGTCAATATGGGAGTGCTGGGATTGAACTATGGTTTGCAGGCGTCACAATTTACCGCGACTTCTACCACAGCGGAGTGCCAGACTTTGTCCAATCCGATGTATGTGCATAGCATCCCCAACAACAATGACAATCAGGATATTGTAAGCATGGGAACCAATTCCGCACTACTGGCAAAAACAGTCATAGAAAATGCTTATCAGGTGATGGCTATCCTGATGATGGGTATTGTACAAGCTGTAGACTGTTTGGAAATAGCCGGTCGGCTAAGCCCCCGGTCACAACAAGTATATAAAGAGATACGAGCATTTTTTCCTGTGTTCCGGGAAGATACGCCTAAATATAAAGAGATAGAAAGAATGATGGTATATCTTAAAAAAGGGAGGTTGCAAGAAAAATGAAATACGCACTAGTAACAGGAGGAAGCCGGGGCATCGGACAGGCTGTATGTCTGAAACTGGCCGAAATGGGATATCATATACTGATAAACTACCAAAGCAACGATACGGAAGCCGAAGCCACCCTGCAACAGATACGGGAACAAGGCTCGGACGGCGAACTGATGAAATTTGACGTGACAGACGCAGTAGCCACACACGCCGCACTGAACGGCTGGATGGAGAAGCATCCCGATACCTACATTGAGGTACTGGTGAACAATGCCGGTATACGCCGTGACAACCTGATGCTGTGGATGGAACAGGATGAATGGAGCCGGGTGTTGGATATCAGCCTGAACGGTTTCTTTAACGTCACCCAACCCTTGCTGAAAAATATGCTGGTAAAGCGATTCGGACGTATCATCAACATCGTTTCCCTGTCGGGTATCAAAGGAATGCCGGGACAAACCAACTATTCGGCAGCCAAAGGCGGAATGATAGCCGCCACCAAAGCACTGGCACAGGAAGTGGCCAGAAAACACGTGACGGTGAACGCCGTAGCACCGGGATTTATCCGCACGGATATGACCAACGGCATTGATGAAAATGAATGGAAAAAACAGATACCGGCAGGACGGTTCGGCGAACCCGGAGAAGTAGCCGCACTGGTAGGCTTCCTGGCATCGGAACAAGCCTCCTATATCACCGGAGAGGTAATTTCCATCAATGGAGGAATCTATACATAAGCAGAAGATGAGAAGAGTAGTGATTACAGGCATGGGTATTTATTCGTGCATAGGCAAGAACCAAGATGAGGTGAAAGACTCTTTGTTCCAAGGGCGTTCAGGCATCGGCATCGATCCGGCACGTAAAGAGATGGGGTATTTTTCCGCATTGACAGGACTTGTCGAACGTCCTGATTTAAAGAAGTTATTGGACCGCAAAAAGCGGCATAGCCTCGCCGAACAGGGAGAATATGCCTATATGGCTACCTTGGAGGCATTCCGTCAGGCACAAATAGACGAGGAGTTTTTATTGGATCATGAAGTAGGCATATTGTATGGAAATGACAGTAGCGCCGCTCCGGTAATCGAGGCCATTGATGTCATTCGTGCCAAGAAAAATACGGCTATGGTAGGCTCCGGTTCTATCTTCCAGTCCATGAACTCTACGATTACCATGAACCTTTCGGTTATTTTCCATTTGAAGGGAATTAATTTTACCATATCGGGAGCTTGTGCCAGCGGTTCACACGCCATCGGCATGGCGTATATGCTCATCAAATCAGGACTTCAGGACTGCATTCTGTGCGGAGGAGCACAAGAGGTAAATCCTTACTCCGTGGGTAGTTTCGACGGATTGGGCGCGTTCTCCACCCGTGAGGACGAACCGGAAAAGGCATCGCGCCCCTTTGACAAGGGACGGGACGGTTTGGTACCCAGCGGAGGAGGCGCCAGCCTGGTACTCGAAAGTTATGAATCAGCCGTAAGGCGCGGAGCTACTATTCTGGCAGAAGTCATAGGATACGGTTTCTCATCAAACGGAGATCATATTTCCGTACCGAATGTGGACGGTCCCAGACGCTCTTTACAGATGGCAATCAACGATGCGGGCATTCCCTTGGAAGAAATCCAATATATCAATGCACACGCCACTTCCACCCCCGTGGGAGATTTGAATGAGGCAAAAGCCATAGCGGAAGTGTTCGGAAACCATCGGCCCTATGTCACATCCACCAAGTCACAAACCGGACATGAGATGTGGATGGCAGGCGCCAGTGAAGTCATTTATTCCATCTTGATGATGAATAACGGATTTATCGCTCCTAATCTCAATTTTGAAGAACCCGATGAAGCCTCTGCTCTGCTGAACATCCCCTCCCGGAGGATAGAAACGGAATTTGACACCTTCTTGTCCAACTCATTCGGATTCGGAGGAACCAATTCCTCACTGATTATCCGTAAATTTAAAGAAAACAATTAATTCAAACCAATATATAAATTTATGACCAACGAAGAAATCATCGAAAAGATCAGAACCACCCTGGCCGAAGAATTTGAGATTGATGTAGAACAGATCCAACCGGACGCACCTTTGATGCAAACCTTGGAATTGGATAGCCTTGACCTGGTGGATATGGTAGTACTGATTGACAAGAATTTCGGTTTCACCGTTACAGCCAAAGATTTTGCCGGTATCAAAACCTTCCAGGATTTCTATAATCTGGTAATTTCACATATGCAAAAAGAAGACTGATGTCCGAAACATGGAAAGGTAAGACAAGAGGAGGCATATTCGGATACATGTTCTTTATCTACATGATCCGCTGTCTGGGGATAACTGCGGCCTACGGCTTCCTGGCATTGGTCGTCCTCTACTTCATACCTTTCGCACCGAAAGCAACGGGCAATACTTGGAGTTACGCACGGAACAGGCTGAAATACGGACGGCTGAAATCCGTCGCACTGCTCCTGAAAAACTATTACCGGCTGGGACAAATATTGATTGACAAAGTGGCCATCGGCAACGGAATGACCGGCAAGTATCATTTCAAGTTTGAGAACTATCAGGCATTTTTAGACGTACTAAACGGAAACACCGGAGTAATTATGATTGGCGCCCATGTGGGCAACTGGGAAATAGGCGCTCCTTTCTTCGATGAATATGGCAAAAAGATCAATATCGTCATGTTTGACGCCGAACACGAACGGATAAAGGAGATTTTGGAAAAGAACGCCTCTACGCGAGACTACAAAATAATTCCGGTGAATGAAGACAGCCTGACACATGTATTCCGCATCACGGAAGCGCTGGACCGCCGGGAGTATGTCTGCTTTCAGGGAGACCGCTATCTGAATAAAGAGAAATTACTCACGACTTCTTTCATGGGAAAAGAAGCCAAATTTCCGATGGGCCCTTTCCTGCTGGCTTCGAAGTTAAAAGTACCCGTCGTATTCTATTTTGCCATGCGTGAAGCCCAAAGAACGTATCGTTTCCATTTCTTTATAGCCGAGACAGTAGTACGGACGAAAGAGAAACGGGCCGAACAGGCATTATTGGAGCAATATACACAAACGCTGGAAAAGATTGTCCGGCAGTATCCGGAACAATGGTTCAATTACTACCCGTTCTGGACATAAAAATAAATCTGGTATGATGCATAAAAGATATACAAAAGAACAATGTACGGCTGCCGAAGCGCAAAGACTGGCACAAGAGATAGCTTTCGGTCCTGTGGTATTCCAAGTATCGCGCCTGATGTTGAAATTCGGAATTTTCCAATTATTGTCCGGCAAACGGGAAGGATATACGCTGCAAGAAATCAGCGGGCAGACCGGACTGACACGCTATGCGGCACAAGTATTACTGGAAGCATCGCTGACCATCGGAACCATCCTGTTGGAAGAAGACCGTTATGTACTGGCCAAGGCAGGCTGGTTTCTGCTGAACGATAAAATGGCTCGTGTCAATATGGAATTCAATCACGATGTGAACTATCAAGGCTTGTTCCATTTGGAAGAAGCTCTTTTAAACGGGCGTCCGGAAGGATTGAAAGTATTCGGAGAATGGCCTACCATTTACGAAGGTCTGTCCCAATTGCCGGAACAGGTACAGAAAAGCTGGTTCGGCTTTGATCATTTCTATTCGGACCAGTCATTCGGCAAAGCGTTGGAAATCGTGTTCAGCCATCACCCGAAACGCTTGCTCGATATTGGCGGGAATACCGGCAGATGGGCCACACAATGCGTACAATATAATAAGGAAGTGGAAGTAACCATCGTGGACCTGCCTCAACAACTGGAAATGATGAGAAAGCAAACGGCCGGTTTGTCCGGTAGTGAACGCATACACGGTCACGGCGCCAATCTGCTGGATCGGGACGTGCCCTTTCCCACGGGTTTTGACGCTGTATGGATGAGCCAGTTTCTGGACTGCTTCTCGGAAGAAGAAGTCATCAGCATCCTGACCCGTGTGGCACAATCCATCGGCAAAGACAGCAAAGTCTATATTATGGAAACATTATGGGATCGCCAACGGTATGAAACAGCATCTTATTGCCTGACACAAATCAGCCTCTACTTTACAGCAATGGCCAACGGCAACAGTAAGATGTTCCATTCGGATGACCTGATCCGCTGCATTGAAAATGCCGGATTGGAAGTGGAAGAAATTCAAGATAACATAGGACTGGGACACAGTATCCTGCAATGCAGACTGAAATGAGCAGCAAAGAAATCATCTGTCAGGGAGAAGAGCTGTTCCGGCTGATTCCCCAACGCCCGCCCATGGTAATGATAGACCGCTTCTATGGGATAGAAGAAAATACATCCTGGTCAGGGCTGACCGTCACTACCGACAACCTGTTCTGCCGGGACGGTGTATTACAGGAAACGGGAATCATAGAGCACATCGCCCAGTCGGCGGCGGCACGTGTAGGTTATATCTATATGCTGCGGAAAGAACCTGTACCATTAGGTTTTATCGGTTCGGTAGAAAAGATGAAACTATTCCGTCTTCCTTCTGCCGGAGCAGAACTATATACCGGTATAACCATCGTTCAGGAAGTATTTGATATCACCCTGATTACCGCCGAGGTAAAAGAAAACGATGAATTGCTGGCCGAATGCCGGATGAAAATATATCTGAAGAAAGAATGAAACGAAAAACAAGTCCACATCAGGCGGCACTGACGGACCGGACCACCATCAAAGTCCGCTTCAGTGAGATAGATTCCATGCAGATAGTATGGCATGGAGAATATGTGCGTTATTTCGAAGACGGACGCGAAGCTTTCGGAAAGCGATACGGTCTGGACTATATGAGCATCTACCGGGAAGGATATGTAGTTCCTATCGTAGACCTGACCTGCCAGTTCAAACAACCGCTGTCTTTTGGCGAGGAAGCGATTGTCGAGACACGGTTTATCCACAGTGATGCCGCCAAAATTCTTTTTGAATACACCATCTACCGGGCATCGGACCAAAACATTGTGGCAACAGGAACCACTACACAGGTATTCCTGAATACAAATAGAGAACTGGAACTGGTTAATCCTGCCTTTTACATAGAGTGGAAAAAGAAATGGAACATCATCTGACTACCTATATCACCCATGATACCCTGATCAGCGCGCTGGGTTTCGGCACACAGGAAAATCTGGAAGCCATCCGGAGCTATCACAGCGGTATCACCCTGCAGACGGACAAACGGATTGCGGACACTCCCCTATTGGCAGCCACTCTCTCGCAAGAGAGATTGCAACAACAGGCGGAAGCCATAGGAGTAAGTGGCTATCCCCGGATGGAACAACTGTTCATACTGACTATCAACGAACTCATCCGTCAGTCCGGACAAACTTTGGAAGACAAAACCTGCGGACTCATCCTCTCCACCACCAAAGGGAACATCGATTTACTGGCCCGTCATACGGAACATCCCGATGAAGCGGTCTTTCTTTGGAAAATGGCAGAAAACATTGCCGGTTATTTCCATGCCGAGGAACGGGTGCATGTCATTTCCAATGCCTGCATTTCAGGAGTGTCAGCCCTCATAGCAGGAAAACGCATGATAGAGAACGGTATCTACCGCCGGGTAATCGTAGCGGGAGGTGACCTTCTCTCTCATTTCATCACCAGCGGTTTCGGGTCTTTCCGGTCTCTCAGCTCCCGCCCATGCCGTCCGTATGACAGCAGCCGTGACGGATTGAACTTGGGAGAGGCCTGCGGAGCCGTATTGCTCAGTTCAGAAGGAACAGAAGAACATGTTATCCTTTCGGGAGGAGCCGTCAGTAACGATGCCAACCACATCTCCGGTCCTTCCCGCACGGGAGACGGACTCTATTTCGCCATCCGCCAAGCCATGCAGGAAGCAGGGACAGCCCCTCAGGATATCAGTTTTGTGAATGCTCACGGCACTGCTACCGTATACAATGACGAAATGGAATCCAAAGCCCTCACACTGGCTCATCTGGAACAAGTGCCCGTCCATAGTTTGAAGCCCTATTTCGGCCATACCTTGGGAGCATCGGGAATCATTGAAAGCATTGTCTGTATGCACGAACTGAAACAAGGCATCCTGTTCGGCACTCCGGGTTACGAAACGCCGGGAGTTCCTATGCCGATACCGGTCTATGCCACCCACCGGAGCATCCCGATGAAACATTGCGTAAAAACCGCTTCGGGATTCGGCGGATGCAACGCAGCCATTGTCTTATCTTTACCGGAATATACTCCGTTCAAAGATGAGGACAACACCTTGCCCGAAATCCGATGTACACGGGAGGTTCGTATTGAAAACAGTTCTGTCTTCATAAACAACGAACTTATTTTTCATTCCGAAGAACCGGATTTCGGCACATTTATACGTGATACCTATAAAAAAACAGGCGGAAACAACCTGAAATTCTATAAAATGGATGACCTTTGCAAATTGGGATATGTGGCCGCCGAATACTTGCTGGAAGGTAAGACATTCGCTCCACTGGAAATGGGGATGTTACTTGCCAATGCCGCTTCCTCTCTGCATACGGACATCAGACACCAGCAACTGATAGACCGGGAAGGAGACCAGGCAGCCAGTCCGGCTGTATTTGTTTACACACTACCCAATGTAGTGTCCGGCGAGATTTGCATCCGCCACAAGATACAAGGGGAAAACACCTTTTTCATCACTGAAGCCTATCAGCCGGAAAAACTGGAAAGATACGCACGTATAGTCATGCAAAAAGGGAAACTGAACTATTGTATCATCGGGTGGTGTGAATTATGGAAGAACACCTATAAAGCAGTATTTAAACTGATTGAAAAACAATAAAGAATATGGAAGAATTGATTGATAAACTGAAAGTTGAATTAATAGAAGCATTGAATCTGGAAGAAATCACTCCGGAGGACATTGACAGTGAAGCACCTTTATTCGGAGATGACGGTCTGGGCCTTGACTCGATTGACGCATTAGAGATTATCCTGATTCTGGAAAGGAATTATGGAATCAAGATAGAGAATCCTGCCAAAGGCAAGGAAATATTCTATTCGGTACGTACCCTGGCAGACTACATCACCGCCCATCAGAAATGAGGAAGATCTATGTCACCGGTCTGGGAGTGATTTCGGGCATAGGGAAAGGAGTGGAAGAAAACCTGGATTCCTTAAAAGCCGGGAAACACGGTATGGGGAAAATCACCCTTTTCCCCACCGCACTTGACGTACCCGTGTCCGAAGTAAAACAGAGCAATGAAGAATTAAAGAAACTCCTGTCCCTTCCATCCGGCAAGACGTATTCACGTACAGCCTTGCTGGGCTTGTGGGCAGCCCAAGGAGCGGCCCGTGATGCGGAACTCGATTTCACTTCTCCCCGTATCGGGCTCATTTCTTCCACTTCCATCGGAGGAATGGATGCAAGCGAGCGGTTTTATGCCTCTTTCCGGGAAGATAACCGAAAAGGGAGATTACGTGACATTATCTCCCATGACTGTGGGTCCAGTACCGAAATGATAGCCGCTTATTTGGGAGTGAAAGGAACGGTGACCACCCTCAGCACCGCCTGTTCTTCCGCCGCAAATGCCATTATGTTAGGGGCACGCCTCATCCGGCATGGTCTGCTGGACGCTGTCCTTGTAGGCGGAACGGATGCCTTATGCCGTTTCACGCTCAACGGTTTCAATTCATTGATGATACTGGACAAAGAGCACTGCCGTCCTTTCGACCGCACACGTGCCGGACTAAACCTGGGAGAAGGAGCCGGATACCTTGTTCTTCAATCTGATAAATCCCTTACTAAAGCTCCTTATTGCGAACTCAGCGGTTACGCCAATGCCAATGAAGCCTACCACCAGACAGGAAGTTCCCCCGACGGAGACGGGCCTTTCCTTTCCATGAGTCAGGCCATAGCCTCTGCCGGGCTGACAGCCGGAGCCATAGACTATATCAATGTACATGGTACAGGCACTCCCAGCAACGACGCTTCCGAAGGGAAAGCCATCCGGCGTATCTTCGATACCCGTATTCCTCCTTTCAGTTCGGTCAAGGCTTTCATCGGGCACACCCTGGGAGCCTCGGAAGGAATAGAAGCCGTATATTCCGTACTCTCCATCCGTCACGGACTGATTTACCCTAATCTGAACTTCCATCTGTCCGATGAAGAAAGCGGCCTCATTCCTGAAACGGTTTTCCGGTCGGGACTTCCCATACGGCATGTATTATCCAACTCCTTCGGATTCGGCGGCAACAACTCATCTCTCGTATTTTCCACTCTAACCCAATAGCGTATGTGCCCAGTATATATCAACCGTATCGCCTCTATCCATGCGGAAAGCAGAAATGAAAAGCCTTATTTCTCCGCACAGGAACCTGATTATAAAGAAATGATCACCAACGCCAATCTGCGGAGGCGCATGAGCCGCATGATCAAGATGGGAGTAGCCTGCGGACTGGAATGTCTGAAAGATATCCCGTCGGAAAAGGTAGATGCCATTATCACCGCTACAGGACTGGGTTGTCTGGCCGATACGGAAAAGTTTATGAACGCCTTGATGGACAACCGGGAACAGATGCTCAATCCCACCGTTTTCATTCAGTCCACCTTTAATACGGTGGGTGCACAGCTAGCTTTGCTACTCAAAATACATGCTTATAATGTTACGTATGTACACCGTGGTTTAAGTTTTGAAAGTGCTCTGATAGATGGCATCATAAGCATTGCCGAAGGCAAACAGCATGTACTGGCAGGTGCTATGGATGAAATAACCCCTACCAGCCATATCATTCAGCAGCGTTTAGGACTGTTGAAAGGAACGACAGCCGGTGAGGGAGCACAATTTTTCCTGTTAAGCGCACAAAAAGAGGAACAGACTTTTGCCGAACTGAAAGGGGTAGATACTTTTATCACCCGGATGAGTGCTCCGGAAATCAGTAACAGGATGCATCATTTTCTAAAATCTCACGGGCTTGCACCCGAAGACATTGACTGGTTTATCAGTGGCAAGAACGGGCAGGAAGCAACAGATGCCGTTTATACGGATCTGGAACACAGTCTGTTCCCTCATGCCCTGCATAGCAGTTTTAAAGAACAATGCGGAGAATATCAGACTGCTTCATCCTATGCTCTCTGGATGGCGGCAAAAGCCTTGAAAGAAGAAGCTTCATCCCGTTACGCATTGATTTATAACCAATATCAAGGTATCAATCACTCAATCATCTTAATCAAGCGATGCACATCCTAGTTTCTGTAGTCATCATAGTAAGCGTCATGGCCTATTAAAAAGATGCTTTTAAGATACTGAAAACAGGAATAATGCTTAACTTTATCCCTCATAAAATAAAAGTAGTAGAAATAATGAAGAAAATAACTGTTACGAATATTGATATATCCATATCTGTAAGACCTGATAATAATGATTATATCTGCCTGACAGACATGGCACATTTCAAAGACAGAGAACGTACTAACTACATTATACAAAACTGGATGCGTCTACGTAGTACGATTGATTTTCTAGGGTTATGGGAAAAACTAAATAATCCAAATTTTAAAGGCATCGAATTCGATGCTTTTAAAATGGAGAGTGGAACAAACAGTTTCACCCTAACCCCCAAACAATGGATAGAAAAAACTAAAGCAATAGGGATTATATCCAAGCCCGGGCGATATGGGGGAACTTTTGCCCATAAAGACATAGCTTTTGAATTCGGGACTTGGCTCAGCCCTGAATTTAAACTATATCTCATCAAAGAATACCAAAGACTTAAAGAAGCAGAATCACACCCTTTATTAAGTGAATGGAACGTAAAAAGAATACTTAGTAAAGTAAATTATTCCATACATACGGATGCAATCAAAGACTTTATTATACCTAAAGTAGAAGATTTCAATCAAAAACTTGTTTATGCCGATGAAGCTGATTTGTTAAATCTCGCATTATGGGGATGTACCGCAAGACAATGGCGTGAAGCAAATCCACAATACGCAGATAAGAATATCAATATCAGAGATGTAGCAAGCATAAATGAATTAGTCGTATTATCGAATATGGAATCCTTCAATGCAGAGTTAATCAAGCGTAAGGTGGACAAGTCTAAAAGGTTTACTCATCTTCGGCAGATGGCCAAAGAGCAATTAGCACACTTGAATACGATTGATACCGAAAAAAAGTTCAGAATACTGACAGATAATGACAAACAATTAGAATAATCTCTACAAGATCATTTATTAAAGTATCACTCAATCATCTTAATCAAGCAATGCACATCCTAGTTTCTGTAGTCATCATAGTAAGCGTCATGGCCTATTTCTTTTACGCTTCTTACAGCATCCGTGCCTGTATTTACATGCGTGTCTTCTGTTGCAAGAAAACCGAAGAGAAAATCATAGCCATCACTTTTGATGACGGGCCCGATCCGATACAGACCCCCAAAGTGCTGAAAGTGTTAAGAGAAAAACACATACCGGCCTGCTTTTTTTGCATCGGAAACAAGATAAAAGGCAATGAAGAACTGCTCCGGCAAATCATCAAAGAAGGACATCGTATCGGGAATCATTCCTTCTCCCATTCCGGCTATTTTCCTCTCTATACCTTCAAACGGATGTGCCATGATTTAATTACCTGCCAGCAAGAATTGGAAAAAGTGACCGGCCAACCGGTCCGATGGTTCCGGCCGCCTTTCGGAGTGACCAATCCTACCCTGGCTAAAGCAGTGCGCAGGCTGGGATACATCCCCATTGGTTGGAACATCCGCACACTGGACACTCAGCAACCCACTCCTGAAAAAATTATCAAACACATCAAGAAACGGCTCGTTCCGGGCTCCATCCTTCTGCTACATGACCGGATGCCCGATAGTGACAGGCTGCTGGTACAAGTTCTGGACTTTATAGAAAAAGAGGGGTATACGGTAGTAGCGTTAGATAGGCTGATAAAGGACATGACAAAATAAATTTCTTCTATATTTTCAACAGCAACATCACCAAGTTCCAGAAACGAGACCTGGTTCACCCTTCATGATCAAACCGATAAAAAGATAACTTCGTCTTACGTAAAACATAAAATTCTTCCGCCACTTCATTCCACTCATTACCAACAACTTGCCGTGTAAAAAAGTCTGTAATACCCCCAAACCGGTATGTAAGCGATGGAGTGGAACATTCACCCGTTATTTGCAAGAGAAGCGCAGATATCAGATTAAATCTGACAGGATATGCTGTACTTTCGTTCAACTTAATAGGATGTCAGTGTGTAAACTTCCGATATATACTGTTGCTTCACCAGTTTGAAACGGTGGTTTCACACTGGTGACAACAGCTCTTCACACAGGTGAAAACCCATCTTCACCTAAGTGAAAATCATATCCTACCGTTCTCCTTACAAGAATTCCAACAGACCTTCATCCTGCATAATGACGCTTTCTGCCAAACTGACTCCGACAGGGAAAACGGATAAACCGTTTCGAGGGGGATACAGGAGGATTCGTCACTATAAATTATTGATTAACAATAACATGCCGTGATAAAACAAAAAAATATTGCAACGCAGAAATATAACTTTTTTATTCATTATAATTGCCCATGTGAACGATTGTAGAAACAGGTAAAAATCGTAAATAAGCGATAAAGGTATGAATGGTTTCTCAAAATATACTATCTTTGCTTCCCATTACAAACGGATAAACCTCTATAAAGTATGACCTACATGAAAATACTTTTGCTCTTGATGTTCTGTACAGTCCTGCCGATGCAAGCCCAACAGATGAAGAAACTTACTGATCTGAAAGATTTTGAAGCCCGTCTGCTGCAAGAGGCTAAAAATATAGAGTCCATCGAAAGTAATTTCACTCAGATAAAATATCTGGATGTATTCGATGAGAAAATAACCTCGAAAGGAAAGTTCTATTATAAAAAGAGCAATAAGATATGCATGGACTACGCACAGCCCATGAACTACCTTATCGTGATCAACAACAACCAACTGAAAATAGTATCGGACGGAAAGAAAAGCATCATGGACCTTCACTCCAATAAGATGATGAACCAAATGCAGGATATGCTTACCGCCTGCATGGTGGGCGACCTGTCCAACATGTCGCCCGGCTATGCTTTGGAATATTTTGAAGACGCCCATTACTATCTCATTCAAATCAAGCCCGTCAGCAAAGCGATACAGGCATATATCAACCAGATTCAAATTTATTTAGACAAAAAAGACATGTCTGTCCACAAACTACGTTTATCGGAAACCGCAACCAACTATACCGAATACGAATTCTCGGACAAGAAATTCAATTCTTTGAAAGATGAGGCAAAGTTTACGATACGCTAGCTGGCTGCTGTTGCTGTTTATCCTGCTCTCCTGCTCACACCGGGTGACAGGGGAAGCTACGGCACTGCCTCCCATCCTGCAGGCAGAAGCACAGTCGCAAAAGTACAACTTGCAACTGGATTTCATGAAACATCATTTCAGCGGAATGCTCATTGTCCGCCAAATGCCTGATAACGAAATCCGTATCCTGGGATCCACTTACTTTGGCCTCAGCCTTTTTGACTTCTCCCTGCACTGCGACACCTTCATAGTAAACAGTTGCATTGAACCGATGAGGAAGAAAAAGATGCTGAAAATACTGGAAACTGATTTCAAAAATCTATTTCTAAAGAGTGAAAAAGCACGTATTAAAAAGAAAAGTAGTACTTTTGAGCAAAGAATCAGTGGCAAAGGATTTGGAAAGACGGTATTCACCTTGTCCGGCTTTGTAAACGGACAGGCGGAGAAAGTACAAATCAAGCATCCGCTGATACGGTTAAGAATCCAATTGGACAAACTGAACATAAACAACCCTTGAAATGCTGCTGGAGAACTTTTATAAAATCATTCATATAAAGGAAAGAGAAGACGGAAAACAGGCAATAGAGATAGAGCTGAATCCCGGCCATGTGCTCTATCAAGGTCATTTCCCCGGACAGCCGGTGGTTCCGGGCGTCTGTACCTTACAGATAATAAAAGAAAGTGCCGAACAGATCGCCAACCAACCTTTGCAGTATGTACAGATTGCTTCTTCCAAATTCCTGTCTGCCATCAACCCGCTGGAAACTCCGCTACTACAGCTGTTTATCCGATTAGAAAAAACGGAAGAGCATCTTTTCAAGTTGCAGGCAGAAGGCATTTGTAATGGAAAAGAATTTATCAAGTTGAAAGCGGTACTGATGGCAAGTAAGTATCAATGAAGCAAGTCCTTCTGTTAAATATCCATAATAGCAAGAACAATAAGTCCATTTATAGTTGTCAACACCCATTAAACATCTTATATTCAGACAATTATAAATATGACACCTATGAAAACAAAATTCACAATGATTATGGCTGTTATTGCAACATTTGCAATAAGCTTGAACCTCCACTCTTCTAATGAGGAAGTAGTGTTTGGAGCACCTGCCGTGCAAATGCCACGAGGGGGTCCAAAGTACTGTGCTTTCGAAGCTGAATGGGAAAATTGCAAAATGGCTGCTACAGGCACTGTGTGTATCAGTGAAGATGGTAAATGCGGCACCGGAGTAGAGGTAGGTGCCCCCGGTGAAGGTTCAGGAGAAGGTGGGAATCATGGTGCTCCTACCAATTAACAACCAACAATTTATGTGGCCGGTTAGAAATCCGGTCACATAAATTACATACATCATAAAACCGAAAATATTATGAATCGAACACTCCTTTTTATATCACTCTTTTCTATATTTATCCTCGTATCTTGCCAGTCCTCCCCAAAAAACGAAGCTGGCAAACAGAACGAAGTAGAACTGGTAGCAGAAAAACAGCTGGCTTTCCCTTTAGACGAACAGACCTATTACTTAAGCAAATCCATGTTCCAATTCGAAGAAAACGGGAAAGAATACCTTCACTTTGAGAATACACAAAAATCATTATATGACATTGTCATTTTTGATATAGAGAATCAACAGATAGCCAAACGGATACCTCTTCACAAGACAGGTCCCAACGGGCTACCAGCTGTATTCGGCAGTAGACCTTCCCCCGATTCTCAATATATATTAGTTGCACAGAATAATATCAGTCGGCTCAGTTCCATAAACTCTCAAGGGGAAATAATACGAAACTATAATTTCCAAACTCCTGAAGGCAGATTTACACCCTTGTCTTTTGGCAGTTACTACAATGCACCTGCTTTTATCAAAGACTCATGCATATTTCTACGCCAAGAAATTTTAAAACCCGATATGAAAAAGGAAGACTGGCCTAGAACCCATATGTTCGCCTCACAGGATCTGAGAACAGGAGAAGTTAAATGGATTCCTATTTTCTATCCACCCATCTTTAAAGAGGAATATGACAATATCGCAGGAGGATACGGTTTTAGTTATGATTACAACTACAAAGAGAGCCGTTTGGTCTGTGGATTTTTCGGATATGACAGCCTGATGGTTACAGATGACTTGAAACATATCCGATGGTATAACGCCAAAAGCAGATATCTGAAAAGCATGAAGCCCAAACTGGGTAATTCTATGGAAGGCATTAATGCTATTATAAAACTCAATGAAAATCCTAGATATTGGCATATCATGTATGACAAATACCGCAATGTGTACTACCGTTTTGCTGAAATGCCTTACAAACTGGCTTCCAACGAAAGCCCCTATGACGAACCCAAAGGAAAGGAGTTCTCCGTCATTGTACTGAACGCGGATTTTGAAATCATCGGAGAAACAAAATTCCCCGGAAAGAAATATTTCTATAAAAAGAGTTTTGTGGGAAGGGAAGGACTGTATATATCCGAGAACAATCTGGAAAATCCGCAATTCGACGAGAACAAGTTGGTGTTTACCTGCTTTAAAATTAAAAATGCATCTCCAAATAAATAATTAACGCCAGAATGCCCGCATCCGAAAATATACTATCTTTGTCACCCATTAGAAACCACATAAGTTCAGGTACGAAAACATTCATCCCAAACGTATCTGAATAGTTTGACTGAAAAACAAGATGAGTACAAACACAACATCGGTTTGGCGGAAGAAACTAAAGGAACTGGAGATTGTCGTCGTTATTCCCACCTACAACAACGGGAAGACACTGGCGGCAGTCATTGAGGAGGTATGCAGGTATGCAGACGATATCATTGTCGTCAATGACGGCTCTACGGATGATACGGCCAACATTCTGGAACAATATCCGGCTATCCGCACCATTACCCATCCTGTCAATAAAGGAAAAGGAACCGCTTTAAAGCACGGTCTTTCCCAAGCAAAAAAAGAAGGTTTCCGCTATGCCATCACCATCGATTCGGACGGACAGCATTTCGCTTCCGATATTCCCTGTTTTATCGAAGCCATTGAAAAAGAGCCCGACACGCTGCTGGTAGGCGCCCGAAACTTAGCCTCCGACAATATGCCGGGCAAGAATACCTTTGCCAATAAATTCTCTAATTTCTGGTTCAGACTGGAAACCGGGCTGAAACTGGAAGATACACAATCGGGATACCGCCTTTACCCTCTGCGCAAAATGAATGTGCAAAGCTGCTGGTACACCGCCAAATACGAATTTGAGTTGGAAGCCATCGTCTTTGCCGCATGGGGAGATGTAGCGGTGAAGAACATTCCCATCCACGTGTATTATCCCCCGCAAGCAGAACGGGTATCCCATTTCCGGCCGTTCCGGGATTTTACCCGTATCAGTGTGCTGAACACGGTGCTGGTGCTGATTACCTGCCTTTGGATTGTTCCCCGTAACCTGCTCCGCAAACTGTCATGGAGCAACTGCAAGCGATTCTTCACCGACCATGTGCTGAATACACGGGAATCCAACCTGAAGATTGTACTCGCCATCATGCTGGGGATTTTTATGGGTATCGTTCCGTTATGGGGTTATCAGATGCTGATCACCCTCTTTCTTGCGCATCTGTTCAGACTGAATAAAGTGATTGCCCTTGTCGCCGCCAATATCAGTATTCCACCCATGATTCCCCTATTGCTGTACGGCAGTTACCGGACAGGCTGCATGGTACTGGGTAATCCTCCCGATTTGCATCTCGGAGACCTTTCTCTTGAAAATGTCAAATCAGTTTTAGAGCAATATTTAATAGGAAGCATTATCTTTGCAATGGCTTGCAGTCTGCTGTCTGGAGTAATCTCCACCGTGTTGCTGGCTATATGTAGGAGAAAAAACGGATATGACTAAATTCTTTGTTGGATTATATAACTATTTTGAAAGGCATAAAGTCTTGTTTTACCTGTCCCTCAGCGTATGCATCCTCTTTATGGCCCTTTTTGCCGCCCAAGTCAGATTCGAGGAAAACGTAACCAGTTTCTTTCCGGATACCAAGGACTCCCAAAATGCCATCAACGTATTTGAAAATCTGAAGATAAAGGATAAAATTATGATCATGCTGTCCGGCAAGGACGGTGTGGCGGATGCGGATTCCCTGATTGAAGCTGCCGAAACCATTAAACAGGATTTACAGCAACAAGCGGAAGGAACCCTGATTAAAGAGATCTTCTCAAAAGCCGACGAAAACCTGATCAACAGTGTCGGAGATTTTGTTTACGACAACCTGCCCCTGTTCCTTTCCGACGAGGCCTACCAACGGCTGGACACCTTGCTTACCGCCGGAAACATTGCCGCCCTGATGCAGAAGAACTATTCCAACCTGATATCTCCGGCAGGATTCGCCTTGAAGAACTACATTATGCGGGACCCGTTGGGACTGGGCAGCCAGACGCTGAAACATCTGCAAGACTTCCAGTTGGAAGCTAATTACGAACTGATTAATGAACATATCTTCTCACGGGACGGTTCCACCCTGCTGATGTTCATCACCCCGGTATTCAACACCGGAAGCACGGGCAAAAATGACAAACTCATCCGGCTGATTGAAAATGAGCTGCAAAAAGCGGAAAAGGAACATCCCCAATTGGTTGCCGAATATTTCGGAGGTCCTTCCGTAGGAGTGTACAATGCACGACAGATAAAGAAAGATACGCTGGTCACTTCTTCCATCGCGCTGATTATCATCATTGTCTTCATATCTCTGGTATTCAAGCATAAGAAATCCATTCCGCTTATCATCACCCCGGTGCTGTTCGGAGCTTTATTCGCCTTATGCCTCATCTACTTTATCAAAGGCGGCATTTCAGCCATTGCCGTAGGTGCGGGCTCCGCCGTAATGGGCATTGCCTTGAGCTACTCCATACACATGCTGGCGCATCAGAATCATGTATCATCGGTACAACAATTAATCAGAGAAATCGCCTATCCGCTTACCGTAGGCAGTTTTACTACCATCGGCGCCTTTTTCAGCCTCCTCTTTACCAGTTCCAACCTGTTACGGGATTTCGGTCTGTTCGCCTCGCTTGCCTTGATAGGAACCACGCTGTTTTGCCTGGTCTATCTGCCGCATTTCCTGAAAGGGCAGGCGCATGTAAAACAAGGGGCGGTGCTACGCTTTATCGAGAAACTGAACGCTTATCCATACGAAAAGAACAAAGGCTTGGTAGGGGGCATTCTCGTGCTGACCATAATATGTTTATTCACCTCGCAGAACGTGCGTTTCAACGAGGATATGATGAGTCTGAACTATGAGCCTGCCCACTTGAAACAATCGGAAAACAAGCTGGCCGAACTCTTTGACAAGAAAGAAAAGACTGTTCTCTTTGTCAGTACAGGCAAAGATATGGGAGACGCTACCGGACAATACGCCGAAACGAACCGGCTGCTCGCCCAACTGAAAGAAGAAGGAAAAATAAAAGATTACGCCTCTGCCGGACAGTTTCTGATACCGGAAGAGGTGCAGGAAGCACGGTTGAAACAATGGCACAACTACTGGACTCCGGAAAAGAAAGCCCGGTTACGCGAAACCATCCGGACAGAGGCTGCCCGTTATCATTTTCGTGAACATGCATTCGAGCCGTTTTTCCAATGGCTCGACCGTCCGTTCCAGCCTTTGGACTACCAGAATGAAATCACTACCCGGCTTCTGAACGAATGGCAGACTTCCGCCGATTCCCTGACCATGCTGATTACTCAGGTACGGATGAACGAAACCGACAAGGAAGCGGTGTACCCCCTTTTCCAACCAAAAGAGAAGGTGGTTATCTTCGACCGCGGCTATTTCGCCAGCCAATGGGTATCAGCCGTCAATCAGGATTTCTATCTGATTCTTTATATCTCCTCTTTTCTGATTTTCTTTGCCTTATGGATCTCCTACGGACGCATAGAACTGACTCTGATGAGTTTCCTGCCGATGCTGGTCAGCTGGATTATCATTGTGGGATTAATGGGCATACTGGGTATTGAGTTCAATATCATCAACATCATTCTGTCCACCTTTATTTTTGGAATCGGGGATGATTTCAGCATCTTCATTATGGACGGATTGCAGAATAAGTACCGCACAGGACGGCAGTTGCTGAACTCGCACAAAACAGCCATCTTCTTCTCCGCTTTCACCACCGTGATAGGTATGGGTACGTTGGTCTTCGCACGCCATCCGGCATTGCAGTCCATTTCCCTCATCTCCATTTTGGGAATGATTGCCGTCGTACTGGTAGCCTACACGCTGCAACCCATTCTTTTCCGGTTCTTCATCACAGCACCCGCTTCCAAAGGGTTGCCTCCTTATACATTGACAGGACTGGCAAGAACCGGCGGCCTGTTCCTGCTGTTCTTTATCGGATGCCTGTTCCTGCGCTTGCTGATAGCTGTCATGACCTTGCTTCCTATCCGCAAAGCCTATAAGAAACAAGTACTTTGCCAACTGATACATGTCACCTGCAAAAGCCTGATCCATATAGCCACATTTGTACATAAAGAAAGGATAAACCGGACAGGAGAAACGTTTAAAAAGCCTGCCATCCTGATAGCCAATCATCAGTCTTTCATCGATATACTGGTATTATTGGCACTGACTCCCAAACTGGTCATGGTTACCAATCACTGGGTATGGCACTCTCCTTTCTTCGGAGCCATTATCCGCTATGCCGATTTCTATTACGTAGGAGACGGTTACGAGCTTTACGTGGAACGGATGCGCCAAAAGGTGAAAGAAGGATATTCCATCGCCATTTTCCCCGAAGGAACACGTACCTACGACGGACGGATGAAGCGTTTCCATAAAGGAGCTTTCTATCTGTCGGAAAAACTGCAACTGGATATTATTCCGGTCATCCTTTACGGCAACTGCAAGATCATAGCCAAGGCACAGCCGTTCAATGTACGGAAAGGCATCATGCTGACAGAGATTCTACCGCGTATCCCAGCCAACGATGCTACGTACGGAACCACTTATCAGGAACGTACCAAAAACATCTCCGCGCGGATGAAAAAAGAATATGCCCGTATCTGTCGGGAACAAAGCACAACGGACAATCCCGTCTTCTACGAAAATCTGGTACAGAACTATATCTATAAAGGACCGGTAGAGGAATGGTACATACGCATCAAGGTGAAAATGGAAGATAACTACAGGTTATTCAACCAACTGGTTCCTGTCAAAGGACAGATTACAGATATCGGCTGCGGATTCGGACCGCTTTGCTATATGCTTTCCCAACTTTCCGAGGAACGGGAGATTACAGGGATTGATTATGATGAGGACAAGATAGCAGTAGCGCAACAGGGTTGGCTCCGCACTCCCCACCTGCAATTTGTATACGCCAATGCATTGGAATACCCTTTGCCGGAAAGTGACGCATTCATACTGAATGATATCCTGCATTATATGAACTATGAGCACCAGCGGACCTTATTGCTCAGATGCATGGAGCAGTTGCGCCCGGAAGGAAAGCTGATTGTGCGGGACGGCAATGCCGCCAACACCCGGAAACACCGCCTCACCCGTTTCACGGAACTGCTGTCTACCGGCATTTTCAGTTTCAACAAGACGACAGAACAACTTTGTTTCACATCCGAAGCGCAAATAAGGAGCATCGCGCAAGAAGGTGGGATGCAGCTGGAGATTTTACCTAATGACAGATATACCTCGAATACGATTTATATCTTCCAAAAAAACAAACCGGAACATGAGTAAGTACGATATCATCATCATAGGCAGCGGACTGGGCGGTCTGGAATGCGGAGCCATCTTGAGCAAAGAGGGCTACCACGTCTGTGTGCTGGAGAAGAATGAACTGTTTGGCGGCTGCTTCCAGACTTATCAACGCGGCGGGCACCGGATGGATACCGGCATTCACTATATCGGCAGTCTGGATGAAGGACAAATCATGAATCAGTATTTCCGTTATTTCGGTATCATGGACAAGTTATCCATCAAACGGATGGATGAAGAAGTGTTCGACCGGATTTATTATAAAGACGCTATCTATGATTACGCCATGGGGCATGAACGGTTCATGGAAACCCTGTGCCACTCATTCCCCCATGAACGGGAGAACTTAAAACGGTATGTGGCAGCTATCCGATCGGTGGGAAACCTGATCAGCACAGACCACCTGAAAAAAGGCCGCCTGTCCCAAGAAGGCATGGATTTCTTTGCCACCTCAGCAGCCGGGATGATAGCATCCGTTACCACGAACAGGGATTTACAGAATGTACTTGCCGCAACCTCCCTGCTCTATGGCGGGATCAAAAATAAATCTACCTTCTATGAACACGCCATGATTAACAACTCTTATCTGGAGAGCGCCTATCGTTTCACGGAAGGAAGTATGCAAGTCAGTCTGGAATTAATCCATATCATACGTGCCAACGGCGGTACGGTGCTGAACCGGAAAGAAGTGACCCGTATCCTTGTCAAGGATGAAGCCATACAAGGAGTGGAAGTGAACCATGAAGAGATACTGGAAAGTACTTACGTCATATCCAACCTGCATCCGCAACTCACCTTATCCCTGCTGGATAAGAACCATTCCATCAAACCGGCTTTTGTGTCTCGCATCAAGTCACTGGAAAACAGTTACGGGATATTCACGCTGAATCTGATGATGAAAAAAGACTGTTGCCCCTATCAGAACCATAATATATACCTGCACGGCAATGAGGATGTATGGTATGACAAAGAGATGCACAAAGGGAATACCCCCAGTTGCATGATCTCCATGCAAGTACCCCGCGGCAACAGCAAATTCACAGAGGTGGTTTCCATACTGACCCCCATGTATATGGATGAGGTCAGCAAATGGACGGATACGACCCCCGAACACCGTGGCGAGGCATACCGCCAGTTCAAAGAAGAAAAGACGGAACAGATCTTGCAGTTCCTGAGGCGGTTCGGATTTCACTGGAATCATTGCATTGAAAAGATCCATACCACGACTCCGCTGAGCTATCGGGACTATACCGGAACCATAGACGGTTCGGCATACGGCATTGTCAAAAACTACCAGTATCCGCAAATCAGTTTTGTTTCCACACGCACCAAACTGAAGAATCTGTTCCTCACGGGGCAGAATCTGAATGTACACGGCGCTTTGGGCGTGACGCTGACAGCCATGCTCACTTGTTCGGAATTTGTAGGTCAGGAATATTTAGCAAAAAAAGTAGGCAATGCATAAGATTTGGAAGAAAACAATAAAGTACGGGGGGATGGCCCTGTTGATTCTGATAGCGGCGATCATGATAGGCATGAGTTATCTCTATCTATCTGCCGATATGATGACTCCGCAATTTGCGTCTACCCCTGAAACGGATCGTGTGATACGGAAAGACAGCCTCCGGCAGTATGGCGGAAACTACCTGCGGCACAGTGAGAGCGGACTTTGGGAACTGAAAGTCAGCGGACCTGCCTACGAAAGAGGCAAAGCCATCGGCCAACTGACTTCCGACTTACTTTATTTTCAGGAAAAAGTATTTGTGGATCAGATAAAAGAGATAGTCCCCTCTGAAAGTTATCTTAAATTCCTCCGTTTCTTCATTGTCCTTTTCAACCGGAATCTGGGGAAAAATGTGCCGGAAGAGTACCGGGACGAGATTTATGGCATCTCCCTCTCCTGCACCCATGAGTATGATTTCATCGGCACCCCCTACGAGCGTCAGTTGAATTACCACTCCGCCCACGACTTGGGACATGCCATGCAGGACTATATGCTGGTAGGATGCAGTTCATTTGCCTGCTGGGGTGAGAACAGTGCCGATTCTTCCCTTATCATCGGCCGTAATTTCGATTTCTACATGGGTGACGCCTTTGCACGCAACAAGCTCGTTTCGTTTTACCAACCCGAAAACGGATATCGCTTCGCATCCGTGGGATGGGCCGGAATGACCGGTGTCCTTTCCGGCATGAATGAAACGGGGCTGACTGTCACCATCAATGCCGCCAAATCGGATCTGCCTGCCGCATCCGCCACCCCTATTTCCATTCTGACCAGGGAAATATTGCAATATGCTTCTACCATTGAGGAAGCATACGCTATCGCCCGGAAACGGAAAACATTTGTCTCGGAGTCCATACTGGTGGGTTCGGCCAAGGACGGCAGAGCCGCAATTATCGAGAAATCGCCGGAGAAAATAGCCTTATTCACAGGAAACGGGCAGCAGATCATCTGTACCAACCACTACCAGTCGGAAACCTTCGGCCATGACAAACGGAACCTGGAAAACATAGAAACTTCGGACAGCCCCTACCGCTTTGCCCGCTTGCAGGAACTGCTGAAAGAAAACGCACCGATAGATGCCCCCAAAGCCGCCTCTATCCTGCGCAACCGGAAAGGAGTGGGAGAAGCGGAACTGGGCCTTGCCAATGAAATGGCCATCAACCAGTTCATCGCCCATCACTCCGTCATTCTCCAACCCGAGAAAAAACGGATGTGGGTATCCACCGCTCCCTGGCAATGCGGCAAGTACGTGGCATACGACCTGAACAGGATTTTCAGCGACTCCATCGATTTCAACCATGAAATCTATACCGAAAACCTGACAGTGCCTGCGGACTCCTTCCTGCAACAACAGGAATACCAACAGCTGATGACTTACAAAAGACTGGCTCCTGTACTACGGAAGCAGATTAAAAAGAAAGAACGGCTGGACGAACAGACCCTGCATGCCTTCCAACATGCCAACCCTCATTTCTTTTATGTGTACGAGTTGCTGGGAGATTACTATCATGCCACAGGACAGCAGGACAAAGCCCTGCGCAATTGGAAGAAAGCCCTCTTGCTTCCTATCCCCAAGCGAAGTGAATCAGAACGTATAGAACATAAAATAAACAACTAAAATGAATAAGAATCCGGAAATACAATTCCGCTCCCCTGAAGAAATCAAAGCCTATCAGGAAAGCCGGCTGGCTGAGGAACTGCTTTATTTGCAGAATCATTCACGATTCTACCAACGTCTGTTCCAAGCACATCACATCGATATACAACAGATAAAAACCATAGAAGACTTGCAACAAATACCTGTCACGACCAAGACAGACCTGCAACTTCATAATGAAGATTTTATTTGCGTGAGCCGCGATGAAATTATTGACTATGTCACCACTTCGGGAACCTTGGGCGACCCCGTCACTTTCGTATTGACTTCCGAGGACCTTGACCGGCTGGCCTACAACGAATATCTGTCATTCACCACCACCGGATGCAGCAGACAAGACGTACTGCAACTGATGACCACTATCGACAGACGTTTCATGGCGGGTCTAGCCTACTATATGGGAGCCCGTGAGCTGGGCATGGGGGTAGCCCGTGTGGGAAACGGCATTCCCGAACTGCAATGGGACACTATCCGGCGCATCCATCCCACTTGCGGCATGGTAGTCCCTTCCTTTCTGATCAAACTGATTGAATTTGCCGAAAAGAACCATATTGATTACCATCACTGCTCCATGCAGAAATGTGTATGCATAGGCGAAGCACTCCGCAATCCCGATTTCACCCTGAACACACTGGGTAAACGGATACACGAGAAATGGGATTCCCTGCAACTTTACTCCACCTACGCATCTACCGAAATGCAATCCTCGTTTACCGAATGTAATGAATTTCACGGTGGCCACCTCCAGCCGGAACTGATTATCGTAGAGTTTCTGGATGATAACAACCAACCTGTAAAAGAAGGGGAAGCAGGCGAAGTGACCATTACGACTTTGGGAGTAAGAGGAATGCCGCTGCTCCGCTTCAAGACCGGAGATATCTGTTACCATTATACCGAACCTTGTGCCTGCGGACGTAACACCATCCGTCTCAGCTCCATACTGGGCCGTAAAGGACAAATGATAAAATATAAAGGTACGACCCTTTACCCACCCGCTTTATTCGATATTCTGGATAACATCCCCCATATCAAGAATTACATTGTAGAGGTTTATACCAATGAACTGGGAACGGATGAAATACTGATCCGCATCGGAAGTGAAAACCGCAGCGAAGCCTTCGCTAAAGAAATCAAAGACCTGTTCCGTTCCAAAGTACGGGTGGCTCCGAGTATCAATTTTGAATCGGCAGAGTATATCGCGAAAATACAAATGCCGCCCATGAGTCGAAAAATAGTTAAATTTATTGATTTGAGATAATATTTTTCTACCTTTGGCAGCAACAAAACAACACTTAAAAAAGAACTAATATGAAACAGTTACTCGTTTTATTATTCCTTGTAAGCAGCATGGCTTGCTTCGGGCAAAACAAAGACGCATTGAAAGACATCTCTTCTGTGACATTTTATGGCATAGACTTTACCCGTGCCAAAGTGTACGGAGCGAAAGAAGGCCCCATGCAGTTCAAATATACTTTTGATGACATCAACAAGCTTTTCATCACTGAACCGAAGAAGTATGATATTGGCAAAAGATTGGGTGTCAATGTAGAAGTGACCTCATTAGAGGCAGTAAACGATGCTAACAAGACCATCAATCCCGATGAGATCATGACGACCAACAGCGGATACACCCTGGATGAAAAACAGATAGAAGAAGTCATCAAGACACTTCCTATCCTCTCTCAAGAAGAAAAAACAGGATTGATTATGATTGCCATGCTTTTAAACAAGGCAGATGCAAGAGCGACCTATCAAATTGTATTCTTCAACACGAAAACCCGTGAGATTCTGTATAGTGCACCGACTAACGGCAAAGCACGCGGTTTCGGACTACGCAATTATTGGGCAGGTTCCGTACACAGCGCCATGAAGAAACTAGACTAACATATAATCCCGGTTCACTGTAGGGGTGAAATGCTCCCACCCGATACCACAAAATCAATGTATCCGGATGAACTCAATTCACCCCTACAGCTATAAACCTTTATTAATCAAACCCCTCTACGGTACCAGAATACTACCAGCCATTTCCTGATAAGGATAAGTAAACCAAAAGCAAGAGCCTTCTCCTTCTTCTGACTCCACACCGATAGTTCCACCCATCTGTTCCACCAGACTCTTACAAATAGACAAGCCAAGTCCCGTACCATGAACAAAACTGTTCAGTTTCACAAAACGGTCAAATACTGTTTTTATCTTATTCTTCGGGATTCCCATTCCTGTATCACGAACATAAAACCGCAGATACCCATCTGTCTGCCTATAATATCCTAACGTTATGCTGCCCGAAAAAGTGAACTTCAAAGCGTTATTAATGAAATTGGAAATGACTTGATTCAAACGATTCTTGTCTGCCCATACATGACATCCGGGCAAGCATTCTTCAAACACCAGCTCCACACCGGCCGGCACTTTCATGCGTAAAGAACGGATAATCTCACTGCAAAGCAGATTGACATCCGTATCACTCTTGACAAATTCAAAAGCTCCCGACTCCATCTTCGATAAATCAAGAATATCTGAAATAAGCTGAAGAAGCAACTCCGTATTCTCCTGTACAATAGCCATATACTGCTTGCGGTTCTTCATATCTTCCGTTTCCGTTAAAAGGCTGGAAAACCCCACTATAGCATTCAGCGGAGTGCGGATCTCATGACTCATATTAGCTAGAAAAGCGGATTTCAAACGATCCAGCTCTTCCGCTTTATCTCTTGCCGCTATCAACTTCCGCTCCGTTTCTTTCAGTTCAGTTATGTCATAATTGACACAAACCATATCAATAATCCCGTCTTCCGGACGAAAATCGCGTACCATTACATTGACTCTTGTCCATGTATACGTGCCATCTTCACGTAATATACGCACATCACGCCTCAGATGGCTGGCTTCCCGTATCAATACCTGATCAAAGAAGCGAAGCATCATCCTGCGATCATCCGGATGAAAATGAGAATGCACTTTGATAATCTCATTCAATGGAGTTCCTTCTTTCTCACCTACATTCCGATACCAGCTATTCACAGCATAGCCATCACATTTCAAGGCATTAAAATGGGCATATCCTACTTTGGCATAGTTACCAATCAATGTGAAGAACTCCTCAAAGTCCTGTATTTTGCTATATGCATTTGTTGTTTCCGTATTATCAATATTGATCAACAATATATTTATCAGATTGCCCAAAGCATCATAAAGTGGAGCGAATTTCGAGATCAAACTGATAGTACCGGTACGAGAAGTAGAATAATAGCCGTCCAAACGGTCGAAATCATAATTAAACGACATATCAATAGGTGCTCCTGCTTTCAACTTATCTTTCAATCCCTGCGGCAGCAAAGGATTATCAAATAAATTCAATCCTATCACATCCTCCTTATGCCGGAGACCGAAGATTTCCATCTCCTTGTCATTCAGATCTGTCATAAACCCATCCTTATCATACAACTCGATACCAGCAGGAAGATTCTTATAAATATTCTGCAAATAAGCTTTTTCCAGCCGGGCTTCAGATTCAGAGCGTCTCAATTCCATACAAATACTGATAATATTACCCAAAGAGACAAACCATTGATAATCCTCATTGCACCAATTCCGGTGCTCACGCACCATATCCACCCCTATATACCCCCACACTCCGTCTTTTGAGTTCAAAGGCACCACCATAGTAGATTTCACTCCATATTCCTCTAATCTACGCTTATCCGCCCCGGCTGAATCAGGAAGCAAATTTAATGTAAAAAGAATGATTGGATCACCAGCCAATATCTGTCCTGTCCACCAGGAGGCATAATCAATAGAAGATTCCGACAATAAAACCTTACGTTCTTTTATACCCTCCACTGCTATTTCATAGGTACAGACTTCCGTATGCAATTTCCTGTCCAATTCAAAAATATAAGTACGATCTGCTTGAAATTGGCGCAATACCTCCTTTAAAATCTTATTGATAACCAAGGTAATATCATCAGAATGCAAAAAATCAAGCAATGACTTGGAAATGCCGTTCAAACGAGATAATAAAGAGTTCAACCGGTCTACCGTCTGCTCCTGCATATTCATCCGTTGCCGGGAAATACATTGCAACATACCCATGACGCGGACATGACCTTCTTTGGTAATACGCTTCTCACCGACCTTGGTACTGACCCACATCATCCCATATTTGGAATGTATCGGAAAAACCTGCTCATAAATCTCCATCATCCGGAAAGAGCGAAATTCCTCCAAAATACGCTCCCGATAATTCTCACAAATCAGATTCGCGAAATCTTTAGCAGAAATCTTATTCCCTTCTATTCCTAACAAATCGGCTACAAACTCAGAACAATAGTAAACTCCTTCATCAAAGTCCACCTCCCACCATCCTATGCGTGCCATTGATACAAGCTGCTGCAACCTTGCATCATTCTCTTGAATCTTCCCCATATACAAGCTACCTTTTAATTTATGCACCAAGATAATCATTATCTGTCAATACCAAATACTTAAACATGAAAAAATAAACACCGGCAATAAATAATCAATGCCCGCAATCTATTTTAACGCAGTTCACTTGCAAATAAACAGCGAACTGTGTATTTTCGTAAAAGAACTACATTACAAACCTTACAAATTCGTATAACCATGAAACGTAATATCCTATTATTAATAATTTTGACAGTCATATCCTTAGAAGCATCCGGACAAAAATATACGATTTATGTGGATGACTTCAATAGTGAGATCAAAATACCCAACAGGGCGATCAACCTGATTCGTCTCGCATTTATCGATGGTATCCGCAACACCAACCGCATCAATGTAGTGGACGCCGTTTCGGCTGGAAGTGATCTCAGTCTGAGCCCGCTGGAAGATGCACGCCGCTTCAGAGCAGAGTACCTGTTAAAAGGAAACCTGATACAAAGGGAAGCAACCGATGACGGAAGCTCTCACAGACGTTACCACAGCCGTGAGAACAGTTATAAAGAGAAATTCACCCTGCGCCTTGATTTAATACGGACCAGTGACGGAGTAACTATCAGCACACGCAATTATGAAGAGACAGGCTCAGCATCCGGTAAAGATGCCACCCAATATAGCGCTTTAGAGAATTCATTAATCAATGTGCCATACGAAATGGGACTTTTTGTAGAAAATCACTTCAAAGTATACGGTTCAATACTGAAAGTGGTATCTACCAAAAGAGACAAGGCAAAAACCATTTATATCAACCTGGGATATGATGATCCTATCAAAGAAGGATTACGCTTTGATGTAGTGGAAGATGGCATACTGGAAGGACATAATATAGAAACCAAAATCGGTGAAATACGGATTACCGAAATCATGGGACCGAAAATCTCTTTATGCAAAGTGAACAAAGGGGGTGAAACTATTCTTACTGCATTAAATGAAGGAAAGACCTTGAAACTTATTTCCAGACAGGCCAAACTGTTCGATGAATAACATACCATTCATAATGAATATACAACAACACAACCGCCGACCCGGCATCTGCCAAGGCCCGGCGGTATTACTATATCAAGACAAACCGCTACTTTTCTATAATGGAAGTTAGAGGATGACGGTTCCCCTTTATCTCTCTCAGAAATGCTTTTGCCGAACCAAAATTCAAATATAAATCCAAACGCACCGGCAAATGGTTTTTATCATCAGTTACATAAAAGGTTATTACCTCTTTTTCTTTTCCTTTTTTATACTCTACCAAGGAAAAGACCAAACAACGGTATTTCACACCATTCTCCGCCTTAAAATTCTTCCGGCCACGATAAATCAATGTTTGCTGCTCTACTTTAGTACCTGTAGCCATATCAAACAATATTTTATCGCCGACTTTATAGTCACTTACATCAAATGAACGTGCCCTCATCAATATGCTCAGCATATCAAAGATACACTCATCACTTTGGTCTTTCGATTTCACCGTATCCCGTTCCCTCCTCATACGACGCTGATCGGCAATACATTTCCCGTTTTTATAACTGAACCATACTTCGTCCACCGTATAGCGGTCGCCCTCTTCGGCTCCTTTACGAAAATAAACAGGTTCCAGACGACTGCTGGTAATACAAGTCAATGTATCACGCATCTTAAAAAAGAAATCAACTTGTCTGTTACTGACAGAAATCAAGTTACTACGAAAACAAGGTTTCCCCTGATAAGTAATAGCCTGCATGTCCATTTTTGCCTGTCCGGCAGCAACCCAAATGAATTTCCAGTTAAACTTTAAATCGTACACTAATTCTTCACCTGCCTGGATAGCTTCGTTTTGTGCCGCACATTGCGCTCTGGTTGCCATAATGGCAAACCAGCCGCACAATAATATGAGAATAGTTTTTTTCATCGGCCTAGTTTTCTAGCTCTTTCTTTATTTCTATCTTGCACCTTTTTGGTCTCTTCCGGTTTTTGTTTCTTTATTTCATCCAGCTTTTGCTTGTCTATAGGAATAGCATTCACATCCCAATTCTCTTCAAATTCAAAGTTAGCTTTCATTTCCCAAACTTTCGGGAAATAGAAAACCTCTTCAGGCTGAATCTTCTTATCATAATCTCCCGTATCCCAAACTCCGTTATTATTATGGTCGTTAAACAAACGTATATAATATTTCGTACTCGGATTCAAGAAATAGAAGTCCGCCGTTCCTTCCTCCGTTACCGGTTGTTGGCGCAATACATTTCCATTCGCATCCAACAACTCGGCAACAGCATGGGGAGCAGCTCCTTTTATATTCAACAAGATAGTTCCGTACTCGTCCATTTTCTTCACTTTCACCGTTTGCTGGACTTTGTCCGTATGCAGCCCATAAACACCAATAAACGCCAAAGAATCAATAGTCAACTGATATTCCTGCTCCGGTTGCCAATCTGCCAATATCTGATATTGACGTGGCATCAACGAGTCAGCCATAAAGAAGAAAGGAGCCGGTTGCCACACACTATCCACCTTTACTTCCATATGAATGGCCGCCGTGTCTATGCTTGCCACAGGTTCTTCAAAAGATAGATAGATATTCCTGTATATATCGAATGCTGACGGAGCATCGACGTTCATAGTCAGGAATTTAGTTGGTTTCACCCTGATGGTATCTCCTTTTTTCTCCCTTTTTTTACGTTCCTTCTCCTTTTCCTCATTCGCTTTTTTCTGCAATTTTTCCCGTTGCTCTCTTGTCAGTTTATTAGCCAGATAAATGGTATCGGTTTTGGGAACCAACCGGTTTAGTGTATCCGTATATAAATAATCCAACTGAACCTCCAGCGTATCCATCTGATAAACCAACGAATCCTTGATCCAATAACAAATTGAGTCGTTTCGTGGAGTCGTTTCTATAATAAACGCATCCTTCTCATCAAAGTTCAATCCTTTCAAAACAGGCAACGTATCGGCCGGCGCACTGAAAGATAATATAAAATGATTCTCTTTATCACGCTCGCTCTTGGACAGATACTGGCGGTTATTTATTCCCTTAAATGCTCTTAGAACAATATTATCCGGCAGAAAACGGGTATACCCCACTGTTTTAATCGTATCGATAGTCGCTGTATCCTTCCACAACGTATCCTGACGCACAGCAGCCTCCATGGAAGGAATAATAATAGAATCACAAAAAGCAATCATCTCGGTCTTGGAGTCATACAAATAATTCTGGTTACCATCCATCAAACCAAAGATATGATATTTACCAGGTGCGATACCGCGGATGGTAAAACGCCCTCGGCTATCAGTACGGGATACACGGTCAAACGGTTTCTTGACAAAAGCGCTATCGCTCAGATCTGCATGCAATCCCACCATCATACCTTTGACAGGTTCCAAATCAGCAGCAGCCAATACATTTCCGGAAACTTCCAGTGTATCAATGGCTTCTCCCGTAGAAAAAGAAAAAGCATAATTACCTAGCGGATTACCCTCATTGTTATCCACAATGGCATCCGAAAAATCAATGGTATAAGTGGTATTGGGCTTCAATGAGTCCATGAGGTTAACCAATACTCTTCTGCCGCTTGCCTTAATATCAGGTTGTTCCAATTGAGGAGGAGACACTACCACCTTCTCCGATGTTTTCTCTAATTTGATGAACTCATCAAATTCAATGGCAATCTTCTTATTCTTATTGTTTGTTGCATACGGCTTGGGAGAGCTTCTGATAAACTTGGGCGGCTCCTCATCATACGGACCTCCATCCGGTGTTCCCATGCTTGCGCAGGAATACACCACGATCATCAGCATCAACAAAGCAGGTAATTTATGTTTTTTCCAATTCATGTTCTTATTGGTTCAAGCTTAGCATTTCTTCTATATAATCACGCGTATTGCTCAATCTCGGCACTTTGTGCTGTCCGCCTAACTTGCCTTTTTCTTTCAGCCAATCGTGGAACAGATTAGGTCTCGCCACGATTATTTCCAACGGCTGCAAGGTAATGTTTTTATGGCGTTTAGCTTCGTAATCGGAGTTAATTTGTTGTAAAGAAGTGTCAAGAACCCGACTAAAATTCTCTAAAGAATCCGGCATAACGGCAAATTCTATCAGCCACTGATGACGGCACTTGGCATGTGCATCCATGAAAACAGGAGCAGCAGAATAATCAATAATCTGTGCACCGGTCGCCTCGCAGGCTTTTGCCAACCCTTGTTCCGCATTATCCACCATCAACTCCTCACCAAATGCATTAATAAAGTGCTTGGTACGCCCTGTTATAACAAATTTATAGGGGTGTTTGTTGGTGAACTTCACGGTATCACCAATCATATAACGCCACAATCCGCAGGAAGTACTGATGACCATCGCATAATTTTTATTCAACTCCACATCTGTTAACGGAACAATATGAGGATTTTCAGTACCGACATCTTCCATCGGAATAAATTCATAAAATACCCCATAGTCAATCATCAGTAACATGGAAGGATCACTGAAATCATTTTGTAATCCGAAAAAACCTTCACTGGCATTGTATGTTTCCATATAATGCATCTTGTCGCTACGAATAAGCTGTTTATATTGTTCGCGATAAGGAGTAAAAGCAACCCCTCCATGAAAAAAAACTTCCAAATCAGGCCATACTTCCGCCAAATTATCCGTTCCCTTCACTTCCAGAATATGTTTCAGTACAGCCATCATCCATGACGGCACTCCTGAAAGATTGGTCACATTCTGATTCATTGTGGCACGAGTAATCCTTTCTACTTTTTCCTCGAAATCACTCAGCAACGCAATCTTTTTATCGGGCACCCGAATCAGATTGACCAACGGATTCACATTTTCAATCAATATGGCAGAAAGGTCTCCTACAAGACTTCGTTTCACATTATAGTTTGGTGCATGGCTTCCTCCAAGAATCAGACCTTTTCCAGAGAAAAAACGACTCTCAGGATTTTGTTGGAGATACAGCGCCACTGCATCCATACCACCCGCATAATGAATATCATGAAGTCCCTCCCTGCTGACAGGAATAAACTTACTTTTGTCATTAGTTGTTCCTGAAGATTTGGCAAACCACTGCACTTCTCCACGCCACAGGACATCTTTCTCTCCATGACGCATCCGTTCCACGTATGGCTTGATTTCTTCGTAAGTCTGTATAGGTACACGTTGAAAGTCTTGATATCTCTTTATGTCTTTATAGCCATATTTCAATCCCCACTCCGTATGGGCCGCATCCTTCATCAGCCGGCAAAACACTTTATGTTGGAGTACCTCAGCCTGAGTTGCATACAAGGCTGTCGCTTTTTGTCTGGGCTTGAATAGCGTACTAATTAATCTGGTAGAATTCATTTGTCTTAGTATACGATTCGTTATATCTTGCAAAAATAGCTTATTTCTATATTATAATGGCTGATAACATTATTTTTTTTATAGTTTTCTACATTACTTTTATTTTTTGTTATCTTTACGGTCGCTTACAACTTAACATCAAAGGCTATGAAGATAGGAATATTGACATCAGGAGGAGACTGTCCAGGAATAAACGCCACAATTAGAGGAGTTTGCAAAACAGCGATAAATCATTACGGTATGGAAGTTTATGGAATTCATAGCGGATTCCGGGGACTGCTGGACAATGACGTAGAACCATTGACAGAAAAATCATTATCGGGCTTGTTAAATCTGGGAGGGACAATACTAGGCACTTCCAGAGAAAAGCCATTCAAGAAACGCCTGTCGGCAGCCTCGGAGGACAAACCGGCTTTGATGTTAAAGAATATCCATGATCTAGGTCTGGACTGTATCGTATGTATCGGCGGAAACGGAACCCAAAAGACCGCAGCCAAACTGGCCCAAGCAGGTGTGAACGTTGTTTCCGTACCTAAAACAATAGATAACGATGTTTGGGGAACAGACGTTTCATTCGGATTCGATTCTGCCGTAACCATTGCTACCGATGCCATTGACCGGCTGCATTCTACAGCCAGTTCACACCAACGTGTCATGGTTATTGAAGTGATGGGACATAAAGCTGGCTGGATTGCACTTTATTCCGGAATGGCGGGAGGCGGTGACGTGATTCTTATTCCGGAACTGTCTTATGATATTCATAATATAGGCAATACCATCATTGAACGCTTGAAAAAAGGGAAGCCCTATTCCATTGTTGTTGTCGCAGAAGGCATCAAAACCATGGACGGCAAAAAAGCCGCCGAATATATAGCCCAAGAAATAGAATATGAAACCGGATTCGAGACCCGTGAAACTGTACTGGGATATATCCAGCGTGGCGGCTCTCCTACTCCCTACGACCGTAATCTGGCCACTCGTATGGGTGGACATGCCACAGAACTGATTGCTTCCGGACAATTCGGACGAATGGTCTCTCTGCAAGGTGCGGAAATTGGCTCCATCCCTCTGAATGAAGTGGCTGGTAAATTAAAACTTGTCAATGAGAACCATGACCTGATTGTACAAGGCAAACGGATGGGAATCTGCTTCGGATAAGAAGCAGATTCAATCCTTTTCCATATACTTGGATGGAGACACTCCGAATTGCTCGGTAAAATGCTTTCGGAGCGTACGTGTATCACTATATCCTACCATTTCGGCTATTTCCTGAATGGAATACCTGTTCTCCATAATAAGGGAGGCAGCCTTGCTCATCCGTACACTCCGAATCATATCAATAGCAGACAGTTCGCTACGTTGCTTTATTTTTCTATAAAGGGTAGGCTGACTCATATTCAATTGCTCCGCCAACATTTTTACATTAAAGTTCTCATTCGCCAGATTAGCTTCTATGACATGAATAATTTGCTGTATAAAATCATCCGGAGCATTATTCCCATCCGTTTCCGGTTCACTTTCCTGCTGCTTCAACATCAACGTCTTTGTATATATCCTCTTCAGGCGTTCCCGCTGGAGTATCAGGTTCCGGACTTTTGCCTTCAATACCTCCGGATTGAAGGGTTTCATCATATAATCATCCACACCTATTTTTGAAGCCTGCAACACATCCGCATCCTCAGCCTTTGCCGTCAGCATCAAAATAGGGATATGTGCTGTCCGAGGCTGCTCACGCAATTCCCGGCAACAGGTAAACCCATCTTTTACAGGCATCATTATATCAGAAATAATCAAATCCGGAATTTTACTCATTGCCACATCAACCCCCTCTTCACCGTTTGCCGCCTCATATACGGCATAATCTTTACAGAATAAAGAACAGACATAATGCCGGATTTCCTCATTGTCCTCAATAACAAGAAGAGATGTTTTTTTATTCGAAGGCTTGTCTTCCTGCCCTTCCGCCTGCATTACCGGTAACGGAAGAGCATATTCCTCCATCTCCGGAGCACCAACAATCTCATACCGGTCCTCTGCAAAATGTGTATTTCCCTCAGGAATCAATAATGTGAAAGTGCTACCCTTTCCGAGAGTACTGTCCAAATTCACCGTGCCATGATGAAGATCCATCGTATTTTTAACAATACGCAAGCCTATACCTACCTTATTAGAAAACAAAGGTGTATTTTCTCCGGTAATAAATGATTCAAAAATCCTCCCCCGTAACTCTTCCGGTATTCCTTTACCTGTATCCGATATGATTATACTGCAAAATGAATATCCATCTATCTCGATACGGTTCATCTTAAAAATCACCTTTCCATTCGGAGATGTATACTTAAACGCATTAGATAATAAATTACGGATAGCCGAACTTATTTTTTCCACGTCTATCCATAGCAAAAGTGGCTCATTCAGCGATTCAACCGTAAAGTTAATCCCTTCTGTTTCTGCCAGTTCATGAAAAGGATCGGTTATCTGCTTTGCCAATACCACTATATCGACTTTCGAAATCCGGAGTTTAATCATACCTGCTTCAATCTTCTGCACATAAAGCAAATGATCGACCAATGTCTGCAAAGAGGTTCCATTGCGATACATGGCAGCCAGTTTAGTATAGACGGTGTCTGAAGGGCGGACGGTTCCTAACAATTCCTGCAGGGGAGATAAGATTAAAGTTAAAGGTGTACGCAACTCGTGAGCTGCATTCGTAAAGAAATTCTCGCGTTCCATCCGAATCTGCTTCTCCTTGTCACGCTCTACAGTAGCAGCAAATATCTCATGTTCCAAGCGCAACTCGTGCTCCAACCTCTTTTGCCGTAATTTAATACGCTGCATAACCATATAAACTATTATCCCTCCCAGCACCATCATACAGAAGCGGAAAAAGAAAGTTTCACTCCAATGAGGCAAAATCTCTACTCTCAACGAGGTTATTTTACTGTCTCTTTCATCCGGATAAATATTTTTCACCTCAAAAACATATTCCCCGGCAGGAAGGTTAGCATACGAAACTTTTTCCCCTCCGTTGGCCACAAGCCAATCAGGCTGATAAGGACGAAGCCTGTAACTATACTTCTGCTGGCTTTCAGAATAAGAAAGGTTATTGAACGTCAGCGCAAAGTCACGATTCGCATGATTCAACCGGACAAAAGGCGTATAGAAAATACTTTGTGAAAGAATGGTCTGCCCATTGACCTCTCTTCCTATCTCTACAGGTTTATTATTTACCTCCAATCCGGTAATCACGACAGATTCGGAAGTGGTAAACGCTTTAATGTCATCGGGGTTAAAATAAGTAAGATTTTTATTATTTCCCCAAAACAGGACATCCTCCCAATGCAGGACAGAACGGTTACTGCCCGCAATGTAATAATTATAAAACAAATGCTGATGACGGCTATAACGGGAAATACCTGAATTAGAGCCCAACCAGATTTGCCCGTCCACATCCTCAGTCATGCAACCAATAAAGTTACTGCACAATCCATCCCGGGTAGTATATACATGAGTTATCGCATCCTGTCCGGGAGAGAAAACTGCCAGACCGGCCATGTATCCGACATACAGATTACCATCGGACGAAGCTAATAATGAACGAACGGAATTCTCAGCCATACCGTACTTCTTTTCATAGCCGGTCTGCAGTTCTTTTTCATTTATCACTTTACATATACCATAATTCGCAGTGCCCAGCCAAAGCGTATGATCGTCGGTTTCAGCCATAGCACGAATATAAAGAGGAGACAAGTTCTGTAATCCGGATACTTTGAAATGTATCTTCTTACCCCTGTTCGTTTCACGGTCGAATAACCAAAGTCCTTTATGTGTACCAATCCAAAAACGGCCTTTGCTATCAAGAAATAAGGCCCAGACAGATGATTTGTTAAGGTCACCATCTTCCGTGATCAATCGCAATATCTTGAATGAGCGTTCTTTTTTATAATAACAGGTCAATGAACCATCTGAATTCCCAAACCATAAATTCCCTTTCTCATCTTTCAGACTGCACAACACTGTCTGTTGTTTTTTCACATCTTGATCTCCTACTTGAAAGAAGTCTATTTTTTCTGAAGTACCAAACGCTGTCCGGCTCCGCATAATTCCTTTATGGTATGTTGCCAACCAAAGATAATGATCGTCATCCGCTACAATAGAACAAATCTCATTATGCCTGTCCTGATAAAAACAATTATAAAACTGCATACGCAAATCCGACCAGATAACTCCTCCACCATCCGTACCAATCCACAGAATACCATGTGAATCGTAATAAGCCGCAATCATCCTCGTTTCAAGATTGCGGTACATTAAAGAAGAAGTGTTACTATAAACTTCTGTCAATATCTCGTCCTGATTATTTTTATCTATTGTCATCACCGTATATCCATTCCACGTTACGGCCAGATATTTATTCTCATTTAATCTAATAACACCGAAAACATCTGTATGAGAAAGTCTGTCGGATACCGGAGCCACATGATAAGTCAACTGCTTGATTTTCCCGGTTCGTTCATTGTAATAAATAACCCCATGAGCAATTGTAGAAATCCATATCCGACCATCATCATACAAAACAGAATTTACAGACAGACTACCGGTACGCCCCAGATCAATCACCCGAAAGGAATTCAGGTTTGTCGCATCCAGCAAGATAATTCTACCTTTTTCATCAATCAGACAGATTTTATCCGAAGAATAAGTGATGGCAACCAAAAGATTATCCTGGTTATTCCAGCCTGTATATTTTTCTTGAACCCGGAGCCGAAGCTCACCCTCTTTTGATGCGCACCGCTTCATTAAATGCAGCTCACTCCCGGAAATCACCCAAACCAACGAATCATTCCTCTGCAACATCCCTCGAGATGGAATACCCTGTCCCGAAGAAGAAACCACAGACAAAAACCGTTCTTTTTTCAAATCAAATGCAGAAAAGACACCATTATCCACAAATGCCAGCACCCCGTCAAAAACCTCCTTTAAGTTTGAAATACTAGGATAACTCCTACTCCTTTCAAAATTTGTAATCCGCCTACCGTCATAACGGCTCAACCCGTTTCGGGTTCCAAACCAAACGAAGCCTTCTTTATCCTTATAAACAGCAGATACGGTATTGTCGGCCAATCCGTTTTGCATATTGAGCAGATGCACATCTTTGCTTAAAAAAGCATAGCACACATCCGGCAGCAATATACATACTCCAATTATAACCAGTGATAAGATTTTAAGGTTCATATTTAATTCATTACCTGTAGCAAAGGAATAAAATAAAAAAGAGATAACAACAAAGATTCACCAAAAAATATAGAGATGCATTAAACATGCATGCTGAATGAAATGAACGTGTATTAAGCCACATCACTGATTAACATACATTTGCAATGTATTAACCTAATGTCTAATTAAAAAACAGAGAAGCATGAAAAAAATCTCAATTCTATTTTTGATATTGCTTTGCAACTGTACATTCCTGTACGCCCAGCAATTCAGCATCACCGGTGTAGTCACGGATAAAAAGCTCAAAGAGCCTATTATCGGTGCCAGTGTCATTGTCAAAGGGACAACCAATGGAACGGTGACCGACCTTGATGGAAATTTCACAATCCAAGTTTCAAAAGAAAATGTGTTGGTTATCTCTTTTATCGGATACATCACACAAGAAATTAAAGTCAATGAAAACCAAACTTCGTATAACATTCAAATGTCTGAAGACACACAAACGTTGGATGAGGTTGTCGTAGTCGGTTTCGGTACACAAAGAAAAGCTAATCTGACAGACGCTGTAGCTACAGTAGATACTAAAGTACTCGATTCCCGTCCCGTCACTAACTTAGGCCAATCATTACAAGGTACTGTTCCTGGTTTAAATTTATCTGTTGGAGGCTTAGGAGGACAATTAGGACAAACTATGGATGTGAACATCCGTGGTACAGGTACTATTTCTACAGGTTCTAAAGCTGCTACGTTAGTTTTAATTGACGGTATAGAAGGCAATATGAACAATCTGAATCCGGATGATGTAGAGTCTATCTCCGTATTAAAAGATGCAGCCGCCAGTTCTATTTATGGTTCACGTGCAGCATTCGGCGTGATTTTGATTACTACTAAAAAAGGTAAAGCAGGAAAAGCCAGTATCTCTTATTCCGGAAATGCCCGTTATGCCGGTCCTAACCATTTGCCGAATTTAATGAACTCCTACCAATTCGCTAACTATTTTAACGAAGGTAGTATTAACGGAGGAGGAAAAGCTATTTTTGATGAAGATACCATGGAACGTATCCAGCAATACATGAATGGTGAAATTACAACCAGCACTATTGCCAATGCAAATGGTAACTGGCAATTCCATGAAAAAGCCAATGACAATGTTAACTGGTACAAAACCCACTACAAATGGGCATGGTCTCAAGAGCATAACCTGAATATCAACGGAGGCAGTGATAAAAGCCAATATTATGTATCAACCAACTATCTGGATCAAGACGGTAATCTGCGTTACGGAAATGATTCCTATGAACGTATTTCAACCAATGCAAAATTTAATGCACAACCTTTTAAATGGTTGGATATAGAAGTTAATACTAAATATGTTTATACCAAATTAGACAACCCTCTTTACAGCGACATGAATGGCTTATTCTATCATGATGTGGCACGCCTATGGCCTACAATGCCGTTTAAAGATCCTAACGGCTACTATATGCGCAATGGAAAATTAGGACAACTTACGAATGGAAGTCGTTCCATTACCAGTAATAATAACGTTTATCTGCAAGGACAACTTGTTTTTCATCCTTTGAAAAACTGGAATATATATGCAAATGTAGGGTTACGCTTGATTGATCAAGTACAAAGACAGAATCTGAATAAAGTATATGAACACAATGTAGTCGGAGAAGCATTAGAACTGGCATACGGTGGAGAATACGCAGTAGGACAAACCGGAGCTATGCAATATTGGACTAAAGCCAATCATTTGACAACCAGCTTGTATAGTGATTATTCTTTTTCATTCGACGAACATCAATTCAAAGTAATGGCAGGCGTTAATACAGAAAAATACAACAACCGTTATCTTTCTGTAAAACGTATGGATCTCATTACTGAATCAGTACCCGAAATCGGCACTGCAACAGGCGAAGATAAAATTAATGAAGCCAGTGCTTACACTTGGGCTACAGCGGGTTCCTTTGGACGTATTAACTATGATTATTCCAATAAATATTTTATTGCTGGTAACTTACGCTATGACGGTTCTTCTCGTTTCCTCCGAAAAGACCGTTGGGGACTGTTCGGTTCGTTTTCTTTAGGCTGGAATATGGCGGCCGAAGATTTTTTCCCGGTAGATGAAAATATTATCAACCAATTAAAGCCTCGTGTATCCTGGGGTACACTAGGTAATCAAAATACGAATTCTTATTATCCCATGTATTTATTGCAAACAGTCAAGCCCAATGGAGGAAGCTGGCTAATGGGAGACTCTAAACCAACTGTTGCCGGTATGCCTGGAACAATTAGCAGTTCATTGACTTGGGAAACAGTACAATCCTTAAATATTGGTTTTGATTTAGGAATGTTCAGAAATCGACTTAACATAAATTTCGATTATTTTATCCGTAAGACATTGGATATGGTCGGTCCGGCTTCTGAAGTTGCTTCTATCTATGGCATCGGTATGCCGGCAAGCAATAACACAGACTTACGCACCAAAGGATGGGAAGTAGCCGCCAGTTGGCGTGACAGAATAGGACAAGTTAATTATAATATAGGCTTCAACATGGCAGATTCCCGCTCATTTGTCGACAAGTATCCCAACGAATCCAAATCACTCAACACCTATTATAAAGATCAGGAATTAGGAGCCATTTGGGGATATGTAACTCATGGAATAGCTAAAAGCCAATCGGAAATGGACGAATGGACAAAAGATAACAACCCTTCATGGGGCTCAGGCTGGGGCGAAGGTGATATTATGTTCGAAGACCTTAATGGAGATAAAGTAATCAACGAAGGAGCTAATACAGTAGACGATCCGGGAGACCGCAAAATTATTGGTAACTCCACCCCACGTTTCAGATTTGGCTTAGATTTAGGAGTTGAATGGAAAGGTATCGACTTTAGTATGTTCTGGCAAGGAGTCGCAAAACGCGATTTATGGCTGGATGGTCTCATGTTTTGGGGAATCTCGGGAGGAGAATGGCAATCAACCGGCTTAAAAGAGCATTTGGATTATTATCGCCCAGAAAATACAACTTCTGTATTTGGTCCCAATACCAATGCTTATTTTCCCAAAATGTATATGAGCAAAGATATGAATCAAAAAGTACAAACGCGTTACTTGCAAAACGGCGCCTATGCCCGTTTAAAAAATATCCAACTAGGATATACTTTCCCGACACAAATCATCAACAAACTACATATGCAGAAATTACGTGTATATGTCAGTGCCGAGAATGTATTGACTATCACTAGCCTACCTAGCGGTTTTGACCCAGAAACAACTTATTCAAGTTATTCTGATGGGAATTCCGGAAAAACTTATCCGCTACAAACAACTATATCTTTTGGACTACATGCAACATTCTAAATAATAAAACATATGAAAAAGATTCTATTATATACATTCATAGCCGCTGCAAGTGTTTTTACGACCTCATGCAATGATTATCTGGATTGCGAACCTATCACTTCTGTCAGCACCAATGTCTATCTTTATTCCGAAACAGACCTGGCTGCTTATGCTGCCAAATTTTATAATGACAGTGAAGACGAAAAAGATGACGAATATGGCAATATTCTTCCATCTCATGGTTCTGCCACTTATAATTTAGGATTATTCCAAAAAGATAACGGAACAGACGACCAAACCGCAGACTCACCAAGTAAACTTTTCGTAAAAGGACAGTACCATGTCGGTGATGATGACTTATGGCATAAATATTTCCGTAAGATACGTGCAGCTAATTATTTTATTCAAACAGTTACCGAACGATATACCAACAGAGAAATATCCGGTAATGACGCAAATATCAAACACTATATTGGCGAGGTATATTTCTTCCGTGCTTATATTTATCTCACAGCATTGCAGAATCTAGGTGATTTTCCTATTCTGACTGAAATATTACCGGATGATTACAACGCCATACGTGAAGCTTCCAAACGGCGTCCACGCAATGAAGTCGCACGCTTTATCTTATCTGATTTAGATAAAGCCTACGAATATATGCTTCCCACTGCTCCCGTAAGCAATCGGTTAAACAAAGACTGCGCTGCATTAGTAAAAAGTCGCGCTGCCCTGTTTGAAGCAACATGGGAAAAATATCATAAAGGAAGTGCATTTGTTCCTGGTGGTCCCGGATGGCCTGGTGCTTCAATGGATTATTTAAAAGATTTCAGCTTTGACATCGATGCTGAAATTAAATATTTCCTACAGCAAGCAATAGAAGCAGCTGATATCGTAGCTCAAGGACATAGCTTGCACAACAATTATGCCGCACTATTTAATTCTATTGATTTAAGCGGAATAAATGAAATTTTATTATGGCGTAAATATAGTGTCAACTCAGATGCCACTTCTTTCCACTTTGTTGTAAGCTATTTACAACGCAATGGCGGAGGTAACACAGGTTATACGCGCTCCATGGTAGATTCTTATCTGATGGCTGACGGCCTACCTATTTATGCCAGTACCAGTTATCAAGGAGACGATACATACGAACATATCTTTACCGACAGAGACGGACGCATGAGACAGACGATTTTAAAAACCGGAGATCTGTTATCCGACGATCCCAATTTTGCTACTTGGATAAAGAAGAATGATGGATACGGCTACTTTTACCGCCCTGAAATTTTCGAGCCCCAAAAAGAAAATAGTAATCCGACCGGATACTGTCTGCGCAAAGGATTGAATACATCCGGAGATATGCAGTCAACAAAAGAATCCTATACAGGATGCCCAATCTTCCGTGCAGCAGAAGCCTACCTGAATTATATAGAAGCTTACTACGAATTAAACGGTAATCTAGGTGGCAACTGCGATAAATACTGGAAAGCTCTTCGTACACGTGCCGGTATGAGTACAGACTATCAAAAGACCATAAACAATACAGACATAAGTAAAGAAAAGCAAGATTGGGGAAGTTATTCTGCCGGTCAACAAATAAACACAACTCTGTACAACATCCGTCGTGAACGACGTGTCGAGTTGGTATCAGAAGGATTCCGTATGGCAGACTTAAAACGTTGGCGCGCTTTGGATCAAGTAAAAGATGTGCATGTGCAAGGATTTAATTTTTGGGATAGCATGTATCAACTGTATACAAACCCTCAAGCCGAAGACGCTGTAACCCCAATTCCCCAAATAACACTTTTAGAATATGGCGTAACAGACAAGACAGCCAATATTTCAGCAAAATCCGACCCATATGCAGAAGGAAAATATTTATTACCTTATCGTAAAAATGCTGCTAATATTGGTTTCAGTGGACTAAATTGGAATACAAGCAAATACCTGTATCCTATTAGTAACAAGCAATTCCGCCTGACTACCGCTGTTCCGGGTTCTAACGAATATGAAAGTTCTACCATTTATCAGAATCCCGGATGGAGCAGAAATGATGGAACTTTACCTGAAGGTGAATAAGCTTTCAAAACAATAACAAGCATTTATGGGAAGGAAAAGGAAAGTTTCCGAAAAGTTTTCCTACCTTCCCATAACATATTCACATTATATGAATATCTTTGTTTTAATGATGAAGTTTTGCTGATGCTATTTATCAACGCTTAAAATAAGAGCTTTTTAAATTAAGTTTTTGACAATTACACAATAAAACACAATCAGTCAGGAATGATGAAACCTCTATTAACCCTTTGCAGATTATGAAGAAAAGACTTAATATTTTCTTGCTGGCATTCCCTTTGTGTCCAGTATTCCAGATTCAAGCTCAAGAAAAACCTAACCTGGTCTTCATCATGGCAGATCAATGGAGAGGAGATGCTTTAGGTTGTCTCGGAAAAGAACCTGTCAAAACACCTTGCCTGGACCAACTGGCCCGTGAAGGAGTGAATTTCACCAATGCTGTCAGCAGCTATCCCGTATCTTCACCGGCACGAGGCATGTTGATGACAGGCATGTATCCGCATAAGAACAAAGTAACAGGCAATTGCAATTCTGCCAACGCTCCTTATGGAGTAGAACTTCCACAAGATGCACGCTGCTGGAGTGATATACTTAAAGCCAATGGATACCAAACAGGATATATCGGCAAATGGCATCTGGATGCTCCTTATGAACCATACATAGATACTTACAACAACCATGGTGCAGTTGCTTGGAACGAATGGTGTCCAAAAGAACGCCGGCACGGTTTTGACTATTGGACCGCTTATGGCACTTACGACTACCATTTAAAACCCATGTACTGGGACACTGACGCTCCCCGGGACAGTTTTTATTATGTCAATCAATGGGGACCGGAGTATGAAGCCGACAAAGCGATTGAGTACCTCAACGGACATATAGATAAAACGCAGCCATTTGCCTTAGTCGTATCCATGAACCCTCCACACACCGGTTACGAGTTGGTGCCCGACCGATACAAGGAGATGTATAAAAACCTGAATGTAGAGGCATTATGTGCCAACCGTCCCGACATTCCCGCCAAAGGCACTGAAATGGGTGACTATTTCCGAAACAATATCCGCAATTACTATGCCTGCATGACCGGAGTCGATGAAAATATAGGTCGGATAATCAACGAATTGAAACGTTTGGGTTTATTTAAAAATACTATTGTAGTATTCACTTCTGACCACGGCATCTGCATGGGGGCTCATGAACAAGCCGGAAAAGATATCTTTTATGAGGAATCCATGCGAATTCCCGTCCTTATCTCATGGCCGGAAAAAATAAAGCCGAAAACCGACCGAACAACCATGATAGCTTTTGCCGACTTGTATCCGACCCTGCTTTCCATCATGGGCTTTCAGCAACAAATACCGGAAGAAGTACAAACATTCGACCTCGCTTCCGTTCTCCTCTGCGGAAAAGAAAACAACCGCATTGTCCAACCCTATTATTACATACAGTCATCCAATCCGGCAACAGGCTACCGGGGATTACGCACCGACACACATACGTTTACTATCCATGCAACCGATGGAAAGGTAGATAAGATTATTCTATTCGACAGGAGATCAGACCCTTATCAAATGAATAATATAGCTATGCAGCATCCCAAACTGGTAAACCGACTGAAAAGCCAATTAAAAACATGGCTGCAAAAAACAGAAGATCCATTTTTAAATTATTTATAACCCATGAAGATACTATATACATTCCTTCTCTTCCTTATGAACTGTGTACTGAGTGTTGCACAACCGGAAATCATTGTACCCAAACCGCATCAATTGAAATGGCACGAAGCGGAAATGGGAGCCGTATTTCATTATGACCTCCACGTATTCGACGGCATCCGCTACGGACAAGGCAATAACCGTATCAGCCCCATTGAAGATTATAATATATTTAATCCTACCCAACTGGATACTGACCAATGGATTCAGGCAGCCAAAGCCGCAGGCTGCAAATTCGCCGTACTCACAGCCACGCATGAAACCGGCTTCGGATTGTGGCAAAGTGACGTAAACCCATACTGCCTGAAAGCTGTAAAATGGCGTGACGGCAAAGGAGACATTGTCCGCGACTTTGTCAACTCCTGCCGTAAGTATGGTATCCAGCCGGGCATCTATGTAGGCATCCGGTGGAATTCACTTCTGGGTATCCATAATTTCAAGGTAGCCGATGACGGAGAATTTGCCGCCAACCGACAGGCGTGGTATAAACGCTTCTGCGAGAAAATGGTGGAAGAACTTTGTACCCGCTATGGAGATTTATATATGATTTGGTTTGATGGCGGAGCCGATGACCCACGAGGTGACGGTCCTGATGTGGAACCCATCGTCAATAAATACCAACCCAACTGCCTGTTCTACCACAACATAGACCGTGCTGATTTCCGCTGGGGAGGTTCAGAAACCGGCACAGTGGGATACCCCTGCTGGTCCACTTTTCCGGCCCCCTGTTCACATCATAAACGTATTGAAAGCCAAAAAGACCAAATAGCCTTATTAAAACAAGGTGATCCCGAAGGCAAATACTGGGTACCGGCTATGGCAGACAGCCCCCTGCGTGGTGCCAACGGCCGCCACGAATGGTTTTGGGAACCCGATGACGAGAATAATATCTATCCATTGACAACGTTGATGGATATGTACGAAAAATCAGTGGGCCGCAACGCTACGTTAATCATCGGGCTGACCCCCGATCCTGATGGGCTATTGCCGGCAGGTGACGAACAGCGTTTAAAAGAATGGGGAGAAGAAATAAACCGGCGCTTTGGTACACCATTGGCGGAAACCCAAGGCCGGAGGCAACGGCTTACGCTGAATCTGAATGAAAAACAACCGGTCAACTACTGCATCATCCAAGAAGACATTGCCAAAGGCGAAAGAATACGCCAATACAAGATAGAAGCGAAAGTCAACGGAAAATGGCAGACAGTGTGCTCCGGCGAGTCTGTGGGACACAAACGCATTGCACACTTCGAACCGGTAGAAACCACCGCCTTGCGCCTCACCGTAACCCAATCCGTTGCCTTACCCGAAATCAGACATTTCAGTGCCTATAACGTAACCCTCAAATAAAAAATCATGAGAGAATATAAAGCAATATTCATTTGTATCCTGATTTGCAATGTATTTGTTTGTCCGAAATCCTTCGGGCAAACAGATTACACATATGAAAAAGGAAAGTCTTTCAAGAACACAAACGCTTTGTCAATGACAGATACGATTGATTTAACTTCCATTTCTTCTCCCATACCCTATAAGAAATCCATACCCGGACAAACCCAGACTATTGCCTGTCCGGTACGGTTACTCGGGTACGTCCGAGGTATTTTCTTCAGCCGAGACTCCCGTCCGGGAGATTTTGAATGGCCCAACAATACCAACCGGCTCCTACCTTGGGTGTTCAACGATTTAAAAGAATTAACCGACACCCGCTATCCGGGAATACCTTCCAATGCAGCCCCATCTACGTTGGGAGATGCATTACTGCTGGAACTGACAAACGGAGAATACTTGTTTGCCAAAGCCATTGCCGGCCGTAACAGTTTAAGCTGGCTGCAAGTAAACGATAACGGCTCTGTCACCCTATATGTATCCACTTTAGGAAAAGACTATCTGAAACCGGAAGTCCCTCTTCTACTCATCCGACAAGGAAAAGATATTTATTCAACCATTCGGCAAGCCTATCAAGCGCTGATGAAAAATACAGAAGCCGCCGACTTAAAAAGCCGCACAGCCAAGGAATATTTCGAAGCTTTCCGCTATCTCGGTTGGTGTACATGGGAACATTATCATGATGATATAAACGAATCCAAGGTAATAAACGATATGAAAACGATAGAGGCATCCGGTATTCCTATCCGGTATGTACTGATTGACGACGGTCATCTCGCCCACAAGAACAGGCAACTGACCGATTTCATACCGGATAAACAACGTTTCCCGTCGGGATGGAAAAAAATCATGTCATACAAAAAAGAAAATAAAATCAAATGGATCGGACTGTGGTACAGCCTTTCGGGATACTGGATGGGATTATCCCCCGAAAACGGATTTCCACAAGTCGTCCGACAAGCCCTATACCCACACGCCGGCAGCCTTCTGCCAGGAACGGACAGCACCCGCATCCGTTCCTTCTATCGCTACTACGTCAGCACCTTAAAAGAACAAGGATTCGATTTTCTGAAAGTAGATAACCAAGCTTTTACGCTGCCACTCTACATGGGAGGGCATGAAAGTATCCGCCAGGCAACCGACTGTAACCGAAGCCTGGAAGCCGAGATCCACCGGCAAAATATGGGACTAATGAACTGTATGGCACAGAACGTCATCAATACCGACCATACGTCATACAGCAACAGCACCCGTGTCAGCATAGACTATAAGAAATATGATGAGGATATGGCAAAATCACATCTATTCCAGTCTTATACCAATACCCTGCTACTAGGACAAACCGTATGGCCCGACCATGATATGTTTCATTCCTGCGATACCGTTTGCGGCACTTTGATGGCACGTTCCAAGGCCATTTCCGGAGGTCCGGTCTACCTGTCGGACGCCCCCGGGGACTTTATCAAGGAAAACATCTTTCCTTTAATTGACAAACAAGGCAAACTGTTCCGCCCCGAAGCTCCTGCCGTACCTATGCCGGAATCTATACTGACCAATCCATTATGGAGTGGAAAAACATATCGAGTAGCAGCTCCCTCAGGCAACGGAGCTATGACATTAATCTGTTACAACCTGAATGTTTCCCCCCGGCATCAGCAAGTCCAGGCCACTATAAAAAAAGAAGATTATTCTCTTCGGAACAGTTTTGAGAAAATGTCTGCCACCCCCGAAGAACGCGTGCTGCTTTATAATTGGAAATCACAAAAGGCAGAAGAACTATCAGACAGCAGTACATTCGAACTCATCGGATTTACAGACAAACTGTTTCATCTCTGCCCCATACGGAAAGGATGGGCAGTCATTGGCATACAGGAAAAATATCTGTCCCCGGCCACCGTCCAAACTATCTCTTTAACAGAGAACCGCTTGGTGCTGAACGTACTATGTACAGGTACACTAAAAGTATGGATAGAAAATTCCGGCAAGCAAGAACTGAGAAGTATTTCCATAGATACCCCCAAAAAAATTGTAATCGAAAAATAACTTATAAAACTAGCCGATATGAATAAAAAACTACTTGTATCTTTCGCTCTCGCTTCCTTAACAGGAATCTCGACGCAAGCAAAAGAAAAAATGTCTTCAGAAACAACCCAACAACGTCCCAATATCATCTTATTTATGGTGGACGACATGGGTTGGCAAGATACATCCTTACCTTTCTGGACACAGAAAACACATTATAATGAAGCCTACGAAACTCCCAATATGGAACGTCTGGCTAAGAAAGGGATGATGTTCACACAAGCATACGCCTGCAATATCAGTTCCGCTACCCGTTGCAGTCTGATAACGGGTGCTAACAACACCCGACATCGTGTAACAAACTGGACACTTGAAAAAAACAAAGCTACCGACAGACCAAGCAATACAATAGAATTGCCAGACTGGAACTACAACGGAGTCAGCCAAGTAACAGGAACGCCCAATACCTTTGTCGGCACTTCTTTCGTTGAGTTACTCAGACAGAACGGTTATCATACCATCCACTGCGGAAAAGCTCATTTCGGTTCTATTGACACACCGGGAGAGAACCCTACCCATTGGGGGTTTGAAGTAAATATAGCCGGACATGCCGCCGGTGGTCTGGCTACTTATCTGAGCGAACAGAACTACGGGCACACCCGCGATGGAAAGCCCTATTCACTAATGGCCATCCCCGGCTTGGAAGATTATTGGGGAACAGGTATATTTGCAACAGAAGCCCTGACACAAGAAGCCATCAAAGCATTGGACAAAGCAAAAAAGTACAATCAACCTTTTTATCTATATATGGCACATTATGCCATCCACATTCCTGTTGACAAAGATATGCGCTTCTTCCCCAAGTATATTAAAAAAGGACTTAGTGACAAAGAAGCCGCATATGCATCCTTAATTGAAGGAATGGATAAAAGTCTGGGGGATTTGATGAACTGGTTGGAAAAAAATGATGAAGCAGATAATACTGTTATTATTTTTATGAGTGACAACGGAGGGCTAGCTGCCGAACCCGGATGGCGCGACGGACAAATTCACACTCAAAACGCTCCTCTCAATAGTGGCAAAGGCTCCTTATATGAAGGAGGAATACGCGAACCAATGATTGTAAGCTGGCCCGGAGTAGTCACCCCGAATACTCGTTGTGACAAATATCTTATAATTGAAGATTTTTATCCTACCATACTTGAAATGGCGGGTATCACAAACTATAAGACAGTCAACCCTATAGACGGTATCAGCTTTATGCCCCTGCTGAAAGGTACAGGAGACCCGTCCAAAGGACGCGCACTGGTATGGAATTTCCCTAATATCTGGGGTAATGACGGACCAGGCATCAATCTGGACTGCTCTATCCGCAAAGACGAATGGAAACTGGTCTATTATTATGAAACCGGTAAAAAAGAACTTTTCAACATACCAAATGATATCAGTGAAAAAAATGATGTAGCAAAGCAACATCCCGGCATCGTAAAACGGCTCTCCAAGGAATTAGGGAACTATTTGCGAGCAACAGGAGGACAACGTCCCACATTCAAAGCCACAGGAAAACCCTGCCCATGGCCTGATGAAATCTAATTCCCGTCAGTATATGAAATATGCCCGACTACATTTTCTTGATGTAATCGGGCATATTTCAATGTATTATGTATTCCTGCCGGACATACCCAAAACCACCGGAATAGCCAATTAATAAATTATAAACAATATCGATAAAATCCGCTAAGCGTTTTCCTTAAAAGCCTTTTCTTCCGCTTCACTGATTATCTGCTCGACCACATCCGTTTTCTTAATCTCCTCCAAAGAAAGATCCGGAGTAACGGCCCCACTGTCTGAAGGCTTACTATCAGAAACCGTTACCTCCTCCTGAGGCAACTCACGGGCAGTCTTAGCCGCAAAAATACATTCAATAAAGCCGGAATCATTCTTTATTTTTCCCAAAGCCACACGCGCAGCCATTTGCTGAGACTCTTTTTTAGAATAACCGGTTCCTTTTCCTCCCGAAATACCTTCCACCAGAACTTCACTCTCGAAAGTCGGATTATATCCCTGATCGTGTGATTGGGTTATCAGCTCAAAGGTAACCTCAAAACGATTTTTCTGGCTCCATTCTATCAACTTGGATTTAAAGTTTACCTCCTTACGGGAAATCTTCTCCAAATTTATATAAGGCCCAATAATACGATGCTCCATGAAATATTTACAGGCACGATATCCCCTGTCTAGATAAATAGCACCTACCAATGCTTCGAATGCATTGCCGCACATATAGCTGTTATGAGAAGACTGGCGGGCCGTATACTTGATCAGCTTATCCAAACCAATCTCTATAGCCAAACGATTCAATGTTTCACGCTGCACTATTTTAGAGCGGGTATTCGTGAGAAAACCCTCACGCTTTCCTTCAAACCTTTTGTAAACAATATCTGCCACCACAGCATCCAGAATAGCATCCCCCAAGAATTCCAAACGCTCATTATTAAGCAAACGCCCCTTTTCAGACTTCACTGATAAAGATTTGTGAAGCAAAGCCTGTTCGTAGATGCTAATGTCTTTGGGATAGAATCCAAGCATCTTATAAAAACGAAGATAAGACTCCCTATCCTTACGAAAAAGAAGTCTTATCCTATCCTTTATATTGCTAAACACGATTATTCAGCATATTTTTTTACGATTACACATGCATTATGTCCACCAAAACCGAAGGTATTGCTCAATGCAGCGTTTACTGTACGTTTCTGAGCTTCGTTGAACGTGAAGTTCAAGTTATAATCAATGTTTTCATCATTATCACCTTCCTCATGGTTGATAGTGGGCGGAACAATGTCATTCTTCACAGCCAATACGCTGGCAATAGCTTCTACCGCACCGGCAGCACCCAACAAGTGTCCTGTCATAGACTTAGTAGAGCTGATATTCAGTTTATAAGCGTGATCTCCAAATACATCCTTGATAGCTTTCACTTCTGAAACATCACCTACAGGAGTTGAAGTTCCATGTACATTGATATAATCAATATCTTCCGGTTTCAATTCCGCATCTTCCAATGCGTTCAACATCACCAGTTTAGCGCCTAATCCTTCCGGATGAGAAGCTGTCAAGTGATAAGCGTCGGCAGAAGCGCCTACACCGGCAAGTTCCGCATAAATCTTGGCACCACGTGCTTTTGCATGTTCCAATTCTTCCAAAATCAGACAGCCTGCGCCTTCACCCATCACAAAGCCATCACGGCTTGCACTAAACGGGCGGGATGCACGTTCCGGATCATCATTACGGGTAGACAAAGCATGCATAGCGTTAAAACCGCCCAAACCGGCTTCAAAGATAGCAGCTTCCGCACCACCTGCCACAATTACATTTGCTTTACCCAAACGGATATAGTTAAATGCATCGGCAATAGCATTTGATGAAGATGCACAGGCAGAAGTTGTTGTGAAGTTAGGACCGTGGAAACCATACATGATAGAGATCTGTCCCGATGCAATATCAGCTATCATTTTGGGGATGAAGAATGGGTTGAATTTCGGTCCGACAGTATCTTTATTCAGTGTATAATTAGCTACTTCCTCTTCAAAAGTATGAATACCTCCGATACCTACACCGTAAATTACACCTATTCTATTCAAATCTTCTTTTTCGAGGTCCATTCCAGAATCCTCCACCGCTTCTTTAGCAGCTGCAATGGCATACTGTGTATACAGATCCATTTTGCGAAGTTCTTTACGGTCAATGTAATCAGTTCCATTGAAATTTTTCACTTCGCATGCAAAATGAGTCTTGAATTTAGACGCATCGAAATGAGTAATAGGTCCTGCCCCGCTTACCCCCTTCACCAGGTTGTCCCATGTTTCTGCAACATTGTTACCTACAGGAGTAAGAGCACCAAGACCTGTTACTACTACTCTTTTTAATTCCATATTATAAAATAAGGATAATTACTTAGCGTTAGCTTCGATATAAGAAACGGCGTCACCTACTGTACCAATTTTCTCAGCCTGATCATCAGGAATAGAAATACCGAATTCTTTTTCGAATTCCATAATCAGCTCTACAGTATCCAGTGAATCTGCGCCCAGATCGTTAGTGAAGCTTGCTTCTGTTGTAACTTCTGATTCTTCTACACCTAATTTATCAACGATAATAGCTTTTACTCTTGATGCAATTTCAGACATAACTTTAATTTTTTAGTTAATAAATTGAATTATTTTATTTTCTTTGCGGTTGCAAAGGAATAAATATTTCTTGGGCTGAGCAAATATTCAGGCAAATAAATGCAGAATTTTGCACATTTTTTTGTTTTATGTGCACCAAAATAGAGAACATCATGAAGAAAATCGCAATTTTAGCTTCAGGAGAAGGCACGAATGCTGAAAGAATTATTCGGTATTTTTTAGAGAAAAGAACAGCTGAAGTAGCATTGGTTATCGTCAACAAAGCACAGGCCGGTGTACTCAAGCGAGCTGAAAGACTGAGTGTTCCGTCACTTATCCTCACAGCCCAAGACTTTGCCGACGGGAAAGCACTGGAAATACTGCACCAATATCATATTGACTTTATTGTACTGGCAGGCTTCCTCTTGAAAGTACCTGATGCCATTTTGCATGATTATCCGAATAAAATAGTAAATATTCATCCGGCCCTCCTTCCCAAGTTCGGTGGTAAAGGTATGTACGGTTCCCGCGTGCACCAAGCTGTCATAGCTTCCCATGAAAAGGAAAGCGGCATCACCATCCATTATATAAATGAACAATATGATGAAGGAAATACCATTTTCCAAGCCACCTGTCCGGTATTGCCCACTGACACGCCAGATACATTGGCAATACGGGTGCACCAGTTGGAATACGAATATTTCCCTCGGGTGATTGAAGCGACTATTCTAGGCAAAAATCTTTCAATCTAATACGAAAAAACTGAAGAGCTTTGCCTATCCGATAATTGACAGTCTGCACCGACACCTCCAGCTTGTCAGCAATTTCTTTATGGGTCAGTTGTTTATACCGACTCATAACATATACTCTTTGCAGTTCTTTAGGAAGAGAATGAAGGGCTTCCATATAGGTATTAAACAACTCCGTGCCATAACAAGAATCCAATGCCGGCAGAGATTTCAACTGTTGGCTCTGATATTCTTCATATACCTGACGGGTAATATGGGAACGGGTGATTGAATTCAAAGCCCTGTTCCTGACACTGGTAAATAAGAAAGATTTCAGCGACAAGTCCTCTACCAGCAACTCACGTTTTTCCCACACATACATCATCAAATCCTGCACTATCTCTTCAGCCTCTTCAAGAGAAACATACGAGGAACAAAACAAACATAGCGGCTTGTAATAAGAAGCATAAACCAGGGAAAATACTTTTTGATCTCCCGACTTCAAGGTTTTAATAATTAAGCGGTTATCATTAAGGTTCATAGGTCATTTTTAATTTAAGGTTACACAAACATAAGTATTTATTTCAAAATAAGAAAACAAGAATGAGATAAAATACAAAAAATATAAGTTTTTGTTTAGTAACCCAGTTATGATATTTGTATTAATAATGTTGACCGACTTAAAGAGAGATTAACAGAAACCTTAATAAATAAACCTTGATAAGTTAACCTTAAACTGAATGCCTATGCGAAAAACTATCAAATCAAACCTATTGGGTAAACATGCCCAATTATCAACAAACCTATTATTTAATCTGAAAACAAAAATCTAATTAAGAACGAACCTCAAAATCTAACCTTATGAGACGAATTTTTACTTTTTTCCTGACATTCCTATTGGGAGTGTTTGTAACAGCATTGTATGCACAAACGCATACAGTCAGCGGTACTGTAATAGATAAAGACGCTAACGAACCTCTGATCGGCGCAAACGTATTAATTAAAGGTACAACTATCGGAACAGTGACCGACCTCGACGGAAAGTATACCCTGCAAGCCGGTGACAAAGACATTCTGGTATTCTCCTATTTAAGTATGAAAACCATAGAGGAACCTGTAAACGGACGTACAGTAATCAACGTAAAAATGGCATCGGATACAGAAACACTGGGTGAAGTCGTAGTAACGGCAATGGGTATTAAACGCCAATCCGAAACACTGACCTATTCTGCGCAAACAGTAGGAGGTAAAGACGTTAATGACATCAAGAGCGTCAATATGATTAACTCCCTGCAAGGTAAAAGTGCCGGTATGATGATCACACCGAACTCAACCGGAGCCGGCGGTTCTTCCAAGATTCTGTTCCGTGGCAATAAGTCCATCAGCGGTAACAACCAACCGTTAGTAGTAGTAGACGGAATTCCTGTCATGATGAATATCACCAACTCACAAGTAGACAGCAACTACGGAGGCCAGCGAGACGGTGGTGACGCCATGTCTACAATCAATCCGGACGACATCGCCCAAATCACTTTGCTGAAAGGTGCATCGGCAGCAGCGCTTTATGGTGCGGTAGCAGCCAATGGCGCCATTATGATTACCACCAAATCAGCACAGTCGGGTAAAGTTTCCGTTAATGTATCCAGCAACACCACGATGGAGAGCCCAATGGTGCTACCCGAATTCCAGACTACTTATGGAATGAGCGACAACGGTACTTTCAGCTGGGGTGAGAAACTAAGCAGCAAAGCTCCAAACTATGCAAAAAAATTCTTCCGTACCGGATTTACAACGAATAACTCCATCTCCTTAAGCGGAGGCAATGAAAATATCCAATCTTATTTTTCCTATGCCAATGTCTATTCACAAGGCATCACTCCCCAGAATGACTACCGAAGCCACAATTTGAATTCAAAAGTAGGTTTCAATATTCTGAAAGACATTCATATTGATTTCACGGCCAAGTTTACCAACCAGCACATCACCAATCAGGCAGCTGCCGGTTACTTATGGAATCCGCTGACCGGTGTTTATCTCTTCCCTAGAGGAGAAGACTGGAATGGCTATAAAGAGAACTTCGAGGTATATGATCCCGCAAGAGGCTGCTATGTCCAAAACTGGACAAATACACAACAACAGCAATTCGGTAATCCATATTGGATGTTGAACAGACAGACCCCTATCACCGACCGTAACCGCTATGAATTCGGCGGAAGCATCAAATGGAACATTACTCCGGATCTGAATATCCAAGGACGTATGCGTTACGAAAGAGGAGAAGAACACTGGGTACACAATGCTTACGCATCCAGCGTAGGAAACCTTTATCCGATGGGACGCATGAAAGACAACCGCTATTTCAGCGACCAACTTTATGGCGATGTTTTAGTAAGCTACAACCATACATTCAATGATTTTTCTCTATCCGCTACCGCAGGTTCCAGTTTTACAAAAACCAAAACCTCTCATGTAGACCTATGGGGCGAGGGTTCCCAGTTCTCACAGCCCGGTTCCGGAAACATTTTTTATCCGAACATCTTTACTCCGAACAACTATTATGGCAATATGTCCACCGTAGGCAAAGATGACAACTGGATGACCCAAAAACGGCTGAACTCAGTATTCGCCACCGCACAACTCGGTTACCGTGAAGGCATATTCCTTGATATATCAGCACGTAATGACTGGTCTTCGGCATTGGCTTTCACAGAAAGCTGTTCATTCTTTTATCCCTCTTTTGGAGGTAGTGTCCTGCTGAACAAATTTGTAGATATGGGTAAGAACATTGATTTGTTCAAATTCCGTGCAAGCTATTCTATCGTAGGTAATGACGTACCTGTATTCATGAGTAATCTGCTCTATTCTCTAGGTTCTCAAGGTGCCATCACTCCCCCCGACAAAGCTCCATTCAGAACATTGAAGCCGGAAAAAACCCATTCTTTAGAAATTGGTTTTGACGGTACATTCTTACAGAACCGACTGAATATCAACCTGACTTATTATAAAACCAACACTAAAAATCAGTTCTTCTCCGTTGCGGCTCCTTACGAATCAGGCTTGAGAAACCGTTATGTAAACGCCGGTAATGTAGAAAACAAAGGCTTTGAATTCAATATCGGATGGTACGAGCAGTTCACTGACAACTTCAGCTGGAGTACCAACCTGAACTTCTCTTATAATGATAATAAAATCAAAGAATTGGTAGATGACCTTCCCAACGGACTGACATTGACCGATTTCGGAGGTGCAAAAGTTATATTGAAAGAAGGCGGCCACTACGGAGATCTGTATGTACGTCATCTGATGCGTGATGAAAACGGCAAACCCTTGCAAAACGAAAAAGGAGAGCCTATCGTAAGTGGTGATTCTATGGACGAACTGGAATACGCAGGCAATATGAATGCCAAAGTAAATATGGGATGGACAAACACATTCCGCTACAAAGACTTCTCACTATCGTTCCTGATTGATGCTAAATTCGGTGGAAAAGTGATTAGTATGACCGAAGCCGCTTTGGACGGATGGGGCGTATCGAAACGTTCAGGTGAAGCCCGTGATGCCGGCGGTATTACAGTGGACGGAGTAAAATTTGATGCCGACAAGTACTATCGTACCACCGGTAACAACAACTTCAACAGTCCATACGCTGTGGAAAACTATGTTTATGATGCTACCAATATTCGTCTTCGTGAAGTGACTTTCGGTTATACCTTCCGTAACTTGCTGGGTGCAGGCAAGAACCTGACAGCAGCCATCATCGGCCGCAACCTGTTTTTCTTCCATAAAGACGCCCCGATGGATCCGGATGTATCGGCAGGTACAGGTAATGGAATACAAGGTGTAGATATGTTTGCACTGCCTACCTCACGCAGCTTTGGTCTTAATTTAAAACTTAACTTCTAATGCTTGAAATTATGAAACGGAATAAGATATTAACATACGCCTTCTTAATGGCAATCCCCATGACTACAGGAAACATCTTTTCTTCCTGTACAGACGACTTCGAGAAATTGAATACCAGTAACATACAGGTAGATCCGGCAGACCTTCCTTTTGCCGCACAATGTACCGAACCGATGACCTACTGTTATCCTCCTCAGCAAAATATGTTCCAGTTTTGGACCAACCTGACTATTGACCTTTATGGAGGTTATTTTATGACTCCCAACGGTAACTTCACCAATGGTGATATGGGAGAGAACCGGGGACATAGCGGTGGTATGTACGAAAACTATTATCTCCATATTTTCAATAACACCCGCCGCATCATCGCACAATGTGACGCCAGTGGTGAAAGAGGCCTGTCAGGCGTGATGCGTATCGTACAGGCTTACGGAACATTGATGACCACAGATGCCTACGGACCGATACCTTACAGCTCCATCCTATCGGGAGAAAACGAAGTGTATTTCGAGTTCGACAGCCAGAAAGACCTGTATAAAGCCATGCTTGAAGATCTGAGTACAGCCATTACTGACATCAGTGCCATGGGAGCAGATGAAATAGCCAAATTGAAATCCTTTGACTGTTGGTGCAACGGCGACAAAGACCTATGGGTAAAAATAGCCAATACGATGAAACTACGCATGGCGTTACGCCTGTCCAAACGGGAAACCGAAGCCGGCAACGCCGGAATGAACCTTAAGGCAATCGCTACCGAAGCTGCTCAAAACACCTTGGCAAAAGTCAACAAGGATATTCTGATCGATAAAAGTCTTGAGAATGAAATGTGGCTGATGTTCAATTGGGGTGATTGTGGGTTCAATGCCAATCTGGTAACTATTATGAGTGGAACCAAAGATCCGCGCCAACCGTTATATATGACCCTGAATACCGGAGATATCAAAAACGAAGCCGGTACTACCACAGTAGCTGCCAATAGTCAATACCTGGGTATCCGTTTTGCCAGTGGCCTGCCTGCCAAACCAAACAGTTGGGGTAACTTCTCCGGTTGGATTCAAGGAAACAACGGTTCCTCTTATTCCATGCCACTGCCCATCATGAAAGCAGCGGAAGCCTATTTCCTACTGGCTGAAGCAAAATTAAGATGGGATATTGGCAGTGAAAGTGTAAAGAACCTATATGAAAATGGAATCCGTGTTTCCATGACTAATGAATTAGCTTATCGGGGGGCTTATGCCGGAATCAAAGAATATCCGGAAGGAGCAGTAGATGCCTACATCAACGGAACAAGCACCCAAATAGACTATACAGATCCCATCAAAGCCGAATTAAGCACTCCGGCTGTAAATAAATTAAGTGTAAAATGGGATGAGAGCGCAAGCAACGAAGAAAAGCTGGAAAGAATCATCACCCAAAAATGGCTCGCCCTATTCCCTCTATCCACCGAAGGCTGGGCAGAACAACGCCGCACCGGCTATCCACGCTTCTTCCCTGCATTCGTCAATGAAAGTAATGGAGCCGTAAACACAGAAGAAGGTGTGCGCCGCGTAATTTATAGCAGCCAGGCTTATGATGCCAACGCTAAGGGAGTAGAAGGCGGAATCAAACTTCTGGACGAAGAAAATTCCAGCAAATTCGGTATTTCCGGCGACAAAGGCGGTACACATCTTTGGTGGGATAATGCTGATAAAGGAAACTTTTAAAGGCAATATTTTAAGGTAAAGACTGTGATTTTTGTTTCAATAGGTATTCCATATTAAAGTTTCGGATAGGGCAGACCGTGAGGTTTGCCCTATTTTATGACTACCTCCGAAAAGCCGATACAATAACCTCCCGCACCCGAATTGTTATCATTACTAAATGAAATTAAAGACTTTTTCATCTCTTGTTGCTTGGCAAATAAAAGAAAAGCCGTAAGTTTGCCTTCCAAAAAAGAATAAAACACAGGATGCAATTATCACCCAAGGAATTTGAATACCAATTTCGCTGTCTTTACCGTCCGCTGAATATGTATGCCCTGCGCTATACTGAAAATCTGGATGACGCAGAAGACATCGTCCAACAAGCCTTCTCTGATGTATGGGAGAAGCTTGTCGGAGGCACATCTATTCAAAACCTGAAAGCTTATATGTACCAAACTGTACGTAACCGCTCACTCACACTGATAACCAACCGACAAACACACTGTGAAACAACCGAACTGACAGACTTGGAAGATCTAACAGAAGAAGAATGCATCATCCAGTCAGAACGTGACGCGCGTTTATGGACAGCCATCGACCACCTTCCTAGCGAACGGAAAAAGATCTTTCTGCTTTCCAAACGTGACGGCCTTACTTATCAGGAAATTGCCACCGAACTGGGTATTTCTATAAAAACTGTCGAACATCAAATCAGTAAGGCACTGAAAACATTACGAGAAACAGCCATTAAAATATATACTTTTTTCTTCGGATAAAAAAATCGGCAAGCGAATAGGGGGATTTTGTCTTTTCCCTGTCTTAATAATAAAAAGAAAGAAGATCGCATGGAGAAAGAAGAGAAAGATATTCGTTTTGTAGCCCGGTTCTATCGGGAAAACAGGCTGGACACAACACAAGCCTGGCAAAAACTAGGTATCGGCAAACAAAGAAATAACTCTATCTTATTATATAGACTGATAACTATCGCTGCTGTCACTTTCCTGATAGCCGGATTCAGTTGGTGGTGGATATACGACAGGCAAGACTGGATTGTCATTGCCTCATCCGCACACGCTGTCAAAGAAGTCACGCTTCCGGACAACAGCCATATTACGCTGGCAGAGAATTCGGCCTTACAGTATGACCGCTTGGCATACGGTAAAAAAAACAGGAACGTCACTTTAAATGGAAAAGCATATTTTTCAGTCACACATCAAGAACAATGTCCTTTCAGGGTACAGACCGAACTGGCAAACATACAAGTACTGGGTACACAATTCCAAGTAACGGCAAATGCAAATCAGACTTCGGCAACTGTAGAGTCTGGAAAAGTCCGTTTTTATAACAAAGAACAAAAAGAGGCTATCCTGACAAAAGGCATGTATGCCTTCATTAACCAAAAAGGACAAATACAAATAAACAAACAAAGTGACCCCAACACTTTTGCATGGAAGACCCACGTGTTTGTTTATAATGAAGCCCCCTTGAAAAAGGTAGTAAAAGAATTAGAAGAAGTCTATAAGGTCCATATCGGCGGAATTCCACAAAAAGAGTACTATCTGACCACGACCTTTGACAATACTCCGATAGAAGACATAATTGAAATCATAAACCAAACACTAGATACGAAACTAGACATAACCCAATGATGCAATTCCATTCTAAATTTTCTTTTCTTCTGCTCCTTTGCCTCATGCACATTTGTATTGAGGCAAAAGGAACAGAACATGATGAGCCCCTCGTAACATTAGATATGAAACAAACCCCCATCCGTAAAGTTTTGGCAGAAATCACCCGGCAGACAGGTGTAACCTTTTCGTATGAGTCCTCCTTAACAAAACATCTGTTACCGATAGATATAACAATAACCGCCCAGCCGTTATCCCACTGTTTGCGCATTCTGTTTCAAAAACTGCCCGTAGAATATATACAATCAGGCAAATACATCATCCTCAAGAAAAAACAGAAAAACATTGTAATCAGCGGCTTCATACGAGACAAATCCTCCTCAGAGTCCCTTATAGGCGCCTCCATCTATGATGCCAAAAGCCATCAAGGAACAACCAGCAACGCCGACGGCTTTTTCAGTCTGACTCTGGAAGCCGGAAACGATGTATACCTGAACATCTCCTATGTAGGTTATGACAGTTTCCACCGTTCATTCACACAATTGGAACAAGACACGCTGCTTCCGGTTCTGCTGAACAGCCACCAGCAATTAGCCGAAGTGGTAGTGACCGGAGAATATACCTCTTCTCCATTAGTCCAAGCATCCGATATGGGACATACCCGTCTCAACAAAGACCTGATCCAACAAACCCCGGTATTATTCGGAGAAGCTGATATTATAAAAACCCTACAGACCTTGCCGGGTGTATCGGCAGGCACAGCCGGATTGGCAGGAATGTATGTGCGGGGCGGTAATGGAGACGACAATCTTTATATGATAGAAGGGAATCCGTTATACCAGATCAACCATGTGGGCGGTCTGTTTTCCTCCTTCAACGCCGAAGCCGTAAAGGATGTAGAATTCTTTAAGTCCGCCTTCCCCGCCCGTTACGGAGGAAGACTGTCCAGCGTAGTCGATATCCATACAAAGGATGGCAACATGAAAGAATATCACGGAAGCGCCATGCTGGGACTGACCTCAGGCAGCCTGAATCTGGAAGGTCCGTTGGTCAAAGACCGGACCTCATTCAACTTTGCATTACGCCGTTCATGGATTGACGCGCTTTCGGCCCCAACCATCGCCATCTGGAACGCTACCAGAAATAAAGGAGAAACCCAAATAGTGGCACGATACGCTTTTACCGACATGAACTTTAAACTCAACCACCAGTTCAATGACCGCAGCCGCGGATATGCCGGTCTTTACTGGGGAAACGATTTTTTGAAGGGAGGAGAAAAAAGAGAAGGTGACAATGGATATGAAAGCAGAAACACCGGCAGACTGCGATGGGGAAACATCATGGCATTTACCGGCTGGTCATACGTATTCAACAACCAACTCTTCGGTAATGTGAATGCCGCCTTTACCCACTACTCTTCCACCTTGAAAGGAGACTACTACCAAGGAACAGAAGCCAACTACGTATCACAGGAAAGTTCAACCCGGAACCGCATTGACGACCTCAGCATACGAGCCAATTTCGATTTCCGCCCCAATGCTTCCCACCAGTTGCATTTCGGCACTCATTATATTTACCACCGTTTTCATCCCGTAGACGAAAAATCGCATTTTTCCAATGGCATGACCACCCAGACCAGACAAAACAACGACACTGCCCTACCTGCACATGAATTAGGCATATATATGGAAGAAGACTGGAAAATGAACAAAAGAATACGTTTAAACGCCGGGGTTCACCTCGGACTATACACCATTGACGGGAAAACGTACACTTCCCTGGAACCCCGTTTTTCCAGTCGTTTCCTGATCAATCCGCAACTCAGCCTCAAAGCCTCTTATACCCGGATGAGCCAATATGTACATCAAGTCAATGAAAGCTACATCAACCTGCCCACAGACACATGGATACCGGTCAGCCGCAAGCTGAAACCGATGCAGAGCGACCAACTGGCTGTAGGAGCTTATTACACCACCGGCAACAAAATCTACTCTTTCTCCATAGAAGGATATTATAAATGGATGAAACATCTGATGGACTATAAAGACAACTACCAGTTTCTCCCTCCTTCCACCAGCTGGGAAGACAAACTGACTCAAGGAAAAGGACGTTCTTACGGCGTAGAACTTATTGCCCGCAAAGAAAAAGGGAAAATAACCGGATGGGCAGGCTATACTCTAAGCTGGAATGACAGACAGTTCACTGAGATAAATAAAGGCAAGCGTTTTCCTGCCAAATTCGACAACCGGCATAAATTCAATATAATAGCCAATTGGAAAATCAAGCCCAAACTGGAGTTGACCGGAAGCTGGACCTACGCAACCGGTAACCGGCTCACGGTTTCTTTCGAAAACTACCAGGCCGTTTCTCCCCAACATCCGTTTCCGGGAGGCAGCCTGGTTCCTCCTTATATAGATCCAGGCGGATTAGACTATTATACGGAACGTAATAATTTCCAACTTCCCGCCTATCACAGACTCGACTTGGGCATCAATATTTACCGGCCAAAGAAAAAGAACCGGATGGGAATATGGAATATCAGCATCTACAATGTCTATTCCTACATGGCACCCGTCAGCATACGCAAAGGATGGTGGTATAATAACGACTGCTTCTATACCCTGGGCATAGTTCCCATTATACCATCAGTTTCTTACACTTATAAATTTTAAATGATTATGAAACATCTGCTATATACATTACTTCTAGGAGTGTTCCTTACCTCCTGTTATCGAAAAATAGATTTGGACGAATATCGCACTACGCCCAAAATAGTAATAAACAGTGTAGTATCCCCCGACACAGTGGTAATGGCCTCCATCACCCGGACCTGGTTCTATCCAGACAAGAAGCCTTATGTCAATCTCCCTCACGCCCATGTGGAGCTCTATATCAACAATCAATACATAGAAACCATGCAATGGAAAACACTGAATAATCCCCGGAACCCAGACCAGCCGGATACCTTATTCCTTTCAAATACAATCCCGGCAGAAGGAGACCGGATAAAAATTGTTGCATCCACCCCCGAATATGGTACGGTAACGGCAGAAGATATCATACCAAAGAAAGTACCTATAAAAAACGCCAGTCATACAATTAAAAAAGGTAACGGAGTTTATCAAGGAACAATTTCCGACTATTTTGAAATATACTATGAAGTCACGTTTGATGAATTTCCGGAAAAGAACAATTATTATCTGGCCAAAATCACACAAATAAAAACGGGCTATTACGGTTACTACGAAACAGAAATAGATTATATAGATCCTGTATTCAAGGAACAGGATGCCATATTGGACGAAAGTATGGCATTCAACGGATTGGAAAAAAGAGGAGGAGCCCTCTTTACCGACCAAAGCATTAACGGACAAACCTATACTTTACAAATAAAAGAGACAACGGCAGAGTTAGACGAAACAGAACAAAGAATCATTTCCATCTATTCCCTTTCCGAATCCTACTTTTTATACCTGTTGTCCTTACAAAAAATTGCCGGAAGCACGTTAGAAGGAGGATTGGGTAACATTGGACTAGCCGAACCTCTACGGGTTTACAGCAATGTGGAGGGAGGAACAGGTATTCTGGGCGGCAACCAACATTCGGAAACAACTATAACATTGAATAACCCATCTAAAAAATAATTGATTATGGATACATTACAACAAGCTCCCGCCTTATGGTATTGGAGCGAACCCGCATCGGGATACAGCATTGAAGATTGCGAACAGATTGTAGCAGAAGAGATGCAAACAGCAAAAGCAGACTAAAAGTTCTGGCCACCGTAGGGGTACATTGAAATGTACCCCTACGGTAAAAAAGAAATTTCACGCCTCAATGGATAATTCCCCCGCAAATGTTCAAATTCTTCGGGATGCCGTTTCAATGCATCACTGTCACGAGTCGGATCATACACCTGTAGAAAAGCCTCTTCCGGATCAGAAGAATAATCCATATACGGCAAAGCGGGCGGTACTATTTTAAAATCAGCCTGTATATGGAAGAAGTTACAAAGCTCCTCCAATGCCATCCGTGTAGCATTCGACTTTCCGTCAGCTGAATACCCTGCTATATGAGGGGTTCCCAAAAAAACTTTCTGCAACAAATCCGGGTGAATATCCGGTTCATTTTCCCACGTATCAATAACCGCATCACGTATCCGGCCCGTCTTCAGCGCATCAAGCAAAGCCAATGTCTCTATTACTTCTCCACGAGAAGTATTCACAATAAAAGGTTTCCGTTGCAAACCGGCAAAGAAATCCGCATCCGCCAAATGGAACGTTTTATATTTCCCATTCCTGTTCAGCGGAGTATGAAAGGTTATTATATCACATTCCCGTGCCAGTACAGACAAATCCACAAATTCCGTTTCCCCCCGGTCCGCACGTGGAGGATCATTCAGCAAGACCCGCATCCCCAATGCCTCCGCCATACGTTGGATACGGCTTCCCACATGTCCTACCCCAACAATCCCCAGACAGCTTTCTTCCAATCTCACCCCCTTCCGGCGTTTCAACAATAATAATACCGAATGCAGGTACTGCTCCACACTGCCGGCATTACAACCGGGACAATTTTTCCATACAATTCCCGCCTCATCACAATAGTCCACATCAATATGATCAAAACCGATGGTCGCAGTAGCAATGAATTTCACCTTGCTTCCTTCCAGCAGTTCACGGTTACAACGGGTACGGGTACGGATCACCAATGCGTCAGCATCCCGTACATCCCCGGCGGTAAAACCACTGCCGGGCAAATACACCACTTCATCGGCTATCTGTTCGACAGCTTCATGTATATAAGGTATTTTATTATCTACAATTATTTTCATCTTTCAAAAACTTGCTTGGGAACAAAGGTAGACACTTTTACCGAATAATAATTGGCTGATTAGAAAACTTTGCATAGATTTGTACATTCAATAAAACAGCTGTTATGTCCAAGATTCTTGTAATCTGCTTTTCATCCATCAATAATGTGGCAATGGCAATCCCGGTCATTCACTCATTGGCTACGCAATATGCCCAGCATCAAATCATGGTGCTGAGCATAGACACATTCTCCCCCTTATTCGAGAATGTGCCGGACAATGTTATTTTCCGTGGGGCAGATTTCAGAGGAGAACATGCCGGATTAATGGGTCTGGGATGGCTGTACAATGATTTAAAAGAAGAAAAATTTGATGCCGTAGCCGCTTTCCAGCCCACATTCCGCAGCCGTTTTCTTTGCTGGCGTTTTCGTCTGGCAGGCATAAAAGCAACCCACATCAAGCAGAACAGGCGGGAACTGCAAAAACTGATACGGCGGAAACATAAAATATATACAGAGCAAGACTCCTTTTTTCAGCGCTGTGCCCATACGCTCAGTCAGATAGGTTACCCCATCCGGTTAAGTTTCCTCTCCCTTTTCGGAAAGAATAAAGGCAATATTTCCAGCCTGGCTCCGTTAACCGGTGAGAAGAACCAAGAAACATGGATTGGAATCGCTCCCTTTGCAACACATGTAGGCAAAATCTATCCGTTGTCAAAGCAAGAGCAGATCCTCAAACATCTATCTGCACGCGACCATACAAAAATCTTCTTATTCGGAGGCGGGAAAAAAGAAATCAAAGTATTGGAAGAATGGGCCCAACATTTCCCCAACGTCATCTCAACAGCCGGCAAACTAACCATAAATATGGAATTGGCCCTCATGAGCAATATGGACGTCATGCTGGTAATGGATGCCGCCAATATGCACCTTGCATCATTAGTGAACATCCCGGTTGTATCCATTTGGGGGGCAACGCATCCCTGTGCAGGCTTTGCAGGATGGAATCAGTCTGCGGCAAACACAATACAGATAGACCTGCCCTGCCGTCCTTGTTCCTTATCCGGAGAAAAGCACTGTTATAGAAAAGATTATGCCTGTCTGCAAGGCATAACTCCCGAAATGGTAATAGAACACATAAACAAAGTCATCAGTTAAATGAAACAAATAAATCTCATATATTATTCCGTTTTCTTTTTGTGGTATTTGCTTTCGCTTCTACCCTTGCGATTCTTATATTTCATATCCGATCTTCTTTTTTATCCGCTCTATTATTGCATCCGCTACAGACGTAAAATCATACGCAATAATTTATCGAACTCATTCCCCGAGAAAGATTTAAAAGAGATTGTCCAAATCGAGAAACAATTTTACTCTTTCTTTTGCGACTATATAGTAGAAACGCTCAAGTTATTCTCCATTTCAAAAAAACAACTGATGAGAAGAATGACTTTTGAAGGACTGGACGAGATAGTGGAAAGCATGAACAAAAAGAACAAAGATTTCTGTTTTATCTATTTAGGGCATTATTGCAACTGGGAATGGATTGCATCCTTGCCTTATTGGATTTCCAAAGACATATCCTGCGGACAAATCTATCATCCACTGTACAATCAGGCTTTCGACAAACTATTTCTAAGATTACGCAACCAGTTCGGAGGCGAATGCATCCCCATGAAAACGACTTTGCGCCGCATCATTGAATTGAAACGGACAAAGCAAAAGGCAATTATCGGATTTATTTCGGACCAAGCACCCAAGTGGAACAGCATACATCACTGGACTGAATTTCTAAACCAAGAAACACCGGTTTTCATCGGTACGGAGAAAATAGGCAAGCAAGTGGACGCCTTGATTTATTATGCTGACGTAACACGGGTCAAAAGAGGATACTACCACTGCCGGCTCAAACCATTGTGCGACACCCCCCGGCAAGTACCCGATTTTGAATTGACCGATTTGTTTACCCGAGAATTGGAACAAACAATAAAAGCGCATCCCCAATATTGGCTCTGGAGCCATAACCGCTGGAAAAGAACCAAAGAAGAGTGGCTGCGCAGACAACAGGAAGAAACTAAGTGATTATGGAAAAATATGATTATTTGATAGTAGGTGCCGGTTTGTTCGGCGCCGTTTTTGCCCACGAGGCAAAACGAGTAGGTAAACATTGCCTGGTAATTGACAAGCGCAATCATCGCGGAGGCAATATCTACTGTGAAGATATGGAGGGCATCCATGTACATAAATATGGTGCACATATCTTCCATACCGACAATAAAGAAGTGTGGGACTATGTAAACAGCTTTGTCGAATTCAACCGATACACCAACTCCCCTTTGGCTTACTTTGACGGGAAATTATACAATCTTCCCTTCAACATGAACACTTTTTATCAGCTGTGGGGAGTAAAGACTCCGGCAGAAGCCAAGGCCAAGATAGAAGAGCAACGTAAAGAATTTGACCATATCGCCACCCCCGCCAACCTGGAGGAGCAAGCATTAAAGCTATGTGGAAAAGACATTTACCATCGCCTTATCAAAGGTTATACAGAGAAACAATGGGGACGTTCCGCCAAAGAATTACCGGCATTCATCATCAAACGTATTCCTTTCCGTTTCATTTATGACAACAACTATTTCAATGACAGCTACCAAGGAATCCCCAAAGGCGGATACAACGCCCTTATCGATGCGTTACTGGAAGGAACCGAGGTTCGTCTCAACACCAATTATTTCAGCAACCGCAATGAACTGGACGCATTGGCAGACAATATCCTGTTCACCGGATGCATAGACCAGTTCTTCGATTACCAATGCGGACATCTGGAATACAGAAGCCTGCGCTTTGAACATAAACAGCTGGAAACAGAAGATTTCCAAGGCAACGCAGTAGTCAATTATACAGAACGTGAGGTACCCTATACCCGAATCATTGAGCACAAGCACTTTGAATTCGGCACACAGCCCACCACTGTAATCACGTATGAATATCCCGATGATTTCGCGCCGGGCAAAGAACCTTACTATCCGATAAACGACAAGCGGAACACCGAAATGATGAGCCAATATAAAAAACTGGCCTCTGAGCGGAAAGACGTTTTATTCGGAGGCCGTCTGGCACAATACGCATACGCCGACATGGACGATACCGTAGCCGCCGCCCTCGCCTTATGCAAAAAGACATTTAAATAAAAGGAAATCCTTGGACTCCCCAAGGTTTTCCGCTAAATTTGCATGATATTCCTAAATTGACAAACAACATAGATAACAAACCAATGAAGTGCCTTCATATCATAACACCCGTAAAAGATTCGATTGACTCCACGCTTGAAACCGTAAAAGCAATCATGGAATCGGATATTTTGGTTCCTTTCACTTATACTGTCTATAACGATTTCAGCACGGAAGAAAATACCCATCGGCTGGAAGAGGCCGCCCGTCAATGGAATTTTCGTCTGGTCAACTTATCAGACCTGACCGACCACCCCTCTCCCAACTATCTACTGGTGTTACAAACAGCACAAAAAGAAGCCATCGAAGCAGATGCAGGATTACTGATTGTGGAATCGGATGTTATTGTCAAAAAAAACACATTGCAATCACTATACAATGGAGCATTGCAACAGAAACAATGCGGAATTGCAGCAGCTGTGACAACCGATGAAAAAGGCGTAATCAATTACCCCTACCTACACGCCAAGGGACACGAGAATCAAGTGTACCCGGAAAAAAAGCATTGCAGCTTCTGCTGTTCACTACTCACCCCCGGACTGCTGAAAGCATTTGACTTTCAGACATTAGACCCAAGCAAGAACTGGTATGATGTGACCATCTCGCACGAGTCACTGAAACGAGGTTTCCAAAACTACCTGTTCACCACGTTGCCCGTATGGCACAGGCCCCATAGCAGCCGTCCGTGGAAACAACTGAAATACAAGAATCCTTTAAAATATTACTGGTTGAAATATACCAAAGGACTAGACAAAATTTAACACTATTATAATGATATGAGCAAGACAGAGCGTTTGTTTCATCCCCGCACCTTAGTGATTCACCCTGATTTCAAAAATCTGGAAGAATTTATAGTATCCATTCCCGAACGTTTCCAAAGGAATGAAGGTACTGTTATTCACCAAGGGCGCAATGAATTGCGGAAAATGGAATACAATGGCAAAGAATATGTTATCAAATCCTTTCACAGCCCCCACCTTATCAACCGGTTTGTATATGGCATATTTCGTCCATCCAAGGCAAAACGCTCTTACGACCATGCAGAAATGCTGCTGAAAATAGGTGTAGGCACTCCGCAACCGGTGGGATATATGAATATACGTTCAGGGCTGCTGTTCGATAAAAGTTATTATATCAGCCTCCTCTCCACCTGCCCCTACATTTACGACAACCTGTTCACACAGCAATTCGACTACGCCGAGGAAGTATTCCGCGCCATAGGCAAAGTGACCGCCCGTCTTCACGAACACGGATACGCCCACAAAGACTACGGACGTGCCAACATCCTGTTTCAGAAAACTCCCAATGGCATAACAATAGAAATTGTCGATTTGAACCGGATGTACATCGGCCCCATAGATATGAAGACCGGCTGCAAAAACTTTGAACGCCTGCCGGCAACTCCACAAATGCACCGATGGATGGCAGAAGAATACGCCAAGGCACGGAACTTTGATGTGGAAAAATGCTTTGAGCTCATGAGAGCCTATAGAAGCGTACAGCCGGGAAAAATAGATAACCTTTACTAAAAACTAAATGCATCATGAACATTATAGCCGTAGTTGTAACCTACAACCGAATGGAACTTCTGAAAAGAAATATTCGTTGTCTGCAACAAAACAAGCCGATATCTTCCATTGTAATAGTAAATAACGGAAGCACGGACGGTACAACGGAATGGCTTGCCGCACAGGAAGGGCTGACAGTAATCAATCAGACCAATGTGGGCGGTGCGGGAGGATTCTATACAGGCATACAATACGCTTATCAGGCGGGTGCCGACTGGATTTGGTGCATGGATGACGATGTATTTCCGCGGGCCGACTGTCTGGAACAACTCTTGCCGTATACCGGCAAGAAAGATATCGGCATACTGGCCCCTCGCAGGTTGCTCGAAGGAGAAATATTCACCCATGACTTCCAGGCATACAACCTGAGCAATCCTTTTGTATCCATGTACAGCAAGAAACTGGCAGGACGGCACATCACCTCACCGACAGAAATTACGGGAACAGCTTTCGAAGGTCCGTTCATCCGCCGCGAAGTCGTTGAGAAGATAGGTCTTCCCAATAAAGACCTTTTCATTTTCTGTGATGATACAGATTACTGCCTCCGCACCATACGGGCAGGGTACAAAATACTCTATATACCTGATGCCCTGATGGATAAAGAGAAATTCTTCTCCAACGACACATGGAATGAGCGAAGCAAGAAGAAAAAGTGGAAACGCTTTTACCAGATCCGTAATTCAACTTATTTAAACCATCACTACGGACGCAACATAGCAGTGAAATATCTTCGCGGCTTCAACGGAGTAATGGGATATATTTTCATCGCGTTGTTCACCAGTCCGTTTGCAAAAGCCTATCAATGGAAAGATATACCCCGATTATGGAAAGCCTATTGCGACGGAATACATGAAAAACTTGGAATTATGAGTTAAAAAACGGCAACGCTCTTACCAGTTAATGTTTCATAATAAACTAGCATTTATATACTATATTTACAGAAAAAGAGTAAATTTGTTATATAATTAAATATCAGAATATTATGAGAAAACTAAGGATTACGTTATCTATTATAATGAGTTCAGAATAAAACAAATTCTTTTGACAATAGTATTAATTATCTCTAATATGACAGGTAGAAATCAATAATCATTGGTTATTTATGAGCAATTTATTACTATCCAAAATAGGGCACGTTATATCCGAATTTCCTTTGGCTTTTAAACAAACGAAAGAAGTCAAATTATTCATGACATTGCTGGTAAAAAACGAAGAAGGGATGCTGGAAGAGAATTTACAGTTCCATAAAGCGATGGGAGTAGACGGGTTTATCATTACTGATAATAACTCCACAGACTCAACTCCGGACATTATCCGTAAATACAAACAAAAAGGGTGGATTAAAGAAGTGATAGAAGAAAAGGCTACCAACTATGAACAAAAGGACTGGGTAGACCGTATGATTTGGAAAGCCAAAACCATTTATAAGGCCGACTGGATTATCAATGCCGATGCCGACGAATTATGGTATGCCTCTACCGGCAATTTGAAAGATGAATTATATGCCACCAATGCCAATGTGCTGAATTGTGAAATGAGAAGTGTCTATCCTGAAGAAGAAAAACCCTTTTGGCAATGGGATAAGACTGTAAAAGCAGTAACCGAACCTGAAAAATATGACTTGTCACTCTATTCGCTGTTTGAGCGTCAGAACAAAAAAGTCATTCACCGGACTGCCGGTTACCTGCAAATTTCAATGGGAAACCATAAAGTAACCATGTTCCCACAAAACTCTGCCGACAGCCATATCCATGTATATCATTACAATATACGCGGCAAGCAGCAGTTTATGGAAAAGATGATAAATGGCGGCAAGCAACTGGAGCAACACAAGGGCAGACACGGAGGTCGCCACTGGCGCTACTTCTATCAGTTACATAAAGAAGGAAAACTAGAGGCTGAATATGAACGTGTTATCGGCAGTGCTTATTTTGAAGCACTTCGCAAAGACGGATTCATTATTCCGGATGTAACGATTCCTAATTTCTTTAAAAGATTAAAACCTGATATATAATGAAACATGCATTTCTGATTATCGCCCACAATGAATATCCGGTACTGGAGGTACTACTTTCCATGTTGGACGATGAACGTAATGACATTTATTTGCATATTGACAAACGGGCTACAGAACTGTTTCAGCAAATAAAAAAAGTCAAAATGCAGAAAGCCGGCTTTTATTTAATAGAAAATCCCATCAAAGTATATTGGGGTGATATCAGCCAAGTACAAGTAGAATATCTTCTCTTTGAAACGGCCTTATCACACGGTCCCTATGCTTATTATCATTTATTATCCGGAACGGATTTGCCCATAAAAAGCCAAGATTACATTCATGCTTTTTTCCAGCAGAATGCCGGTAAAGAATTTGTAGGCTTTTGGCAGGATGCCGCTCATCAGCGTGATTTGGAGCGCAAAGTATTCCGATACTATTTTTTTACAAAAAGGTTAAAAGATAAGGAACATCTGTTACATGGAATTACAGCATTAATCCGAAACCTCATATTAGCAGTACAGAAAATAAGCCATTATCGCAGAAAACAAACTTTTGAATTCAAAAAAGGAGGAAATTGGATAAGTATTACCGAAAACGCAGTCAAGTATCTATTACAATACAAAGAGATTGTATTAAATCGTATGAAATATACACTTTGCGCAGATGAAATATTCATTCAAACTATTTTATGGAACTCTCCTTTTCGAGAAAGAATGCATTGTACGAACAATGCCAATACCGGTAGTATGCGGGAAATTGACTGGGAGCATGGCAGCCCCTATATATGGCAAGACCATGATTATCAGACGCTTATTAACTCTAATAAAATATTTGCACGGAAATTCAATTCAAACCAGATGGGAATTGTCTACAAGATTCAAAAATTATATTTAAAACAAGTTTCCAAATGAATATACTATTTCAATGGATTTGTGACACAATCTTAGTTTTTAGGAACATTTACTGAATATCCCTACAAAGGTGTTGGAAGAATCCTGCTAATATTGCAAACGCATTAACCACACTTTATAATATGAGTTGTTACTCTACCTATAAATACAACATCGACAAATCCTTATCAAAACACACAGCAATTTGTTAATAAAATTAAAATCACTTCTTATCGCAAGAATTGATAAAATACACATTATAGAGCCAAAAAGTCTTCTATTATCCTACAATATATACTTTATCAGCAAGTATCCGATAAAGTACCTCACTGTTTCTGTTACATTTTCATTACACCTTTGCCTCTGCTATATTGCAGAGGCAAAAAGAATATTAACATTTTTTTATCTCCAACATGAATCAATCTTCAAAAGGGAATACATATCCTACAATTTTTTGAAAATCATCCGTATTAAAATGAAGTCCTTTCCATTGAACAGAATAACTATGATTTATATGTTTTGCACTATAATATTCATATAAAGGTACTGTTCCTAAAACCTGCGATTTATAAATATAACCTGTTATTCTTTGGTATACATCTGTATTACTCTGATTACCTCTCCATACAGAACTTAAACTTTGATTTATATATTTTGCACTATAATATTCATATAAAGGAACTGTTCCCTCCACTTGACTCGCACAGAGATAGCATGTTACACCTTGATAATCATCCGTATTAAAATGCGTTCCTTTCCACTCTGTAAAATAACTACTATTTATATGTTTGGAGCTATAATAATTATATAAAGGCAACAATTCCAATATCTCCAGTTTAAAACTATCAATGTATTTTTCTACTGCATTTTCTAATGCTACTTTTTTTGCAGGATCTGAAACTAAATCATAAATAGGATAAGTAGCATTCCAATCAACATCAACCAAACGGGAATGAGTATCATCAACTGATTGTGTCCATGCACCTAAATTGATAGTAGTCGTAGGTCCCTGATTAGGAGATAAAGTTATAGTAGTACCAGAAGTTGTTCCTCCTAGACATTTAATATCACACGTCCAATTAGAATTTTTCTTATTCGTTTCAGTAATAGTTGTAGTATTCCAACTTCCATTTGCATCGAGCCCCACCTTTTTCATATTATATTTAGCACCAGCTGTTACAGTCTTCATTTTCTCTGTGCGATTGGCTTCTTCTACAATAACAGATTTATAATAGGCCCTATAGGAACCACCCACTGTTATTTTAGTCAGTACATGAGTTCCATACATTCTAACTATCTCATCAGCTGAGTATTTATTTAAATCCGCTATAAAATTTGAAGATAAATACCGTGATAAGGTTTCAGCATTAGTATATAAAAGATATTGTCTCTGTTTCTTTATAACTTCCGCTCGCGCAAAAGAATATTTGGAAGAATATGAATATTTAGAATCAGACTTAAATCCTGTAGTAATACTCCCGGAGAAAAATCCTTTTGATGTATCAGACTTACCCATTGCAGCTACAGAACCAGAAAAATTTGTATTACTTATTGTTTGCTGAAGAAAAGACCATGCATCCTCACCAGCAGTAACTTTTTGTTCTATAGTTCCAATAAAAGGATTATCAAAACGTCCCTTATTATCTCTAATAAATGCTTCTACATCTAAAACCGGTTGACGAACAGAAGCTTCTCCCAAGTAGTCTGATGTTATATCATATCCATAACCCAACACATCATAAATTCCGTCACCTGCCGCACGTGGCATAACCTCTTTTTCCGAGAAATTCTGTAAATCCTCAAAACCACTACTGTCTGTACAAGCAGCAATGAATAAACCTAAACAAAGGCTTAATAAACTAATTCGTTTTTTCATAATTATCACATTTAAAGTTAGTATACTTTTCTCATTTTCACAATGAACAATCTTATAATTCCATCATGTCATTTTCCACTAAATGCCAAACAATTTTAGTATTCATTCCACAAACAAAGATATCTCAAACAGAGATTATAAGGAGTAGATTGGCAATATACAAAAAAACATTGAATTTGCAAGCGAAATTGTGATATTTTTGCAGAAAAAAAAGACAATCAATAATACAGGCTCTCTATCTATAAATTCTTCCTAATAAGGGAGTGAATGAATATGTATAGCAGTCAGTCCTATTGCATAAGCTTTTTCTATCTCCAGATTAAACCTTTTTATATGGATGTATTCTATCTCCATAGCCTTTGGAATTATCTCCATAAGCTTTGGAGTTAACTCCAAAGCCTTGGGAGATAACTCCAAAGGCTTGCGGAGATAGAACAAACAGGAAGAAAACCCTTAACCATACAGCAAGAAATGTTTAGGGATGCGGATAAGATATTTTAAGGATGAATCTGATTTTAAAACCACACAATTCCTTACGGATGAAAAACTCCCCAATGTCCTTCTTTAAAAAAGTGAAACAATATATGACAGGAAGATATACATCTGACTATACATACAGGACAGAAATATGAAGTGAGGGCATATATGCACCCAAACTTTTTATGAAAATACAGGCACTCTTGAGAAATCGCAAGCGGCTGCATAAATGAAATTAAGAGAACAACCTAAAATTCCTGAAAAACGTAGTAAAGGCCGCCCTTTTATTAAATCTTCCCAAAGCCATAGATACCCCCCACAAACCACATATATTATAATGTTTATGCAATGAAATACGAAGGATAGTATGGATATAGCATTGCAATGCACTAATCAGCTCCGGATCATCCACATAATCGGAAAACATATTCCTCATCCATCTCAAGAAAAGAATAGTAGCGTGCAATTTATCTTTGTCATGACCGGCAGAGTTACTGATGTTTGCACCTTCAACATTCCTCCAACATACAGGCTGCCCCGGCAAAGAAATAACACCCCCCGCATGACGGGCAAAAGCAGCCCACGTAGCATCATCCGAACACCAAGCCATAGGAAAATGAACAAAACCACCCGCCGACTGCCATATCTCCCGACTGAACACGTACTCTACGGCAGCCGAATCTATCTTTCCCTGTAACTTATCTAGCAGCAGCCGGTAACAAGACACACTTCCTTCTTCCAAAGGACGATTGGCACGTATCCGCTTGTTTTCACCATCAATGACAGCTAATGGAAAACGAAAGAAATATCCTCGCTGATGGTGTGGGCGCGACAAAGCCTCCATGAAACGTTCCACACCATCAGCCGGCATCAAATCATCATCCGAGAAAAGCCAGATAAACGGCTCTGCAGACAGCTGGATACACCTCTCCCAATGGGCCACCAAATCTTTGCCCCCCATATTTTCGCTAAAGCGATGATACACCAGATTTACCTTATTCTGATAAGATTCCACAATCTTATCCAATCTTTCAGGACTTGCATCATCACCTATATATAACACGAACTCATCTTTATGGGCCTGAACTGCAATTGAGTCGAGCGTTTCCTTAAGGAAACGCCCCTTGTAGGCGGGAATAACAATTGCCAATTTCTTTATTTGCTCCACTTTACAAAGACTGCATATCGTTCAACTTCTTGTAATATCCATTTAAGGCTATCAGTTCATCGTGAGTTCCTCTTTCTACGATATCGCCTTCATAAAGTACACAAATTTCATCGGCATTCTTAATGGTACTCAATCTATGTGCGATAGCGATAGTAGTACGCGATTTCATCAAACGCTCCAACGCTTCCTGAACCAAACGCTCGGACTCTGTGTCAAGAGCCGAAGTAGCCTCATCTAATATAAGGATAGGAGGATTTTTCAAAATTGCACGGGCTATACTGACACGCTGACGCTGACCACCGGACAAACGCCCTCCACGATCACCAATCATCGTGTCATATCCTTTTTCCGTTTCCATAATGAAATCATGTGCATTCGCTATCTTGGCAGCTTCTATTACTTGCTCCATAGTGGCATTCTCTACACCAAAAGTAATATTGTTATAGAAGGTGTCATTAAACAGAATAGCTTCCTGATTTACATTACCAATCAGAGAACGTAAACTGTGGATGGATACATCTTTCACATTTTTGCCGTCAATCAGCAATGCACCCTCCGATACATCGTGATAACGCGGTACCAAGTCCACTAAAGTAGACTTTCCGGAACCGGACTGACCCACCAGCGCAATCGTTTTTCCTTTAGGAACAGTCAGATTGATATGGTTCAAGACCGGACGCCCTTCTACATAGCTGAAACTTACATTTTTAAACTCTAACTTATCTGTGAAAGCGTCCAATGGCAAAGGCTGCTCCGGCTCTACGATATGATTTTCCGCTTTCAATATCATATCAATTCGCTCCATACTGGCCAATCCCTGCGGAATATTATAAAATGCTCTTGAAAATTCTTTCAAAGGATTGATGATACTATAAAGGATAATCAGGTAAAATATGAAAGTAGCCGCATCCATCGGAGCATAGTTTGTATTTAAAATTAAAGCACCGCCAAACAACAGCACGGTCACAATCACACAAGTACCTAAAAACTCACTCATGGGGTGGGCTGAACTTTGCCGGATAATCATCTCGTTCATTGCATCGCGGAAGTCATTGTTTGTTTTAGAGAACCGGGCAGACATTTTGCTTTCGGCTATAAACGCTTTGATAACCCTTAAACCTCCTAATGTTTCATCCAATTGGGACATAATATCTCCCCATTGCGCCTGTGCTGTAGAGGACTGTCTTTTCAGCTTCCGGCTGACAACCCCCATTATCCAACCTGTCAGAGGTAAAATAAAGATAACAAAAAGCGTCATTTGCCAACTTACCGAAAACAGAGTGACAAAACAAACCAAAAGAGCGATAGGATTACGGATAAGCATATCGATGGAACTGGTCAACGAGTTCTCCACCACCGTAACATCCGCACTCATACGGGCTATGATATCTCCTTTACGTTCTTCTGAGAAAAAACTCAAAGGAAGACTTAACACTTTATTATAAACCTGAATACGGATATCCCGAACAATACCTGTACGCAAAGGTACCATGACAGCCGCAGAAGCAAAATAACCGGCAGTTTTCAACATAGTCATAAAGATAAGTATTCCTCCCATCATGGCAAGTGTATAGAACGCACCATTTGTAGCCACAAAATTGCTCACAAAGTAATAGGCATTATTTATGAGTACATCCTTATCCAAATTATGAATATCCATAGGAATGTACTCATAAGACTTGGTATCAATTTTGAACAGAATGTTCAAAATTGGCACAATCGCCATGAACGAAAATACATTAAGCCATTGCGACAGAAAGTTCAGTATCAATGCCCATGTCAAATATTTGCGGTATGGAAGAATATACCGCTTCAACAAACTAAAGAACTGTTTCAGCATAATTATCAATTATATATAATGCCGCAAAGGTAACAAAAAAGAAATAATCACCCAAGATTACCCCACTTTATCCCCTAATATTTGTTCATACACGGCAAGCCTTCTTTCCTGCATCTGTCCGGGGTTATATACTTGTCGCAAACTGTCTTCCGCATGGGTAACCAACTGTCTCTGCAACTGCGGATTACTTGACAAGGCTATGACAGCTTCTGCAAATCCGGCAGGGTCATCAACAATCAAGCAATCTTCACCATCCTTAAAATCAATACCTTCCACACCCTTTGCCGTCGTTACAAAAGGTACTTTTGACAATACAGCATCTAATATTTTCATACGCATACCACTACCGATACGTATTGGAACAACAGCAACACTGCCTTTTAAAAAAGAGCCCAGATCTTCCACATAGCCTGCCAGCTTCAATTCTGGGTATTCGGACTGCAAACGATTGATACACTCTCCACGCCATTTACCAATTACTTGCAATGTAAACGAAAAATGACGTTTACGCAGATGCGGAATCACTTCGTGACAGAACCATGCCACGGCATCCAGATTGGGAAAATGATCCTCACTTCCCACAAAAGTCAGGCGTCCGCTTTGGACCGGAACAAAAGGCTGTTCCAGCCTGTCACCCACTTGCACCACAGCCGGAGAAGTGTAGATATGGTCTTTCCGTCCTATGAAGTCCTCCATAATTTTACGGTCTACTTCAGTCAGAACAATAACATCTTTATATTTCAATAATGCACTGCGCTCAAAATCCTTTGCTATATGAAACAACATCCTGTCACCGGCAGTCTGTTCCCTGAACAAAGCAATCTCCTTTTCATTACGGATGTAGCGGAGTTCATGATGCACAAAAATAGTCTGTACATTTTCAGGCAACAAGAATCCCAATGACAACAGTTCATAAAACTCTACTTGAATAATATCAAAACCTGAACGAGCCACCTGAGAAACATACTCCACATACCCCTGGTCTAGCGGCTGGAAACAAGAGCTGAACAAAGTACTCTTTCCCCGTACTAAATCCACAACTTCGCCCGTTTCATCCGTCCATATCTGTTGCCGGTTCATTTTACGGGTTACAGACGCATGTATCTTTTGCAGCCATTTATAATAAAAAGGATGTTTAATTTTGGGTAATCTGACAGTTTTAGTTTTAGGAGTATAAATAAAGAAATCCACATTATCCCAAATTTTCTTCAATGACTCTACATCTTGCATACGTCTCCCTGTTTCAGGATAAAGCAATACAGATACGGACATCTTATGACGCAGATATTCCACCATATTAAAGAAAGCTTGATTACCGCCCGAATCCAGCGGATAAGGAATGTACGGAATAATAAAAAGAATTTTCTTTCTCATACTAATTGAATTCAAACAATAGTCTAATGTCTAATTTAATTTTTAGTTTAATACAGCAAATGCTATGTAGTGTATAATGCAAAGGTACAAGAAAGACTGCATACTAAAATGTTAATTATCGTTTCTTTTTAAAAGTTCAACACAATTCCTGTTTCTTGAAAGAAAAAACAAAGAAGCAACTTGTTTATTTAACTATATAACGTTATATTTGTAAAATTAAAAAGGAACGAACTTAACAATAGAGCATGAATGCACTTCCCTTGGTCAGTGTAGTGGTACCTAATTATAATTATAAACGATACCTCAATCTACGAATTCAGAGTATTCTGCAACAAACCTATCAGAATATCGAACTGATTTTACTTGATGATGCCTCAACAGATGGTAGCGAAGAGGTATTATCGGCCTATCAAAACCATACCAAAGTGAGTCATATTCTATTAAACGAACACAACACCGGAAATCCATTTAAACAATGGTTTAAAGGAATGCAATTAGCCAAAGGAAAATATATATGGATAGCCGAAGCCGATGACTTGTGTGAGCTTACTTTTTTAGAGAAAGTAGTTCCTTTAATGGAGAAATACCAACAAGCCGCCGTATGCTTTACCGGTTCCAAGTATATTGATAAAGACGGTAATGCGCTGAGTTACGACATGAACAAATGGAAATCTGCCATACCTCCATACGCCGTGTTCAATGGGAAAACTTATGCCGAACATAACCTTTACTGGCGCAGCTATATAGCCAATGCAAGCTCGGCCATTTTCAGAAAAAGCATGGTAAATGCCCAAAATATGGAACAATGCCTGCAAATGCGTTACAGCGGCGACTGGCTGTTCTGGTTTTATATGGCAATGCAAGGAGACATTATAGAAAGGTATGAAGTACTGAACTACTTCAGACAACATAACCAGAAAGTTACCGTCAAAGCTGAAAACAACGGAGGGGGTAAGAGCGAAGATATTGAGATAGTCCGCATTATGGAACAACACCTTACCCACCTGAGCAGATACAAACGGTGCATACGAAGGGGAATGCTTTACAACCGCATTGCCAAACTAAGCACAACAGACCGGGTAAAACTGCAATTATGGGAACTCCTCCGGCAGAAATTAAACGGAACGCAGAAAGACGGACGTCTGGAGCGCCTCAACCGGATAGCACGGCTATTCTGTCCTTTTGTTCTGACTATGAAACGAGACCGCCTTACTCCTTCCCGAGAAATAGGATAAGAAACGGAAACTGCTTGCCCATATTTTCGGGCGGACTCACATATCTGCCCCTAAAGTGAACAAATTGGCAGCCTATTTTACTTTTGGCATACCCTCTTTTGATATTTCTAAAATTCTGTTTACCTTTGTTGTCAATCATCCGGATTGATTCAAACAAATGCAAACTTTACTAAAACAAATGAAATATCTCCGTTCACTCATGCAGCAATCTGTAACAGCATGTAAGAATCAGGCTAAGCTTATCCAACAGTTTACTCTTTCTTTACTTTACTTATTAATCATACATATAGTTGCTTTACTTTTTTTCTTCCTGTTCCGGCTTGTCCTGTTCACCTCAATAGATTATCAGTTTCCTCCCGATATACAAAACAACTTTCTCATGCAAGCCACTGCATTTATAAAAGGGCTATGGTTTGACAATGTTATAGCTTGCTACATATTGCTGTTACCATTAGTCATTTTATGGATAACCGCTCTCTGCAACTATCACTCCAAATGGGTATTCAGATTTATCTCTATCTTTTTCATCCTATTTTATTCACTGTCGTTCATTATTTCGGCAGCCAACATCCCTTATTTCTCCTATTTTTTTAAGACAATCAATTCTTCCATTTACAATTGGTTCGGATATGGAGCCACTACTGCCGGAATGGTATTGGGTGAGACATCATTCTATTTCCCTATTTTTCTAGGACTGATATCTATTCTTCTGCTGTCAGGAAGTGTACTACGGTTATCTTCTTATTTCTATCATCTCATCAATTCGAAATCTACTTCCATCAGCCCGATAAACCGCCTATGCATATTCGCCGCCGGTGCTGTTTGTATAGGACTTTGTCTATTCGGAATACGGGGACGCATGGGATATAACCCCATCAGGGTAAGTCAAGCATACTATTGCACCGATCCATTCCTGAATCAGCTAGGGGTTAATCCTGTCTTTAATCTACTTACCAGCACACTGGATGATAACCGTAAGGAAAACCGCTATCTTCACCTGATGCCGGAACAGGAGGCAATAACCAATATGCAAAGTATATTGCAAAGAAAAGGAATAGAAGGCATCTCCCCCATTGCACGTGAAGTGAAATGCGCAGCCGTCCCTACACAAAAGAATGTTGTTCTTATTTTCATGGAATCAATGTCGGCCAACTTGATGGAGCATTTCGGATCTACCAAAAAACTGACTCCTTTCCTAGACAGCCTTTATCTGGAATCTCTCAGTTTTGACCATTTTTATTCAGCGGGCATACATACCAACCACGGAATGTATGCCACCCTCTACTCTTTCCCTGCCATTATGAAACGGAATGCCATGAAAGGAGCAGTGGTACCTGTCTATTCGGGATTGCCCACCGTATTAAAGGATAATGGCTATCGGAACCTGTTCTTCATGACGCACGAATCACAATACGATAATATGAACGCTTTTCTCCGCACTAACGGATTTGATGAAATATATGCACAAGAAAACTACCCAAAGGATAAAGTCGTTAACAGCTTTGGTGTACAAGACGATTTCCTATATCAATATGCCTTGCCCATTCTGAACAAAAGAGCAGAAGAAAGACAACCTTTCTTTACCGTATTGCTTTCTATCAGCAACCATCCCTCGTATGTGATACCTGACTATTTCAAACCACACAGCACAAAGCTTGAAGATCAGATTGTGGAATACGCGGACTGGGCCATCCGGCAATTCATGCAAGAAGCACGCAAACAACCCTGGTTTGAAAATACAATCTTTGTTTTGCTGGGTGACCATGGGAAATTGGTAGGAAGTCCGGACTGTGAAATACCACAATCCTACAACCATGTCCCACTAATGATTTACGGAAAAGGCATCAAGCCCGAAATCAGACAAGAGCCAGGCGGCCAGACTGATGTGGCACCGACTTTACTCGGACTGCTGAACATGAGTTATACCCAAAACGACTTCGGCATAAATTTGTTAACAGAACAACGCCCGTATGTCTATTTCTCCGCCGATAATTTGATAGCGGCTACAGATACAACCCACCTATATATTTATTCTCCACATGACCGGCAGGAATTCAAATATAAGAAGCAAGGAAATGCCTTGCAACTTGTAACAGGGGAGGACAGTACATTCTACGTGATGAAAAAATACTGTTTCTCCACATTGCAGAGTGCGGAGTATCTGGTAAAAGAGCACAAGACTGTCAATAAAGCTAACGGACAATAAGGTGGGACGGGTTTCACCGTCTTGCCTTCCTTAACGGTCATACCCCAACTTCTCCTCGTTATAATCAGAGGCTATGTAGGTAGGACGGCCTTTGGTCTCCTTGAAAATGCGCCCCACGTACTCTCCTATAATTCCCAAAGAGAAAAGCTGGATGCCACCTAAAAAGAGCATGACAATGATCAAAGTGGGGAAGCCGGCCGTTTCATCACCATAAAGCACGGTCTTTATCAGAAAATAAATGGCATAAATAAAACTGGAGATTGAACAGAGCACTCCGCATACCGTGGCAATACGCAAAGGGGCGATAGAGAAAGAGGTTATCCCTTCGACAGCCAGATTCAACAGCTTGAGAAAGTTCCAGGAGGAATGGCCCATCAGCCTGTCTCCGCGATCAAATTCAATGCTTTTCTTCTGATAGCCTATCCAGCAAAACAATCCTTTTGTATAACGCTCGCATTCGCGCAGACGACGCAACGTGAGCACACAACGACGGTCCAGAAGTCTGAAATCGCCCACATTGGGCAAAATATCAATACGGCTCATCCGCTGAAGTATACCATAAAAAGCCAGAGAGAACTGACGACGCAACCAGCTTTCCTCGCCACGGGTACGCCGTTTGGCATAAATGTCATCATATCCTTCTTCCCAATATTCCAGCATCTGGTCTACCAGTTCCGGAGGGTCCTGCAAATCAGCATCCATCACAACGCAGCAATCGCCGGTGGCGTAATCAAAACCCGCCAGCATGGCTACCTCTTTACCAAAGTTACGCGAAAGGTTGACATAATTCACCCGCTTGTCCTGCTGCCTCAGCCGGCGGAGGCATTCCAGCGTAGTGTCGCTGCTGCCATCATTGACAAACAGGATTTCCCACTCATAAACGGCATTGCGGTTGACAAGCTCTATCAAACGTTGATACAGAGTGGGCAGCATCGCTTCCTCATTATATACCGGAATCAAAAGAGTCACTTTCTTCATATCATTCTTCACTATCATAAAGACTCCTCAAAGATATTACTTTTGTTTGAAAACAAACCTCACTAATAAAAAATTTACCGGAATGGCAATGAGAAACACTGGGATGGGAGCCAACGGACGGGAAAAACCCAATCGCAGAAAGAGATTCAACAATCCGATATGTATCAGATAATTTGTCAGATGTGCCCCCCCGAAGCCAAAAGCTTTCTTCCAGGAAGGAGGCTGCCCGAAAGTAAAATAAGCCGTAAGATAAAAGTTGGCAACAAAACTCAGCACATATCCCAAGGTATAGGCTACATTGACCTGAATGAATTTTTGCAAGACAAAATAAATGCCATAGTGCAGCCCTGTAGCAAAAAGGCCTACCATTACAAATCGCAGGAACTCGGGTATCTGTTTCAGTTTATTCATTTTCATTGATTTAAAATGCAAAGTTAGGTATTACTAAAGAATTATTCGTACTTTTGCGACAGGAAGTTACGAAAAGAGTGTAATTTATTGGAAATGAGCGTAGGTTAATTGCTCTTG